>ERZ1031257.1-NODE-1-length-27485-cov-7.284980_pt1 | contig 27485 bp, 26 predicted proteins | sample MGYA00517288_ERZ1031257 | MGnify/ENA primary metagenome ERZ1031257 (study PRJEB33718, sample SAMN03159810) | human skin metagenome | collected 2014-02-25 | study: EMG produced TPA metagenomics assembly of the PRJNA266117 data set (Human skin bacterial metagenome and...
TTCGGCCCCTCGGATTCCGTCAGGAGCAGGATGATGCCGCCCCATTGACCACCGGCCGCAAGGCCCTGGACGAACCTGAGGGTCACGAGGACGACGGGCGCGAGGACGCCGATCGTCGCGGCAGAGGGCAGGAGGCCGATGAGGAACGTCGCCGCTCCCATGGCCAGGACGCAGATCACGACGACGCGCTTGCGCCCGTACTTGTCGCCGTAGTGGCCGGCGAGCACGCCACCTAGTGGGCGGGCAAGAAAGGCCGCCCAGAACGTCCCGAACGACAGGAGGGTTCCGGTCAAGGCGGAGCTGTCGGGAAAGAACACATGAGGGAACACCAGCGCTGCTGCGGTCCCGAAGATGAAGAAGTCGTACCACTCGATCGAACTGCTCAGCAGGCTGGCGGCGAGCAGCCGCTTGCGGCGCTTCGGATCGATGGCGACGTCAGGTGCGGATACAGCAGTCACGGGGGCCTCCTGCTCGACGGGAGATGACATTTTCATGTGATCTGAAGCACACCCTAGAGCCCCACTCGTCACTTGTTGAGCAATGCTCAATAACGCATCGGTAACGGAGATCGCGTCACGGCCCACTCGATGACGGGCGGCGCCGATGTTGTGTCATGAACGCGCGCTATCTCACGCGTTCATGACACAACATCGGCCGTCTCGGTGCTCACCCCGGTCGGAATGCCCCGTCGCTGGCGCCCGTTACCCTGAACGCGGCACCTGTCGATGCCGCAGACCCCACCGAGAGGCAACGCGTGAACAACGGCGCACTCATCGTGCAGAGCGATCGGACGATCCTGCTCGAGGTCGATCACGAGAACGCCGAGGCGGCGCGTCGCGCCATTGCTCCGTTCGCCGAGCTCGAACGCGCCCCCGAGCACGTTCACACGTATCGCGTCACGCCGCTCGGCCTGTGGAACGCCCGCGCTGCAGGCCTCGATGCCGAGACGGTCGTCGACGCCCTCATCACGCACAGCCGTTTCCCCGTGCCGCAACCGCTGCTGCTCGACGTCGCCGAGACGATGGATCGTTACGGCCGTCTCGTCCTCGAGAAGGACGGCGACCAGCTCGTCCTGCACTCCACCGACAAGCCCGTGCTCGAAGAGGTGCTGCGGCACAAGAAGATCAAGCCACTCGTCGGCGATCGCCTCGACGACTTCACCGTCGCCGTCCACCCAAGTGAGCGTGGCGCGATCAAGCAGGAGCTCATCAAGGTCGGCTGGCCGGCCGAGGACCGTGCGGGTTTCGTCGACGGCGAGGCCCATCCCATCGACCTCGACACCGACGGCTGGCAGCTGCGCCCCTACCAGCGTCAGGCCGTCGACGGGTTCTGGGACGGCGGCAGCGGCGTCGTCGTCCTGCCCTGTGGCGCCGGCAAGACGCTCGTCGGCGCCGGTGCCATGGCGAAGGCCAAGGCGACGACCCTCATCCTCGTGACGAACACCGTCTCGGCCCGTCAGTGGCGCGATGAGCTGCTCAAGCGCACGACGCTGACGGAGGACGAGATCGGCGAGTACTCCGGTGCGCGCAAGGAAATCCGCCCCGTCACGATCGCGACGTACCAGGTGCTCACGCTCAAGCGAAAGGGCGTCTACCCGCACCTCGAACTGCTCGATGCGCGCGACTGGGGCCTCGTCGTCTACGACGAGGTGCATCTGCTGCCCGCGCCCATCTTCCGCATGACGGCCGACCTGCAGGCCCGTCGACGTCTCGGCCTGACGGCGACGCTCGTGCGTGAGGACAACCGCGAGGACGACGTGTTCTCCCTCATCGGCCCGAAGCGCTACGACGCACCCTGGAAGGACATCGAGAGCCAGGGTTACATCGCGCCCGCCGATTGCGTCGAGGTGCGCGTCGGGCTCTCCGACTCCGACCGCATGGCCTATGCGACGAGCGAACCCGACGAGCGCTACCGCTTCGCCTCGTGCGCGACGGTCAAGGATCCGGTCGTCGAACGCATCGTCGCCAAGCATGACGGCGAACCGACCCTCGTCATCGGCCAGTATCTCGACCAGCTCGAGACCGTCGCGGGACGCCTGAACGCCGACCTCATCACCGGTGAGACGTCGGTTGCGGTGCGGCAGAAGCTGTTCCAGCAGTTCCGTGACGGCGAGATCACCAAGCTCGTCGTGTCGAAGGTCGCGAACTTCTCGATCGACCTGCCGGAGGCGAGCGTCGCCGTCCAGATCTCCGGAACCTTCGGCTCGCGTCAGGAGGAGGCCCAGCGCCTCGGTCGCGTCCTGCGCCCGAAGGCCGACGGACGCACCGCGCACTTCTACTCGATCGTCACGCGCGACACCGTCGACGCCGACTTCGCCGCGCACCGTCAGCGCTTCCTCGCCGAGCAGGGCTACGCCTACCGCATCGTCGACGAGAGCGACATCTGAGCCCTTCCCCGCACAGCTTGGTTCAGCAGACCAACCACATGACGACGGTCAACATCCACGAGGCGAAGACTCACCTTTCCCGGCTGCTTGCCAGGGTCGGGGCCGGCGAGTCGATCACCATCGCCAAGGCGGGGCGGCCCATCGTCGACCTCGTCCCGCATGTCGCCGAGCCCGTCAGGTTCGGCACACTCGATGCGTCGTGGACGACGGCGGACGACGCCTTCGGCGATGAGATCGACACGCTCATCGGGGCGCTGTTCGGCGCCGAGCGATGAGCATCCTGCTCGATACCAACGTCGCGCTGCGGCTACTGCAGGACGACCGCGGTCTCGGCCGAAGTGCGGAAAGACGCCATCCGCGAGAGCTCACGCAGCTTCGGCGTTGCCACGTCCGCGACGCACGTAGGCCCAGCCCATGAGTCCGAGGACGGCGCCCGCGACGCACGTCCACGGCCACCAGTCACGCTCGCCCGTGTGCAGGGCGGGCACGAGAAGCGTCACGACGAGCATGACGACCCAGCACGCGACGCCGACGAGGATCACCTTGGGTGTGTCGACGTGCAGCGGCTGCGGCTTCGGAATGACGGTGTCGCCGCCGGTGAACAACTTCTCGTACGGCGATTCCTCGAGTCGCGCCTCGCCCTCGGCGGGGAGCACGACGCCAGCTTCGTAGGACATCGAGTGCTCGGCGCGCTCCCGCATCTCGCGGGCGCGCTCGATCGAGCGGGGCGTCGCACCGTCAGCACGCGGCGCGCGCTTCGGCTGACGCTGGTCTGGGCTCACCGCCACAGCCTAGTTGACGCGCCCCTGACGGGCGGCGAAGCACCGACAGCCGAGCTCGGTGCCGGCGCCCTCAGACCCGGCGGCGCGCCTCTGCTGAGCGGGGCGAAGGGACGGCAGACGTCACTCACGGGCCCGGTCATGGGCGCGCACCCGACGAGGCGGCGACGACCACCCGCTGAGCACGTTTCCCGGCGCACACGGGCGCCAAATACGATGTGCGCCATGTCGAGCACAGTCACTTCGGCCCCCGCCCCCGGACCGCCCGCGAACGCCCTGGATCGCTACTTCAAGATCAGCGAACGCGGTTCCACCGTCGGACGGGAGATCCGCGGTGGCCTCGTCACCTTCTTCACGATGGCGTACATCGTCGTCCTCAACCCCATCATCATCGGCACGGTGCCGGACTCGACGGGCCATTACATCGGCGGCGGAACGTCGCCGAACCTCACCCTCGTGGCATCCGTGACGGCCCTCGTCGCTGGTGTGATGACGATCTTCATGGGCGCCATCGCCAAGTTCCCCCTCGCCATCGCGACCGGCCTCGGTCTCAACGCATTCGTCGCCTACTCCGTGGCGAAGCTGCCGGGCATGACCTGGCCGGACGCCATGGGGCTCGTCGTCATCGAGGGCTTCATCATCTTCCTGCTCGTCATCTCCGGTTTTCGCAAGGCACTGTTCGCGGCGATTCCGCACTCGTTGAAGACGGCCATCAGCGTCGGCATCGGGCTGTTCATCTGCCTCGTCGCCCTCCACGACGCGGGTTTCAACTCCGCCGGCGGCGGTTTCCTCCAACTCGGCCCGAGCGGCACGCTGCAGGGCTGGCCGGTGCTCATCTTCATCATCGGCGTGCTCGGCATCGCCGCGATGATGGCCCGCAAGGTGAAAGGCGCCATGCTCGTCGGCATCCTCGGTGCGACGACGCTCGCCGTCATCGCCGAGACGGTCGGCAACATCGGCAGCAAGACGAACGCCAAGGGGGACGTCGTGAACCCGGGAGGGTGGTCCCTCACCGTGCCGCAGGTGCCCGACTCGTTCGTCTCGCAGCCGAACTTCTCGATCATCGGCGACTTCTCGCTGTTCGGTGCCTTCGGCAAGATCGGCACCATCTCCACGATCCTCATCATCTTCACGCTCGTGCTCGGCGCCTTCTTCGACCTCATGGGCGCGATGTACGCCGTCGGCGCCGAGGGAGACCTGCTCGACGAGGATGGTGTGCCCGAGCACTCCGAACGCATCATGATCGTCGACTCCGTGGCCGCGATGGCCGGCGGCGCCGGCTCCATCAGCTCCAACACGGCCTTCATCGAATCGGCGTCCGGCGTCGGCGAGGGCGCGCGAACCGGCCTCGCCTCCATCGTCACCGGCGTGTGCTTCCTGCTCACGACCTTCCTGGCCCCGCTCGTCGAGATGGTGCCTTCGGAGGCCGCCGCGCCTGCCCTCGTCATCGTCGGCTACCTCATGATGACGCAGGCGAACGACATCGACTGGAAGGACATGGAGATCGGCCTGCCCGCCTTCCTGACGATGGCGCTCATGCCCTTCACCTACTCGATCGCCGTCGGCATCGGCGCCGGGTTCATCAGCTTCATCCTGATCAAGCTGGTCAAGGGCAAGGCGAAAGACGTGCACCCACTCATGTACGTCGTCGGGCTCTTCTTCCTCGTCTACTTCGGCATCGAACCGGTCAAGCAGATCCTCGGCGTCAGCTGAGGCAGCGATCATGCGGCGAGGGCTGCCCACCACGTGGTGGGCAGCCCTCGCCGCATGATCGCTGCCTCAGGCCTCGTCGTGCTCGGTGTTCTCGTGCTCGGTGTTCTCGTGCTCGGTGTTCTCGCGCGCACCCTTGCCGCCGCCCGAGACCTCCAGGTCGACGTCAAGTTCGTCGAGCACCGGCGCGTCCTGATGGTCGTGCGCCTGCGGAGCTTCCATGTCGGCCTCGGAATGGGCGCCGCACCCGAAGTCGAGGGCGACGACCTTGCCGTCGGCGGGCGACCAATCATTGGCACAGACACCGAACTGCTGACGCAGCACACCCGCCATCGGCAGGAAGTAGCCACACGTCGCGCACGGCGCGGGAGCCTTGCGGGCGATGTCGGACGACGGCCCGTTCTCTCCGTCGTACCAGCGCTGAGCCGCCTCGTCGCGCCCCTCTGCCGAGAGCACGCGCGCGCGGCCGAGGCCGAGCTCGAAGATGGCGACCTGGTCGACGTCCTCGTTGCCGGTTGCCTCGAACCCGCCTTCGAGGCGCGGGTCGTCCTCCTTGTACGGCAGCACGTCGCCGGCGCTCAGGTCCCCCGGGGCGAGCCGGTCAGCCCAGGGCACCCACTCGGGCGCGAGGATCGACGACGCCGTCGGCACGAGATTCGTCTCGCACACGGTGGCGACCTTCGCGCGGGGCGCGCGGGCCACGGAGACGGCCCACTGCCAGTCGGGGTAGCCCTTGGCCAGGCTCGCGAAGTAGTGCGTGCCGAGTCGCTCCGAGTTCATCTCGAAGCGCACGTGCTCACCGACCGTGTCGCGGTAGGCGATCTCGACGACGGCGGCGCGCGCCATGTCGCGTGCGGCGTCAGCGGCGAGTACGGCGTCGTTCTTCACCACCTTGACGCGGCGAGCCTTCGGTGACGACGCGGGCGCCGGCTCGACGGGTTCGCTCGCCGCGGAGGGCACGGAGGGGACGTCAGACATGATCAGACCTCGAGGTCGTCGGCCACGGCGCGCAGCACCGTCGCGATCTTGTTCGAATGGCTGCGGTCGGGGTAACGCCCCTTCTGCAACCCGGAGGACAGGTCGTCGAGCAGACGGATCACGTCTTCGACGATAACGCTCATCTGCTCAGCGGGCTTGCGCTTGCGCTCGGCGATCGACGGCGGCGCGTCGAGCACCTGGACGTGCATCGCCTGCGCGCCCTTGCGCCCGTCGACGACGCTGTACTCGATGCGCATTCCGCCCCGCAGCTGGCTCACCCCGGCAGGCAGCGCACTCGCGGGGACGAAGACGTCGACGCCGTCGTCCCCGGAGACGAAGCCGAAGCCCTTCTCGGCGCTGTAGAACTTGACCTTGCCGACCGGCACGTCGCACCTCTTTGCTCATGAGGCCGGCGGGCGACCTCGGGTGGGATGGCTCGCGCGTGCGGCACCCCGTCGAACACTAACTTTTCGAGTTTACCGGCGCGTGTGCGGCGCCTCCGAATCGTCGGCCTCGACGCGTTCCACGCTCGGCTCGGCGACCTCGATGCCGGCGTCATCCGAGCCGCCGCCGCGCTCGTGTGCACCGTCGCCGCGACGGGCCTCGTCCTCGCGTAGTTGCTGCTGCATCTGCCGCAGCATGTCGGCGCGGGCCGAGCGCGACGCCGCATCGCCCGCCGACGCACGGCGGGCGGTCGGCGGCTGCGTGACGGCGCGCGAGCGCCACCAGAAGAACACCCCGCCGAGCAGCATCGCGAACCCGGCCAGCAGGACGACGAGACAGACCAGCGCCCACACCACCATGGCGGCATGGAGCAGCGCGCCGACATGCCCCCGGTCAGCGAGCTTGACGGCTACCGTCACCCACGCGCCGATGAGCAGTGGCGAGGCCACCCACAGCAGCGCAGCGCCGACGATCGCGAGCCGTTTGCCGCGCGCCAGCAGCGCGGTCGAGAAACTCTCCTCGTGCACGTCGTCCATGGCGCGAACGCTACCGCGCGCCGGCGACAACCCCGTCATTCCAGGCCTTCGGCGCCGCCCGTCAGGTGCCGAGTGCTGCCCAGACGCTGGCGCGTCGCCACGCCGTCACGGGGCCGGAAAACCCCGAGCCGACGGGGTTGTCGGGGCCGCCCACTACTGTCGGCGACATGACGAACCGCAGTCCGTGACGCCTCAGCACCGCGCAGGCACGCCGCATCGCGTTGGCCGCCCAGGGGTTCGCGAAGGCACGCCCCGAGAGCGTCACGACACGCCACCTGACGGCGACCGCCGCGCGCCTGCAGGTCGTGCAGATCGACAGCGTCAACGTCCTCACGCGCAGCCACTACCTCCCCTTCTTCAGCCGCCTCGGCCCGTATGCGCACCGCGACCTGGACGCGCTTCGGGACCGCGCGCCACGTCGTCTCGTCGAGTATTGGGCGCACGAGGCCAGTCTCGTGACGCCGCAGGTGTGGCCGCTGCTGCGTCACCGCATGGCGCGCGCCCATGAGGACGCCTGGGGTGGCATGCGTCGCGTCGCAGCCGAGCACCCCGACCTCGTCGAACGCGTCCACGCCCACGTCACGACGCACCCGCCCGCCACAGCCCGCGAGATCGAGGTCGCGCTCGAACACGACGAGCAGCTGAACAACGACCACTGGGGCTGGAACTGGTCGCTCGTCAAGGCAGCTCTGGAGCACCTGTTCTGGGCCGGCCGCATCACCTCGGCCGGACGAACGCCGCAGTTCGAACGTCGCTACGCGAGCCTCGAGCGCGTCCTGCCGAACCAGATCGCCGACGCCGCGCTGGCCGAGGAGTTCTTCTCACCGACCTCCCTGATCGACGCCCCTGCGGGCAGCGACGTCGCCTACTTCGACGACGTCGTCGAACTCGTGCGGCGCAGCGCGATGGCGCACGGGGTCGGCACCGAGCTGTGTCTAAGGGATTACTTCCGGCTCAAGGGCGCGCAGGTGCGCCCGGCGATCGAGCACCTGGTGTCGGCGGGCGAACTCGAACCCGTCGACGTCGAATGCTTCGACAAACCCGCATGGCGCCACGTCGATGCAAAGAACCCTCGCCGCATCGAGACGGCCGCGCTGTTGTCGCCGTTCGACTCACTCATCTGGCAGCGCGAACGCACCGAGGCACTGTGGAACTTCCGCTACCGCCTCGAGATCTACACCCCCGCCGCGAAGCGTCAGTACGGCTACTACGTCCTGCCGTTCCTGTTCGGCGAGCGCCTCGTCGCGCGCGTCGACCTGAAGGCCGACCGCGCCGCCGGGGTGTTGCGCGCTCACGCGATCCACTGGGAGCCGGGCGCCCCCGCCGCACACCCAGGCGCCGCGGACGCCTTGAGCGACGAGCTCACGACGATGGCGACATGGCTGGGTCTCGAGGGGTGGCGCGCCGCATGAACGACGCACGCGCACCGGTGACGGGCGGGGTCCGCCCCACCCGTCACCGGTGCGCGTTTGGCTCATGTCAGACGTGACGCTCCTGATGCGGATCCGACGATGCCTTCGGCTGCTTCGCCTCCTTCGAGGCCAGCGCGTAGGTGCGGGCGTACGTGGTGCCGGCCGCGAGCAGGACGAGGCCTGCGACGACGCACGTCATGGCCCGCGTCATCGCGCCCATGTAGGCGAGATCGAACATGAGCAACTTGAGAAGGGCACAGCCGAGCAGCGCGAGACCCCCCGCCATCGACGCCGACAAGTGGCGCGGCCGCGTCAGGCCGGCGACGAGCACGAGAGCGGCGAGCGCCATCGTGCCGACGGTGATGACGAGGTGCACGAGGAAGAAGCCCGACGGCGTGCGACCCAGGCAGGTGATCAGCGACATCGCGAAGCCCAGCAGACCGATGAAGCCGGCACCGACGAGCGTCATCTGGACGTGCGGCGCGGGCATCGCCCGGCCCCGGACCGACCAGGTCGCGACGGCGGCCACCGTGAGCATGAGCAGCCCGCTCACCGCGACGGATGCCGGCAGTTCAGCGGCACGCCCCCGGTAGAACAGGTCGATCGTGGGAGAGGCCACCTGCTGCGCGACGGCGGCGAGACCCAGCGCTCCGAGGGCCAACTGACCGTCGATGCGCTGACGCGTCATGCCCTGCGCGGCGAACAGCACGAGCGCAGCGGCGAGGAACGGCAGGGCGAGCCACGGCCCGGTCGTCATGGCGAAGGCCAACGTCAGCGCGTTGATGACGGTGACGACGAGCGCGCCCAGGCGCAGCTCGCGCCCCGCGTGCCGCAGGGCCCACCACGTCAGTGCCGCGACGAGCGTCGCCCCGAGGGCCAACAGCGTCCACGTCGAACGGTCGGCACGGATCATGAAGACCCACATCGGCAGCCAGGCGCTGACGTAGGCGGCCGCACCCCAGCGCGCGTCGGGACGAACCGTCGCGGTGAGCAGCGTCGTCGTCACCGCGGTGAGGGCGATGAGGCCGATCATGACGGGCACCTGGACGCTGTGGTCGAGGTCGATCCAGAACGTCGCGGCGAGCACGACGGGGACGGTCCGCGCGAGGCCGAGCTCGTCCCAGCGACGCGTCAGCTCGGGTGCGACGCCGACGAGCTGGATGACGAACAGGAACGCGACGAGCGCGAGGCCGGGGCCCTGCGTCAAGAAGGGCGCGAACACGCAGACCGCGACCATGATCGCGATGGCGAGCCATTTCTCGTCCCAGCGCATCGCGAGCAGGAACGCGGCTGCCGCGACGACGAACGCCATCGCGAGGCCGACACTCAACGGCACCCACGCGTAGAGGCGGGTGACGGCGATGACGTCGAAGTACGCCGCGGACGCTGCCGTCGCGAGCAGCGCGATGGAGCCGATCTGGCCACCCGGTCGACGGCGCACCCACGACGCGGCCGCGGCGAGAGCCGCCGAACCCGCGGCGCCACCGACGACGCGGACCGGCGGCGTCAGGATGCCTTCACGCGCCGCCATGACGAGCAGGAGCACGACCCCGACGAGCGTGACGACGACGCCCGCGGCCGCCAGCAGCATCGCGACGATCTGCTGGTTGTCGAACCGTCGAGGCTTCAGTTCGGGAGGTGGCGGCGGGATGAACGCGAGCGAACCGGGAAATGCGGGTGCCGGTCCTGCACCAGAGCGCCCGTCACGGGGAGCCTGACCGGGAGCGGCACCGCTGTACTGGCCTTGCCGATGACCACTGTTCGGCGTCGCCCCCATGAACGGTGGCGGCGGCGTCGAGTGGCCGTCAGGAGCGTCGAAGGCAGGGCGTCCGGGGTACGACGGACCGTAGGGCGGCACCGGGCGGGACGGGTCGAAGGAGTTCGAGGGCTGGTTCTCATTCATGCCTTCGAGCCTCGTCGGCCGTCGGCTTCGGCGCCTGAGCAGGACTACTCAGACGACGTGAGTAATGGACGCGAGTGAGTGCTCAGGGCGCCCCTGCCCACGCAGGTGCGGCGAACGTCAGTCGAGGCCGTTCTCGAGAGCGAACCGCGTCAGTTCGACGCGGTTGGCAAGGTGCAGCTTGCGCAGCGTCGCGGCGACGTGGTTGTCGACGGTGCGGCTGCTGAGGCCGAGCCGCGAGGCGATCTGCTTCGACGCGAGCCCCTTCGCAACCATGCGCAGCACCTCGCTCTCGCGGGGCGTCAGGGCGCTCGCCGGGTCGTCCGTGGTGTCGACGCGGCCACGCAGGTGCGCGAGCACCAGCCCGGCGAGTTCGGGGGTGAACACCGCGTCTCCGCGCAGCGTCGCCTCGACCGCGTCGACAAGTTCGGCGGCGCTGGCACTCTTGAGCAGGTAGCCCGACGCGCCAACCTTTACGGCGTCGAGCACGTCGCTGCGCGCCGACGACGCCGACAGCACGAGCACCTTGACCTCGGCGAGCGTCAGCATGATGGCGGACGTCGCGTCGGCACCGTTGCCGTCGGGCAGATTCATGTCCATGAGGACCAGGTCGGGGCGCGTCGCGCGAGCGCGATCGACGGCCTCGCGCACGGACCCGGCGGTGGCGACGACGTCGTAGCCGCGCGCGACGAGGTCGCGTTCGACGGCGTCACGCCACATCGGATGATCGTCGACGATCATGACGCGGGCCTGGGGCTCACGGGACGAGTCATTCATGACGACATTGTCGCGGACGCCAAGATCGCGAGCCACCGTGGCGCTGCGGCGCTCCACTGCTGCGGCGGATGAGAACGCCCGTCGCGCGACACGATCATGATCGAGGCCGCTTGCCGCGCCTCAGCGCGGCACCGTGAACTCCCACTCGACGCCCTCGCCCGGCGCGGTGGTGAGATGCGCGCGTCCGCCGATCGCCTCGATGCGTCCGACGATCGATCCGCTGACGCCCAGTCGCCCTTCGGCGCGTGCCTGCGCCGGCCGTTCCGGCGACATGCCCACGCCGTCGTCACGGACGGTGACGACGACCTCATCGCCGAGATCCTCGAGCAGGACGTACGAGGTCGCGGGTGCGCCACCACGCCCGGCGTGCAAATCGGTGTTCGTCAGGGCTTGCCGCACCGCCGCGGTGATCTCGGCGACGACGTCGGGGCGCAGCGTCACCGCCTCGGCTCCGGCGCTGACGTGGCACCGACGGCTCTCGAGGGCGAGCAGCACCTGGCGCAGATCCGTCGGGTCAGGCGCGTCAGACCGGCGGGCAGCACCCCGCGCCGGCGCGTCCACCGACGACGCCTCTATGCCGGCGTCGAGAGCTCCCCCACCCCGCGCCACCCCGTTCTGACCCGCATCACGCAGGCTGGAGGCGACTCCCCCGGCGAGACCATTAAGACGCACTGCCCCCGCGTTGCCCGCCCACGTGCCGTCGCGGCGCGCGCTGTCGTCGCCGTCCGCGATGAGGTGGCGTAGAGCCTGCTCCTGCTCGGCGGCGAGCTGCCCGACACGCGCGAACTCACCACCCGCGCGCTCCCCTTCGCGCGCGGTCAAGGCGAGCACCTGCAGCACTCCGTCGTGCACCTGCCGGGCGAGCCGTTCGCGCTCCGCGGCCCGGGCGCGCAGCTCGAGCGCCCTCGTCAACTGCTCGTGGGCGCGCTGCACACCGTGGCTCGCCACCCCCGCGGCGATGCCCGCACTGACGAGAATGGGCAGCGTCGGTGAACGTTCGAGCCACGACAGATCTCCGCCGACGTGCAGGCACGCGAGCCCCAGGACGACGGCGCTCGCGAAACCTGCGCCGACACCCCACATCATCCCGGCGGTGAGCACGGCGTTCGTCACCCACATCGTCGTCGGCAGGCTCTGGTTGTGATCCCACCAGCTCTCGGGTGCGACGATCCACGTCGAGTAGACGAGCGCGAGCGTGACGACCTGGTCGAGCCCGACGAGCACAGGTCGCCAGGTGCGGCGCGCGAACATCGCGTACGCCGCGATGCCGGACCAGATGCACTGCACCGCGATGAGGGCGCTTGCCAGGTGGGGGCGCGAATAGTGCGAGATCGCCATCGAATGGATGAAGAGGCTGTACGCGAGCGTCAGGACGCGAAACGCGCCCGAGGTTGCCCAGAGCGACCCCATCGCGTCGTCGGGCAGGCCCACGCCCCAGCCCGTCCATCGGGACGCGACGGACGACGCCCCGAACCGCACAGGCGATTCGGGGCGTCGACGCAGGTGGGCTCGGCTCACTTGCGCTGCTCGGGGTACGGCACCCCGTAACCCTCCTGGCCGGGCGCCTGGTACTGGCCACTCGCGGTGTTCTGCGTCGGGTACGGCATCTGCGACGGCGGCAGCTGCGGCTGCTCGTTGTACGGACGCTGCTGGCTCTGCGGCGCGTCGAACTGCACGTTCGGCGCCTGGTCGTTCGTCATGTTGACGCGCGGGGCACCCTTCGTCGCCTCGTCGGCCTCGTAGTACTCGGCCTTCGTCACGCCCGCGGGGCCGGCCATGAACTTCGTCGGGATCGAGTCGACCTTCGAGTTGAGCGAGCTGACGCACGCGTTGTAGTAGCGGCGCGCGTTGGAGATGCGGTCCTCGGTCGAGCTGAGCTCGCCCATGAGCTGCTGGTAGTTCTGGTTCGACTTGAGGTCGGGGTAGGCCTCGGAGACGGAGATGAGGCGACCCAGCGCCTGGCTCAGCTCACCCTCGGCCTCGGCGACCTGCGCCGGCGAACCGTTCGTGTTGACGGCCGCACCACGCGCGCGGATGACGGCGTCGAGCGTGCCCGCCTCGTGCTTCGCGTACGCCTTGACCGTCTCGACGAGGTTCGGGATGAGGTCGTGACGACGCGTCAGCTCGACGTCGATCTGGTGCCAGGCCTCTTGCACCGTGTTGCGCTGCTTGACGAGGCCGTTGTACATCATGACGGCTGCGACGACGAGCGCGACGATGATGACGAGAAGGATGATGACGAACGTCATGAGTGGCTCCTGCTTCGAGGGGTCATGTCTGCTTCGACCCTAGCCGACGGCAGCGACCACCGTCAGCGCTCGATGCGTGTCACGGCGCGATTCGCCCCCGGCGGGGCCGGCTGCGCCTGGGGACTGGAGGTCACTCCTCGTCGAAGCGGGTGAGGATCTGCTCGACGATCTGGGGGGATGCGCCCAGCGGCGCGGTGACGATTTCGGCGCCCGAACGCGTCAGCTTGTCATGGAAGTGCCCCTCGCCGAGCAGCAGCGCGGCGACGGCGACACGGACGTGAGGGTGGTCGCGGTTTGCGCTCACGGCGTCGGGCACGGACGGGGTGGCAGCCGAGCCGAAGGCCACGTCGATCGAGGTACCCCAGACGTCAGCGAGCAGACGTGCCTGGGCGCGGGCGTCGGCGGTGGCCTCGGCGCGGCTGGACCCGGCGGCGGCCATGACGATCGCGTCGCCGGGACGCGCGCCTGCCTCGCGGAGGCGCTGCGCGAGCAGTTCCGCGATGGGTCGCGACGGGCCGAGCGCGCCCGTCGAGCGCGCGTTGTCGTGCGGCGCAACGGCTTTCGCGACGTCGACCCGCACGTGGTAGCCGCCGCAGAACAACAGCGGCACGGCGACGACCTCGTCGAACTCGGGCACCAAGCGCGCCACGACGTCCGCGACCTTCGGCTCCTGCACGTCGACATACGCCTCGGTGACGGTGAGGTCGGGGCGCGCGGCGCGAACCGCGTCGGCGAGATCGTGGACGACCCGCCGGCCCTGTGGGCTCGCCGTCCCGTGGGCGACGAGGACGAGTGCGGCTCGCCGGCCGCCACGCGCGGGCGCCGTTGCAACAGCGGAGGATTCAGGGGGCGCGAGATCGGGCGCGGTCGGGGCGACCGTCATGTCGTCAGGCATGGCCGTCATTGTGCCCGCCGAGGGTGTCGGCGACCAGGCGCGTCAAGGCGCCGAGGCGAAAGCGCGTCGGCACGATCGGTTCGACGCCGCACTCGCGCAGCGGCGCCGCGGTGGTGTCACCGACGCAGGCCGCGATGACGCGCCCCTCGCGCAGCATGTCCAGCACGGCATCCTGTTGACCCGAGGCGCGCGCGGCGTCGAGAAAGGCGAAGACGCCGGGAGCTGCGGTGAACGCGACGACATCGACGTCGGATCGCGCGACGAGATCGACGGCGCGCGCGACCGCAGAGGGGTCGGGCGCCGGGCCCCAGCGGTAGACGACGAGCGAGACGACGTCAGCACCTGCGGCGCGCAGGGTCTCGTCGATGCCGTCGGAACCGGCGCCGTGGTGTTGCACAGCGACGCGGACGCCGTCGAGCGACTCCCCGCGCAGACGTTCCTTGATCTCCTCGGCCGTCTCCGAGGCGGCCGTCCACGTGACCTCGAGACCCGCTCCGACGACAGCGCCGCGCGCCTTCGGCCCGCGGGCGTAGATGCGAGTCGTCCGCAGTGCGTCGAGGAGTCGCTCGCGCAGCCCGGCTGCCTCCGCGGCCTCGAACCAGCCCCGGAACCCGATGCCCGTCGTCACGACGAGCAGGTCGGGCGGCTCCTCGGTCAGCGCGCGGGTATGGGCGAGCAGCTCAGGGTCGTCGACGTGCGGCACGTGCGACATAGTCGCTGCCCGGATCACCTCGGCGCCGCGACGTTCGAGCGGTGCGGCGAACTCATCGGCCTTGCGCTGCGCGGTGATGACGATGCGCCGCCCGGCGAGGTCGTGCGGCGCCCGTCGCTGCTGGGGAGCGGAATCCGAAGCGAACTCCACCGAAGCGACGGCAGAGGCGTGCGACGCACGCCGAGCGGCGTCTCGAGGGGCGCTCGCGCCGTCCGGCTGCTGGTCACGCATCGGTCTCACCCGTCCCCTCGGTGGTGGCTTGCTGCGTCGTCATGGCGATGATCGCCGCGTCGGGCAGGACGTCGACGACGTCGCCGATGACGATGACGCTCGGGTTGCCGATGCCCCGCGTGGCGCACTCGCCGGCGAGCTCGTCGAGGGTGGAACGCACGACCTGCTGCTGCGGCGTCCACGCACGGTGGACGACGCCCGCGGGCGTCGCGGCCGGTTTGCCGTGCGCGACGAGGCCGGCCGTCAGCTCGCCCAGGCGTCCCATCCCCATGAGGACGACGATGGTGTGCGGCCATGCCGCCAGCGCCGGCAGCGCCAGTTCGTCGTGCCCGGAGAGCACGAGCAGGCCCGCCGACGATCCGCGATGCGTCACCGGGATGCCGCCGGCGAGCGGCGCGGAGAGCGCGCTCGTCACGCCGGGCACGACATCGACGTCGATGCCGTGCGCATGGCAGGACAGGTATTCCTCCCCCCCGCGGCCGAGCAGGTACGGATCGCCTCCCTTGAGGCGCACCACCCTCCGCCCGGCCCGCGCCTCACGCACGAGAATCGCGTTGATCTCGCCCTGCGGAACGGGGTGATGGTGCGGGCTCTTGCCGACGTCGATGATCTCGGCGCTCAGATCGAGACGCGCCAGTTCGTCCCGCGGGCCAAGGCGATCGGCGACGATGACGTCCGCCTGCTCGAGCTCGCGCAGGGCACGCAGCGTCAGCAGGTCGAGCGAACCCGGTCCACCGCCGACGAGGACGACGCGCCCCGCCGCGACTGCGTCGCTCATCCGTTCCTCCTCGCTGCGGCCCTTCGTGTTCACTCCCCGACCTTAGGCAGCGACGCGCCGCGGCCGCCGTGATGTTCGTGACGCGAGAAGCGTCGCGCACTCACGCCCGCGCAGCACCCGTCGAGCAGTTTCATGATCGGCGCTCCACGGCACGAACCCGCACACCGCCGGCGATCAATCGGCGAATGAGCTCAGTGGCGCGCACGGGCAGCGCGCCACCCGCGACCAACGCGTCGTACATGCGCTCCGGCACGTCGTAGTGGTCGACGTCGAACGCAGCATCCGGAACGCCATGATCGTGCGCGAAGGCGTGCAGCTCGTCGAGCGAGCTGTCGGAGACGAGATGCGAGAACACCGTGCCCCACGCGGGCCACATCGGCGGGTCGATGAGGATGGCCATCGTCCCATCATCGCGGTTGGCCGGGCACATCGCCACCGTCCCCGCCGCAGGCGACCGACCTGGCGAGGCGGCCGGACGATCAGCGCGTCGTCTGCTCCGGTTCTGCGTAGTCGCTCGTGCGCTCGCCCAACTCGATCATCCCGTCGCGCTCACGCACGGCCCAGGTGCCGAGACGGACGGCGCGGTCGGCGACGTCCTCGCCCGTCCGCACGTCGAAGGCCTGCTTGTACAGCGGCGACTGGATGACGTCGTACGTCTCACCGTCCAGAGTGCGCGTCCCGACGACGCCGCGGGCGATGACGTTCGCGAGGGCGTACGGGTCACGGTGGCCGACGGCGAACACCTCGTCGTTCGCGAGGCGCACGAGGGCGACCTGCGCGCCGTCCGGCGTGAGTGCCGCAACGGCCCGCTCCGGTGTCAGCCGGTCGACGGCGCACAGCGGGGTCCACGAGGTACCGGCCTCGCTAGGTGTGGGGGTTGTCATCCCTGGCCTCCTTGTGCAGCGCCTGCGCCGACGGGGATGCGCTCGCCTGCGATCCGGACGGGACGTCGGTTGGAGTCGATGAGTTCGAGGGTGGCGTCGGCCTTCTCGGCCGGGGTCGCCGGGCGGGGCTGGTCACGTTCCACGACGTAGAGCAGATCGGGGTCGACGTTCGTGTCGTCGTTGACGAAGGCCGTGAACCGGGCGAGCTTCTCAGGGTCCTCCAGGACGTCGCGCCACTCGTCGGAGTAGGCGTTGACGTGACGTGCCATCATCGCGTCGAGGTCGGCGCAGATGCCCAGCGCGTCGTCCATGATCACCTCGCGCAGGTGCTCGGCGCCGCCCTCGAGCTCGGCGAGCCACGGCGCGGTGCGCTGCAGCAGCTCGGCTGTCGAGATGTAGAACATGAAGAACCTGTCGATGGTGCGGATCAGTTCTTCTTCGTCGAGGTCCTCAGCGAGCAACTGCGCGTGCACCGGCTTGAAGCCACCGTTACCCCCGACGTAGAGGTTCCACCCGTTCTCCGTCGCGATGATGCCGGCGTCCTTGCCGCGCGCCTCGGCGCACTCGCGCGCGCACCCGGAGACACCCATCTTGAGTTTGTGCGGGCTGCGCAGCCCCTTGTACCGGGTCTCGAGGTCGATCGCGAGACGGACGGAGTCGCGCACGCCGAAGCGGCACCAGGTCTGCCCGACGCACGACTTCACCGCACGCAAGCTCTTGCCGTATGCCTGGCCGCATTCGAAGCCCGCGTCGAGCAACTCGCGCCAGATGGCGGGGAGCTGGTCGATGCGGGCACCGAACATGTCGATGCGCTGGGCGCCGGTGATCTTCGTGTAGAGGCCGTACTTCTCGGCGATCTGCCCGATCGCGACGAGACCCGACGGCGTCACCTCACCACCCGGGATGCGCGGCACGACCGAGTACGTACCGTCCTTCTGCATGTTGGCGAGGACGTGATCGTTCGTGTCCTGCATCGTCGCCTGCTGACCGTCGAGCACGTGGCCGTTCTCGAGACTGGCGAGGATGTTGGCGATCGTCGGCTTGCACACGTCACAGCCACGCCCGGCGCCGAAACGCTCGATGACGTCGTCGAAGGACGTGAGCTTCGCGACCTTGATCGCGTTGAACAGCTGGCTTCGTGACAATGGCATGTGCTCGCACAACGACCTGTCGACCTCGATACCGGCCTTCGCCTGCTCGACCTCGACGAGCTTGATGACGAGCGGCAGGCATGATCCGCACGAGGTCCCTGCCTTGGTGCAGGTCTTGATGTCCGAGACCGTCGTGGCACCGTCCGCGAACGCCGCACGGATCTGGCCCGCACTCACGTTGTTGCACGAGCAGACGCCCGCGTCGTCGGGCAGTTCGAGGTTGATCTCGGCCTTCGCGCCGCGTTCGTCCTCGGGGATGACGAAGGCGCTCGGCGCTGCGAGGTCGTGGCCGACCATCGCCCGCAGGCTCCGGAACGCGCTCGCATCACCGACGAGCACTCCGCCGAGGAGGGTGTGTCCGTCATCGGCGACGACGAGCTTGCGGTACCAGCCGGTCATGGCATCCGAGTAGACGACCTCGCGCGCGCCGGGCGTCGCGGCGAACGCGTCGCCGAAGCTCGCGACGTCGACGCCCATGAGCTTGAGCTTCGTCGAGGAATCGGCGCCGTCGAAGTCCGGCGCTTCGCCGAGCAGATGCGCAGCGGCGATCTCGGCCATCGTGTACCCGGGTGCGACGAGGCCCCACACCTCCCCCTGGATGCACGCGACCTCACCGATCGCGTGGATGGCCGGGTCCGTCGTGGCGCAGTGGGTGTCGACGAGGACGCCGCCGCGAGGCCCGAGCTCGAGGCCCGCGGCACGCGCGAGTTCGTCGCGAGGACGGATGCCCGTGGCGAAGACGACGACGTCCACGTCGTCCCGCTCGCCACTCGCGTAGTCCATCGAGGCGACGCGACCGTCGTCGCCCGCGTTGATGCGTGCCGTGGCGGTCGAGGTGCGCACGTGCACGCCGGTGCCTTCGATGATGCGCTTGAGATCCTCGCCGCCTCCCGCGTCGACCTGCATGGGCATGAGGCGGTCAGCGAACTCGACGACCGTCGTATCCGCTCCCATCGCCTGCAGCGCGCCACCGGCCTCGAGGCCGAGCAGACCACCTCCGATGACGGCGCCGCGCACCTGCCGCTCGGGGTGGCGTCCGGCCGTGTCCGAGACGTAGCGCCGAAGCGCCTCGACATCGTCGAGGGTGCGGTAGACGAAACAACCCGTGACGTCGCGCCCCTCGATGGGCGGCACTGCGGCGTGCGAGCCCGTTGCCAGGATGAGGGCGTCGTAGGAGATGTGCTCGCCGCCCTCCGTCTCGACGGCTCGCGCGTCTCGGTCGATGCCGGTGACGAGCGTGCCCGTGCGCAACGTCACCCGTTCGTCGTCCCAGACACTCTCGTCGAGCAGCAGATCTGACGCGGTGGAGCCCGAGAAGAAGCTCGTCAGATGCACCCGGTCGTACGGCGCGAACGGCTCGTCACCGATGACCGTTAGCGAGACGCGGCGCGCGTCGTCCTTCGCGAGGAGCGTCTCGGCGAACTTGTGGGCCACCATCCCCGCGCCGATGACGACGACGTGGGTGGGTCTGTCTTGGCGCATGCTTCCTCCGGAACGGGTCGTGTCATCCCACCGTACGAGCGCACCGGGACGTCGGCGAAGGGGCCATGGTCCCGATTCACCGGGTGTTCACCTGCAGCGGTGTCCAGCTCCGTGGCGACGGGCGCGCACCCCTGAGGCACAGACGAACGAGCCGCCACCGGTGACGGTGACGGCTCGTTCGCGCACAGCCAAGAGGCGCGGCGTGACAGACCTTCAGGCGAGGCCGAGATCTTCCATCGAGAAGGCGCTGACGTAGGTGAGGCCCTCGGCCTCGATCTTCTCCTGCGCACCGGTGGCACGGTCGGCGATGGTCGCGACGCCGACGACCTCGGCGCCCTCCTCACGGCACGCGGCGACGGCTTCCAACGGCGAGGCACCCGTCGTCGTCGTATCCTCGACGACGAGCACGCGACGACCCTTGATCGAGGGGCCCTCGATGCGCTGCTGCAGGCCGTGCGCCTTGCCGGCCTTGCGGACGACGAACGCGTCGACCTGCTCCCCCGCAGCAGCCGCAGCGTGCAGCATCGACGTCGCGACGGGGTCAGCACCAAGCGTCAGACCGCCGACGGCGACGTAGTCGAAGTCCCTCGTCAGATCGCGCATGACGCGTCCGACGAGCGGCGCAGCCTCGCCGGAGAGAGAGATGCGACGCAGATCGACGTAGTAGTCGGCCTCCTTGCCGCTGCTCAACGTCACCTTGCCGTGCACGATGGCGTTGTCCTGGATGAGTTGCAGCAGGCGGGCGCGGTCTTCGGCGATGTTCGTCATGCCGTCCATTCTATTTGGCGGGGGTTCCTCAGTCGCGTGGCCGATGACGGTTGCTCAAAGCGCCCGCGCGCACGATGGAGCGCGGCACGTGGCGCAGCAACTGCGTCGCGACCTTGTACTGCTTCCCCGGCACCGAGATGACGCGCCCGGCGTCGACGTCGGCGAGGCAGTCGCGCACGAGGCGGTCGGCGTCGAGCCAGAGTCGCTTGCCGATGGCCGAGGTCTTGTCGACGTCGATGTCGGCGCTCGCGTGGAAGTCGGTGTGGGTGAAACCCGGGCACAGCGCGGTCACCGTGACGCCGGTGCCTGCGAGCTGGCCGGCGAGCGACTCGCTGAACACGGTGACATACGACTTCGCCGCCGAGTAGGTGCCGCTCGCCATGAACCCCGCGACCGACGAGACGTTGATGATCGCGCCCCGCCCCCGCTCACGCATCGCGCGGCCTGCGGCGTGGCTGAGCACGACGACGGCCTTGACCATGACGTCAACGGAGGCGATCTCCTTCTCGACGTCGGTGTCGAGGAACGCCGTCTTGAGCCCGAAGCCGGCGTTGTTGACGAGCACCTCGATGGGGTCACTCGCCTGCGCGACACGCTCGGCGACGCGCTTGAGATCGTCAGCGTTGGCGAGGTCGGCCGCGAGGACCTCGGCGTGCACGCGGTAGCGCTTCTCGAGGTGTGCCTTGAGCTCCTCGAGCCGGTCGGCGCGCCGCGCGACGAGGACGACGTTGTCGCCGCGCGCCGCCAGCTGCTCGCAGAACTCCTTGCCGATGCCGGCGCTCGCGCCGGTGACCAGTGCCCATTTCGTCATGCTCACCACTGTGCCACTCGTCGCCGACAACCGCAGGATCCCGCTGGTTTCGAGGGTTGTCGCAGGGCCCGTCTAGGGTTGAGGCATGCGAATCGCCACGTGGAACGTCAACTCCATCCGCACCCGCGTCGACCGCGTCATCGCCTTCCTCGAACGTGGTGACGTCGACGTGCTCGCCATGCAGGAGACGAAGTGCAAGGACGAGCAGTTCCCCATGGCCCGCTTCGAGGAAGCCGGGTACGAGGTCGCCCATCACGGGCTGAACCAGTGGAACGGTGTCGCGATCGCCTCGCGCGTCGGCCTCGAGGACGTGCAGATCGGCTTCGAGGACATGCCCGGCTTCGGCGACCCCATCGCGGCGGAGGCCCGCGCCATCGCCGCCACGTGCGACGGGGTGCGCATGTGGTCGCTCTACGTGCCGAACGGTCGCGAGATCGGCCACCCGCACTACGAGTACAAGCTCGACTGGCTCGCCGCGCTGCGCGCCGACGGCGAGAAGTGGCTCACCGAGAACCCCGAGGCGCAGATCGCGCTGACGGGTGACTGGAACATCGCGCCGAGAGACGAAGACGTCTGGGATCCGGCGTTCTTCGAGGGCAAGACGCACGTGACGCAACCCGAGCGTGACGCGTTCCAGGCGATGATCGACACAGGCTACGCCGACGTGGTGCGCCCGCACACGAACGAGCCGCGCACCTACACGTACTGGGATTACACGCAGCTGCGTTTCCCCAAGAAGCAGGGCATGCGCATCGACTTCGCCCTGTGCTCCCCCGCCCTCGCCGGGCGCGTCCAGGGCGCCGTCATCGACCGCGACGAGCGCAAGGGCAAGGGTGCGAGCGACCACGCGCCCGTCATCGTGCAGCTCGACTGACAGCGTCTTGACTGACGAGTCGGCTGGCAGCGTGACGGCGCACGGTGCGATCAGCCGAGCCCAGCTGCGTCAGTCCGTGTCGTTCGAGTCAGTCCTGCGTGACGCAACCGGCACTGACTGACGCAGTGGCGGCGCGAGCAGCGCCATCACGCGCCGTCGGCTGTGTCGGTGCGCGATGGCGGCGGTCGGCCCCGTTAGGTTGGTGCGGTGAGCACTGTGGCAGAGGTGGACGTCGTCGTCGTCGGCACCGGTTTCTCCGGGATCGGCATGGCCGTGGCGCTGCAGGACGCCGGCCGCAGCTTCGTCATCCTCGAGAAGGCCGACGAGATCGGTGGCACGTGGCGTGACAACCGTTATCCCGGTGTTGCCTGCGATGTGCCGAGCCACCTGTACTCGTTCAGCTTCGAGCTCAACCCGTACTGGTCGCACACCTATTCGCGCGGTGACGTCATCCAGGACTATCTGCTCGCCGTCGTCGAGAAGTACGAGCTGCGCGAGCACATCCGCTTCGACACGGCGCTGCACGCCGCCGACTTCGACGAGTCGAGCGGCGTGTGGACGATCGCGACGCACTCCTCGGACGGTTCGACGCACACCGTCACCGCCCGCGCACTCGTGCTCGGCGTCGGTGCGCTGCACCTGCCGCACATCCCCCTCATCGACGGGCTGCACACGTTCGCCGGCGAACTCATCCACACCGCAGCCTGGCCTCGCGACAGTTCGATGTTCGGCCGCCGCGTCGGCATCATCGGCACGGGCGCCTCGGCTGTGCAGTGCATCCCGGCGCTCGCCGAGGACGCCGAGCACCTCACCGTCTTCCAGCGCAGCGCACCGTGGATCATGCCGCAGCGCAACAGCGAGTACTCCGACGCGACGATCGACCGCTTCCGGCGTCACCCCGCGCTCATGCGGGCCCATCGGGCTGCACTGCGCCGACGCAACGACCTGCCTGCCGTCGCGTTCGACAGCCAGCCGCGGCTGCTCGAACTCGCCTCCCGCGAGGCCCGACGGCACCTGGCCAACCAGATCAAGGATCCGCAGCTGCGCGAGAAGCTGACCCCCACCTACACGATGGGGTGCAAGCGCGTCCTGCTGTCCGACACGTACTACCCTGCCCTCGCGCGCGCCGACGTCGACGTCGTGACCGACGACGTCGTGGGCGTGACGCCCGACGGCGTCGTCACCGCCGACGGAACCCTGCACGAGGTTGACGCCCTCGTGCTGGCCACCGGCTTCGACCCCCGCGGCTCGTACGCCCACCTCGACATCACCGGGCGTGACGGCCGCTCGTTCGCCGAGGAATGGCAGAACGGTGTCGAGTCCTATCTCGGCGTGACGATGGCCGACTTCCCCAACCTCTTCATGCTGCTGGGGCCCAACACGGGCCTGGGGCACACGAGCGTCGTGCTCATGATCGAAGCGCAGATCGCCCACGTCATGACGCTGCTCGACGAACGCGATCGCCGAGGCGCCCACGCCGTCGAGGTGCGCCCCGAACTCGTGCCCGCCTTCACGCGTGAGATGCGCGAACGCAGCGGTCGCTCGGTGTGGACGCAGGGCGGCTGCACCTCCTGGTACCTCGATGACGACGGCGAGAACCGCACCCTGTGGCCCGGCGGGGTCGGCGAATACGAACGGCGCCTCACCGAGCCGTCGGCCGTCGACTTCCTCTTCACCTGAGCACACCGGCGAGCCGGCCGGAGTCGTTCGCCTTACCTGCGCTCCCGCGCCTTGTCATGCGCGAACGAGAGCCCGGCTACCGTCGCCCGATGCCGGCGAGTTGCGCCTGACGATGGCGCTCCCGATGAGTCATCCGCGCGAGGACGAGTTGCTCAGGCGTCCGACGGTTCTTGGCCTGCTGGAACGAGACGGCGTAGATGAGCGGGCCCACGACGGGCAGGACGCCGACGAGCAGGGCCCAGCGGTACATGGCGTCCTCGGTGTCGGCGACGAGACTCGGCCACTTCTTGAGGCTGCGGGTCGCCACGATGGCACCGGTGAGCCACAGCGCCGGGGCGACGACGAAGAGCAGGACGGCGACGACGACGAACCAGTGGATGAACGTCGCGAGCGCCTCCGCGTTGGGATCGTCCGCGACCGCGAGCACACCGTGAGTTGCGAAGATAGTCATGCGTCGACGGTAGGCATGTCACGGGGTGTGCCGTCGGCGCCGGCCGCAAACCCTGTGGACGAGGGTGCAGGACGGCCGCGGAAGGCCGCGCAGCCGTCATCGTCCACAGCCGTCGGCGCCCCTGCGTCACCCCACGGGGTTGCCGGGGCGCCCCCGGCGCGGCTCAGCTGACGACGTCGCCGGGGTCGATCTGCTCCCCCGGCTTCACGACATCGCGCACGGTGGCACCCGCGCCGATGACGGCGATGTCCGCGTCCCGCGCCTTGGTGGCCGCGGGGGCTGCCCCCACGCGCGCATCCCGGCGCACCGCGACGTCGACGTCGACGATCGCGGTGCGCACCTCGGCACCCTTCTCGATGACCGTGCCGTCGAGCACCACGGCATCCTCGACGACGGCCCCCGCGCGCACGATCACGCCGGGCCCGAGCACCGAGCGGCGCACGGTGCCGGCGATGTCGCACCCTGGCGACAGGTAGGACGCGTCGACGACGGCCCCTTCGCGCACGCGCGCCGCGCACTTGTTCGTCGCGAGGGTGCGCATCGGCCACGCCTCGTCGTCGAAGATCGGCACGTCACCACGCACGAGGTCGCGGTGAGCGCGCAGGTAGGTCTCGGGCCGGCCCATGTCCATCCAGTACCCCTCGAGGGCATGGGTGCGCACACGTCCACGCGCGACAAGCGTCGGGATGAGGTGTTCGGCGAAGTCGCCGAGACCGGTGTCGTCCTCGTCGTCGGCTTCAGGGCGCGTCGCCTTCTCGGCTTCGTCGAGGGCGTCGAGCAGCGCTGCCGTGCGGTAGATGAAGACCTCCGCGGAGATCGTTCCGTGGGCCGGGTCCTCGGGCTTCTCGTCGATGCGGGTTACCTTGCCGGTGGCGTCGCTCGTCACGACAGCCTTGTTCGACGCCTCCGTCACGGGCACCTCGGTGGTGACGATGGTGAGGTCGGCGCCCTTGGCGAGGTGAGCGGCGACGACGTCCCGCAGGTCGAGCGTGAACACCTGATCGGCGCTCAGCACGACGGTCACGTCAGCGTTCTCGTCGGCGATCTGATGACGGATGCGGTACAGGTCGTCCGCGTTGCCGGTGGCGAACCCACCCGTGCGCGCGGCGTCGATCTCCTCGGGCACGATGCGGCGGAAACCGCCGTCGTTGCGGTCCAGATCCCAGGGGCGTCCGTGCTGCAGGTGCTTGTCGAGCGTGCCCGCGCGGTACTGCACGGAAACCCAGACGCTGGAGATGCCCGAGTTGACGAGGTTCGACATGGCGATGTCGACGAGCTGGTGCGTGCCGCCGAACGGCAGCGCCGGTTTCGCGCGGTGCGTGGTGAGCACACCCATCCGTGAGCCCTTACCTCCGGCCTGGACGATGGCGAGCACGCGCGGAGCGTCGGTCAGGGGCATGTGAGCGGCCATGCCGCCATCCTGCCAAGGCGACCTCCCCGCGTCGAGCCGGCGTCGCATCCTGTGTTCATGACCGCCCCGCCGCACACCCCACACCTCGCGTCTCACGCGGGAAACTCATGCCTCCCGTCGTGGGGCGTCAGCGCTCAGCGCCTCGAGGGTGCCGGTGCCGTCATCAGCCGCGCCGGTGAAGCCGAGCTGACGCCATGCCTCATACGCGACGACGGCGACCGCGTTGCCGAGGTTGAGGCTGCGGTTGTCGGGGCGCATGGGGATGCGCAGTCGCTCGTCAGCGCTGAACGTCGCAAGGAGATCGTCAGGCAATCCTGGTGCCTCGCAACCGAAGACGAGGACGTCATCGTCACGGTAGTCGACGGCGTCATACCGTCGCCGGGCACGCGCCGTCAGCGCGAGCCACCGCCCGGGGCAAGCGGCGCGGGCCGCGTCGACGTCCGCGTGCACGTGGACGTCGGCCAACTCGTGGTAGTCGAGCCCGCCCCGGCGCAGCAGGCGGGCGTCCATCGAGAAACCGAGCGGTTCGACGAGGTGCAGGCTCGCGCCGACGTTCGCGGCGAGGCGGATGATGTTGCCGGTGTTGGGCGCGATCTGCGGCGCGACGAGGACGATCTGCACGCCCGCGAACCTACCAGCGTCACTTCATGTACTGCGGCGCCTCTTCGCGCAGGTCGATCTTGCGGATCTTGCCCGTCACCGTCATCGGGAACTCCTCCATGACGCGCACGTAGCGCGGCACCTTGTAGTGCGCGAGCTTGCCGTCGCAGTAGGCGCGCAGCGATTCGACCGTCAGCGGCTCCGCGCCGTCGACCATGCGGACGCACGCCATGAGTTCCTCGCCGTACTTCTCGTCGGGCACGCCGATGACCTGCGCGTCGACGATGTCGGGGTGGTTGTAGAGGAACTCCTCGATTTCTCGCGGGTAGATGTTCTCGCCGCCGCGGATGACCATGTCCTTGATGCGCCCCGTGATCGCGACGTACCCGTCGTCGTCCATGGCGGCGATGTCGCCCGTGTGCATCCAGCCGTCGACGATGGCTTCGGCGCTCTTGTCGCCCTGGTTCCAATAGCCGAGCATGACCGAGTACCCCTTGGTGCACAGCTCACCCGGCTCGCCGCGCTTGACGGGCTCGTACGTGACGGGGTCGACGACCATGACCTCGAGGTGCGGGCCGACGCGCCCGACCGTCTGCGTGCGCTGCTCGACGGTGTCGTTCTTGCGTGTCTGCAGCGACACGGGCGAGGTCTCCGTCATGCCATAGCAGATGGAGACCTCCTCCATGTGCATGCGCTCCATGACCTGACGCATGGTGTGCTCGGGGCAGGGCGAGCCGGCCATGATGCCGGTGCGCAGGCTCGTCAGGTCGTAGCGGTCGAAGTCGGGCAGCGCGAGTTCGGCGATGAACATGGTCGGCACGCCGTAGAGGCTCGTACACCGTTCGTCGACGACGGTCTGCAGGGTGACGGCGGCGTCGAAGCCGGGCGCGGGGATGACCATCGTCGCGCCGTGCGAGGTGCAGGCGAGGTTGCCCATGACCATGCCGAAGCAGTGGTAGAACGGCACGGGGATGCAGACGCGGTCTTCGGCTGTGTACGAACAGAGTTCGCCGACGAAGAAGCCGTTGTTGAGGATGTTGCGGTGACTCAGCGTCGCGCCCTTGGGGAAGCCGGTCGTGCCGCTCGTGTACTGGATGTTGATGGCGTCGGTGTTCTTCAGCGACTTCTGGACGGCGGCGAGGCGCTCGCGTCCGCCGTCAGCGGCGAGAGCCTTCGCGCCCGCGTCGGCGAGGTCGCTCCACGACGTCTCGCCGATGAGGACGACGCGCGCGAGGTCGGGGCACTCGCCGCGCACCTGCTCGATCATGCGCGCGTAGTTGCTCGTCTTGAACTTCGGGGCGGCGATCAGTGTCGTGATGCCGGCCTGGCCCAGCACGTACTTGAGTTCGTGGCTGCGGTAGGCGGGGTTGATGTTGACGAGGATGGCGCCGATCTTGGCCGTCGCGTACTGGGTGAGCGTCCACTCGGGGCAGTTGGGCGCCCAGATGCCGACGCGGTCGCCCGTCGCGACGCCGGCGTCGAGCAGGGCCAGGGCAAGTGCGTCGACGTCGTGGAGGAACTGCGTGTACGTCCAGCGACTGTCTCTTATACACATCTCCGAGCCCACGAGACTCCTGAGCATCTCG
>ERZ1031257.2-NODE-2-length-25359-cov-7.308607_pt1 | contig 25359 bp, 27 predicted proteins | sample MGYA00517288_ERZ1031257 | MGnify/ENA primary metagenome ERZ1031257 (study PRJEB33718, sample SAMN03159810) | human skin metagenome | collected 2014-02-25 | study: EMG produced TPA metagenomics assembly of the PRJNA266117 data set (Human skin bacterial metagenome and...
AGATGTGTATAAGAGACAGACACAAAATAGGAGTATGTCATGGTTGATGGTAGAGTAAGAAGTGGTAAAGCATCTGCTGAAAAAATGACGGCAGAGCAAAGAAAAGAACGTGCTATGAAAGGCGTTGAGGCTAGAAAAGCTAAGTCTAAATTACCTTCTGCTGAGTACGAGGGTAAATTAAATGTAGGCGATATTCAGTTATCTGTAGCTGTTTTAGATAACGAACAGCGAGTTATAACTCAACAAGCTGTTTTTGACGCGCTAGATAGACCTTCAAGGGGTAACGCAAGGCAGATCAATACCCCTGTTTTTATGGATGCAAAAAACCTTCAACCCTACATTTCTCAAGGGTTGCGAGAGGTGATCGATAGGATTGAGTATGTTGATAAAAACGGTAGGATTCAAAAAGGTTATGATGCAAATATTTTGCCGCTAGTAGCAGACCTTTATCTGAGAGCTAGGGAGGCTAAGGTGCTACACCCAACGCAAATAGATACCGCAAAAAAAGCAGAGGTGTTAGTTAGAGCATTTGCTTTGGTTGGCATTAGAGCATTGGTTGACGAAGCGACAGGATATCAAGCAGTAAGAGAAAAAGACGACCTAGCAAAAATATTTGAGGCGTTTGTCGCTAAAGAGTTGCAACCATGGATAAAAACGTTCCCCGATGACTACTACAAAGAATTGTTTAGGCTTTATGAGTTGCCACAGCCCGAAGAAGGCAATATGTCAAAACCGCAGTTTTTTGGCAAGGTAACAAATAAGGTTATCTACAAAAAATTAGCACCTAAGGTTTTGCCAGAGTTAAAAAAACAAGCGACAAAATTAGGCAAAAAAAGTACAAGGCTACATCAAGCATTAACACCTGAAAAAGGTCACCCCGATTTATTGCGCCTTGTATCATCGGTAACAACGATTGCAAAGTTATCAAAAGATAAAAACGATTTCTTTGAGAAGGTGGATATTATTCATCCTGACTTTGATGAAAACTATATTTCAGAAAGTTAGCTAACACTAAACACTTAACCAAGCCTCAGTCGAAAGATTGGGGTTTTTTATCGCCTAAGGAAACCACATGGCAGCAGATACACGAGTAAGTATAACGGTTGACACTGGCAATGCTGAGGGCAGTCTTAATCGGTTGCGCTCAGTTTTTCAAAGCCTTAACGCTGCTGCTAATACCGCAAGCCGAGATATTGACAGCGCAGGTCGAGCAACACAAACCGCAGGAAGTCGAGCAACAGGCGCAGCTAGCGCATTAACAGGATTATCACGCGCAACCACAACCGCAAACAGCGCGATGACGTCATTACATGGCTCAACCTTTACTTACATTGGTAATACAACGCAAGCCACAAGTGCTGCTACAAGTTTAACTGGTGCATTAGCTACTGCAACGACAGGCGCAAGCCATACGCATACAGCCATGACAAGCTTGTCTAGTAGTACAACAGCCGCAGCAACTGCAACTAGTAGCGTATCGTCTGCAACAGCAAGCGCAAGCGCAGGACTAAACACAACTGCAACCGCTGCTAGTAGCGTGTCAAGCAGCATGACAAGCGCGGCAAGTAGTACCCATACCGCAATGACTAGCTTGTCATCTAGCACCACAAGCGCAGCGAGTGCAGTAGGTGGTGTATCAACCGCAGCATCAACTTTGACAGGCGCATTAACCACAACCGCTACAGGGGCAAGCCATACCCATAGCGCGATGACTAGCTTGTCATCCAGTACTACAAGCGCAGCTGGGGCAGTGGGTGGCGTATCAACCGCAGCTAGTAGCGCAAGTGCTAGTTTGACTGGAACGGCAAGCGCAGCTAGTAGCGCAAGCACAGGTTTATCTCATGCGGCTAGTAGCGCTTCATCGGCTAGCAGTAGCATGACAGCAGCCAGTAATAGCTCAAACACACTGCAGGATGCTTTAGACGGCATTAAAACCATTGGCGCGGCTGCTGGTATTGCATTGGGCGCGGTAGGCTTTGCGCTCAAGGGTGCAGTTGATGAAGCGATCAAGTTTGAGTCTGCAATGGCTGATGTTAAAAAGGTGGTAAATTTTGACAGTCCGCAAGGTTTGGCAAATATGCGGCAGGACTTGCTAGACCTATCCACTCAAATACCCATCACAGCCGATGGGCTTGCTCAAATTGCAGCCGCAGCAGGTCAAAGCGGTATCGCAGCCAACGAGATAACTAAATTCACTGAAGCTGCTGCAAAAATGGGTACGGCGTTTGATATCTCTGCCCAAGAAGCAGGGCAAGCGATGGCAGAAATGCGGACAGCGTTTAAAATGTCACAGACAGACGTTGAAGCGTTGGCGGATAAAATCAACTATCTAGGCAATACCTCACCAAACTCTGCCGCCAAGATTATGAAAATCGTGCAGACAGTTGGACCATTGGGCGAACTTGCAGGGGTGAGCGCGGCTCAAATCGCAGCAATGGGCGCAAGTGTGAATAGCCTTGCCCCCGAAGTGGTAGCGACCGGCTTAAAAAATATGTTTTTAGCACTCACTAAAGGCGAAAGTGCCACAAAATCAGCCAGTGAAGCGTTTAAAAAACTAGGCTTAGACTCGGTGCAAGTGTCGAAAGATATGCAGCAAAACAGTGAAGCGACAATTAACCGCATCATTGAATCATTGAAAAAACTACCTGAAGCCCAGCGCACCGCAACGATTAACGATATTTTTGGTGCTGAAGCCTTGCCTGTCATTGCTCAAATGGTGACAAATACCGAAACACTTACCAAAAATTTAACAGCCGTTGGCGATGCGACAAAATACGCAGGGTCAATGCAACAAGAGTATGCTGCAAGAAGTGCGACCACCGAAAACCAATTAGCCTTGTTTAGCAACAATTTAAACGTGCTAAAAGTGAATGTCGGTAGCGCATTATTGCCAGCGATTAACCAACTTGCTCAAGCGGTCATTCCTGTTGTGCAGTCAATGGCAACATGGGCGCAGCAAAACCCCGATTTAGTCACTCAAATTGTCGCTATCACTGGCGCAGTATTGGGCGCAATTACTGTTTTGGGCGGTCTAGCGTTGGCATTTACCGCCGTGTCTAGTGGCATTGCTGCTGTTAGTGCGATTGCAGGGGGTGTGGCGGCTGTGATTGGTGCTATTAGCTTGCCTGTAGTGGCGGTTGTGGCGGCTATTGCTGCACTGGTAGCGGCAGGGGTTATGCTGTATCAAAATTGGGACACGGTTAAGGCAAAAGCTACCGAGATATGGAATAGTGTTAGTGATTCTGTGGGTAATGCTGTTCAAAGCATTGCTGATTGGTTTCGCAGCGCAGGGCAATCAATAAAAAACGAATTTAGCGTGATTGGTAATGGCGTTAAAAGTGCCATGTCTGCTATATCGTCAACCGTATCTAGTGTATGGAGTGGACTAAAAGGCATTGTATCGTCTGCTATGAGTGCGGTATCTGCTACCGTAACAAGTGCTTGGAATGGCATCAAAAACGCAGTATCAAGTGCGATTAATGCTATTAAATCTGTCGTGTCTGCAGGTCTTGGCTTATTGTCTAGTGTGTTTAGAACACAATTCAATATCATCAAAACCGTTGTATCTACTGTGATGAACGCAATCAAGGCGTTAGTACAAGGCGATATGCAGGGCGTTAAAAATGCCTTTAGTAGTGGCTTTTCAGCGATTATCGGCATTGTCAAAACAGCCGTGTCTAACATCATTAGCGCGTTTGGCAATCTAGGCTCACAGCTATTTACTATCGGTGTGCAAGCGGCGCAAGGTTTGGCAAATGGTATCAAATCACGCATTAGCGCGGTAGGTACTGAAGCTCGTAACCTAGCAAGCAATGTGGCTAATTCAATCCGTAGTGTGCTTGATATCCACTCACCATCAAGGGTAACACATGCGCTAGGCGAACACGCAGGGCAAGGCTTGGCAAATGGTTTAAAGGCTAAACAATCAGAAGTTGCCAAACAAGCCGCGCAATTATCTCAGCAAGTCATAGATAATATTGCAAGCCTAAAACGTGATATCGCTTTGATTGGCAAAGACAGTAACCCACTTGCCGCTTTAAATTACGATATTGAAAACGGCAAATATACGGGCGTTGCTGCTAACCTACTTGATAACTTGAAAACAGCGACTGAAGCCAAGCAGATTGCTACCGAACTTTATCAAGCGAATCAAAGCATCACCAATAGCATTGCGGATATGAACAGGCAAATTGCTTTATTTGGTAACGACAATCCATTGTCTGCATTTTTGTATGATATGCAAAACACGGACAAGTATGTCGGTGCGACTGCTGAAAAACTGCAAATGATGGCGAGTAAGATCCAACAGCTTGAAACGCTAAAGCAAACGAAAGCGAGTGAGGACGCTTTTAGCAAACTAGGCACGGATTTAGCCCAAGAATCGCCCATGGCGAAGTTAACGGCTGAGTATGAGCAGCGTTTAGCGGTTGTTGACCAATACGAGCAGTTACACACAGACAAAGTGGTTGAAGCTGAAGCCATGCGAAAGCAAATCAAGGACAGCTACACGCAAGCAAGTAACAGCTTAATGCTTACGCAGTATGAAGGTATGTTCGGTGCGCTTGCAGGGTTAACTAAATCGTTTGCGGGTGAGCAAAGCGGCATCTATCGGGCGTTGTTTGCTACACAAAAAGCCTTTGCGGTGGCTCAAGCAGGTATGAATTTATGGAAAGCGGCATCAAGTGCTTATGCAGATACACCGGGCACAGTATGGCAAAAGCTAACAGCAGCAGGTATGGCAGTTGCTAAAGGTGGTCAATTTGTCACCATGATAAATGCGATTAAGTCCCCTGCCATCGGTCAAGCGCATGACGGCATTATGTCTGTACCAAAAAGCGGCACTTGGAATCTTGAAAAGGGCGAGCGCGTCCTACCGAAACATACGGCGGCGGCGATGGATAAAACCTTAGCCAATGCAAATGGCAATAACAACGTATCGGTTAATGTCGTAGTCAATGCTGACGGCTCAAGCGATGTGCAAGCTAATGCTCAAATGGGAAAACAGATGGGTGATGCTATCAAAGCGGCAGTGCTACAAACAATCGTACAAGAGAAACGACAAGGGGGCTTATTATCGCGATGAAAACATTTACCTGGGATATTGACGCAAGCAGTAGCGAGACCACGGCTCACAGCGTCAATAAGGTGCAATTTGGCGATGGGTATGAGCAGGTATCTAGTTTTGGGATTAACAACAAGCGCAAAACATGGCAATGCTCAAAACAAAGCTATAAATCCACCATAGATGATATTTACAACTTTCTAGGCTCAACTCAAGCGGTTGAGCCTTTTTATTTTCAGCCGATTAAAACCGAGCAGGGCTTTACTGTGCGTCTTGTCGGTGAAGTCAGCCGTCAGAAAATCGGTGGCGATGTTTGGAAAATCTCTTTTAATCTTGAACAGGCATTTATTTAGGAGTAAAAAATGGCGATACAATTACCGAATCCAGGCTTAGGCGATGGGCAAACAGGCGACAATGAATATGTAATGTGGACGAAGGTTAAGGATAACTTTAACAATACCACCCATGCAGCCAGTCGCTTAGTAGGTACAGCCACAGGTAATGTAATGGAAGTTGGGGCGTTTGGACTAGGGGGGTATACAAAAACCATTGATGCTACTGATAAAAGCATTCAAATCAATAGATTTATCCAAGTAGCAGGTAAAGATGTATACGGTGTAGCGGTATCAGTAAGTTCTAATTGGGGGGTACAGTTTGGTGCCACAATGGATGGTACATTCTTCTGGCGAAGTAACAGAACTGGTATCGCAGGAAATCCAGGGGTTTTATCTGATATTTGGTATGAAGCGTGGTCAACTAAAAATACAACTAAAGATAGTAATGGTTTTTTAAAAGGCGCATCACCTATTGTTCAGCTTTTTGCAGACCATATTGAGCTAAATGATGAAGCAAAACTGCAACCTATTACTTTTGAAAAGCTAGGTGTTGGTGATTACCTTATCAAAGGTAGCACTGGTTTTGCCCAAGAAGGTTGGTATGTCGAGATGCCAAAAGATGCCAATGGTAACGTGCTTGTCGCTGTTGTCTATGAGCAGCTAGAAAATAACGATATCAGCGTCAAAACCTACGCAAAAATGTTTGACGAGGAAACAGGCGATATCGTAGCAAACACGGCTAAACCTCGTGACATCCCATCAACACGCTGGATTGATTTGCGTTTACAGGCTTTACCTCAACCGACACAACCACTTAGCGAAGATGAAACGGTAAACACCAATGCTGAATAGCGATTTTCAAAAACTCAGTGTCGCAGGTATCGTCACACTGTACCAATTAGACGCTACACGCTTAGGCGGTGGCGTTTTTTATTGGCATGGTCATCTAAGCCGTGAAGATTGGGCTTATATTTACGAGTTTGCGAATAAAGCGCAATTCGCCAGCAATTCAAAGCGAGTAGCACCGCAAGGCACAGAGAATATCATAGTGCGCGATATTATTTGGCAAGGACAAGTGTATTCACCTGTTGCGATAAAATCCGATGGTCTTGAGATGCGTGGCGATGGCAAAGCGTCAATGCCTAACCTAGCGATTGCTAATACGCTAAATGGCATTAATGGTGCAATGTCGGCTTTATGTTTGCAGTTATCGGACTTTGCGGGGGCAAAGCTCACCGTTATCACCACTTTAGCTAAATACTTAGACGCGGCTAATTTTGCCAGTGGTAATCCACAAGCACGCAACGAGTATAAAAAACAGGTGTGGTTTGTTGAGCAAAAAACGGCTGAAAATGCCAGTCAAGTGACGTTTGAATTGTCTAACCCAGTTGATTTTGAAGGTATGAAAATTCCATGCCGTGAAATCACAAACTACTGCCATTGGGCTGTCTGTGGGCGGTATCGTCAAGACCCTTGTTTGTATAGCGGCTCTGCGATGTTTACCAAAGATGGCAAGCCTACCGATGACCAAAGTTTAGATTACTGTGGCGGTAGTTTGGCTGATTGCAAGTTAAGAGATAACACGGCTAGATTTGGCGGATTTCCAAGCAGTAGTTTAAATTAAGGGTAATCATGAAGCTCACTAAAAAACTCAAACAAGCCATACTTAACCATGCCAACCAAGAAAAGCCGCGCGAATGTTGCGGCTTTATCGTTTCTAATGCTTATGTGCCATGCCGAAATATTAGCACTGATGATGACAGTTTTGAGATTGACCCAAAAGACACAGTAAAGGCTGAACGTCTAGGTGAAATAAAAGCGATTGTGCATAGTCACCCACAGGGGACAAGTGAAGCATCACCGATGGATATTATACAGATGAGTTATCACAAAAAGCCGTGGGTGATTGTGGGTAGTGATGGGGAGTTTAGCGTTTATGAAAATTATTGAGCTGCATGGCGTGTTGCGAGAACGCTTTGGTCAATACTTCACCCTTGATGTGCAGACAGCTCATGAAGCGACCTATGCGCTAGGCTGTCAGTTGCCCGAATTTCGCCAGTTTATGCTAGATGCAGAAGACAATGGCATGGCGTTTGCGGTCTTTGCTGATGATGATAATTTGTCGGTAGATGATATTGACTGTATCACCGATGCCGAAGTTATCCATATTGTGCCGCGTCTAATCGGTAGCGGCTTGGGTGATATTTTTCAGTTGGTAGCAGGGGCTATCTTAATCGGTGTGGGTATGCTCAATCCATTGGGTATGTTTGCTGCGTCAACTTTAACCGCATTTACAGGCGCAGGTATTGGGCTAATGGTTGGCGGTATTGCAGGGCTTTTGATGCCAACACCAACACTTGATAATCAAGACCGAGACGGCAATAGAGCAAATAAAGGATTTGGCGGGGCAATTACTACCGTGGCGCAGGGCAATCCTGTACCGATACTTTACGGTGAGCGGGATATTGGCGGATTTTATGCCAGTGCAGGTATTTATAGCGAAGATGATAAGGGGTAAGGCATGAGTTTTTTGAGTAAATTGCTCGGTGGCGGCAGCAAACCAAGACAGCCAAAAATAGAAAAAGACAGCCTTGCATCCATCTCAACCGCTAAAATCCTGTATGGCTTGGCAGAAGGTGAAATCAGTGGCTTAGTTGATGGCGCAAAGTCAATCAAACTAGATGATACGCCACTGCTTAATGACGCAGGACAGCCAAACTTTGTTGACGATAAAGAAAAACTAGCGGTTAAATGGGATTTTCGTAGCGGCTCAAATAACCAAGATTACATACAAGGCTTTCCCGATGTTGCCAATGAAAAACCTATTGGTGTGCAACTAAGACAAGCCACGCCTTACGTTAAGCAAATTAACGATATCAATCTATCTGCCATTGTCGTGCGCGTGTCGTTTGGGGCGTTGCGAAACCAAAAAACCAATGGCGATATCACAGGCACAACGGTTAAATACCGCATTGATTTAATGACGGATAACGGCAGCTATCAAGCCGTCATTGACGGTAATGTCACGGCTAAAACTTCGGATAAGTATGAGCGCAGTCACCGCATTGACTTACCCAAAGCTAAAAATGGCTGGTTAGTCAAAGTGACGCGCATTACGCCCGATAGCACCAGTGATTTATTGTCTAATTCAATGTCGATTGAAGCAATCACTGAGATTATTGACGTTAAATTGGCGTACCCTAATACTGCCATGCTTGGTATTCAGTATGACGCCCGTACCTTTAGCAATATCGCTAAATTATCGGTGCGTTGTCGTGGCAAGCTATTAAAAATCCCTAGCAACTATGACCCTGTAGGTCGCACCTATAACGGTATTTGGGATGGCACGTTTAAAACAGCTTACTCAAATAACCCTGCATGGGTGTTTTATGATATTTGCCTAAACTGGCGTTATGGTCTTGGCAGACGTTTAGATGCGTCAATGATTGATAAATGGGCATTGTACCAAATCGCACGTTATTGTGATGAGATGGTATCTGATGGGCTGGGTGGGCAAGAGCCGCGTTTTGCTGTCAACGTCTATCTACAGTCACAGCAAGACGCATTTACCGTGCTGCAAAGCCTGTCATCTATCTTTCGTGGCATGGCATACTGGAACGGTGAGCAAGTCACAGTCACAATGGACGCACCGCAAACGCCTGTTTATACCTTTAGCCGTGCAAACGTGGTCGATGGTATTTTTAACTACACTGGCACTCGTGCGCGTGATAGACACACAGTCGCTAAGGTGGCATGGGATAACCCAAAAAATGATTTTAAAACCGAATATGAGCCTGTGCGTGATGAATACGCCATTGCAAAATATGGTATCAATCAGCTAGACATTAATATGATGGGCTGCACGTCACAAGGGCAAGCGCAACGTGCGGGACTGTGGGCATTAAAATCTGAGCAACTAGAAGACCGTCAAGTTAGCTTTAGTATCGGTTTAGACGGTATGCTTGAGCGTATCAAGCCTAGCGCGATTATTGCCATTAGTGATGAAGTATTTGCAGGTCGCGCAAATGGTGGGCGTATTGTTGCGATTAGTGGTGATAGAAAAACCATCACGCTAGATAGAGCGGTTACGGCAAATGTTGGTGATACGCTTGTCATTAACAATAGCGATGGCGTGGCAGAGCGTCAAAGTATCAGTGCGATTAATGGCGCAGATATTACCGTATCTGTAGCATTTGACAAGCCCGAAGCGCAACATATATGGGCGATTGATAGTCCTAATTTGCGCCTAATGCTATTTAAAATCATCTCAATTAAGCAAAACGATGATTTAACCCACACCATTACCGCGATACAACACGAGCCGCAAAAATACGCGGCTGTCGATAGTGGTGCGTATGTGCAGCCGCAAAGAGTCAGCGTTGTTGAGCCTAATATCGTTGCTGCACCCGAAGCGGTGGCTATCGGTCAATTTGAGCGACAAATTCAAGGGCAAACTGTTGTCACAATGACTATCGGCTGGACGCAGGTTAAAGATGCAGTTAGCTATATTGTCGAGTTTAAAAGAGATGATGGCAACTGGGTCAAACTTGCACCGCAAGGCGGCTTATCAGTCGATGTTGAAGGGGTGTATGCGGGCAACTATTTAGCGCGTGTAACGGCTGTCAATGCGTATGACTTACAGTCGATGCCAAAAACGTCTATGCTTACGGCAGTTGTCGGTAAATTAGGCACACCACCTAGCCTTGCAAGTCTTAAAGCCACAGGTATTTTATTTGGTATGCAGCTAGATTGGCTATTTGCTCAAGGCTCAAGCGACACTAACTACACCGAGATACAAGTAGCAAGTGCGCCTGATACCAATGTTGCGCTGCTAGGTACTTATGCCTATCCGACTAATACCGCAACAATTAACGGTTTACAAGGCAATTTAACGCAATATTACCGTGGTCGCATCGTTGATAAATTGGGCAATGCGTCACCATGGACAAACTGGGTAAAAGGTGTCACCAGTGCTGATGCCCAAAAAGTGCTTGATTTGCTCAACGAGCAAATCACCGAAAGCCAGTTACACAAAACGCTGACTAGCAAGATTGACAAGGTTAGCAGGATTGAGCCTTTAGAATTGATTGTTGGCGATGAAACCAAAGGGCTTGTCAAAGCCATTGCTGATGAACGCACTGCTCGTATTGACGCTATTGGTACATCGGCACTTGATAATTCTAAGAGTCTGCATGAGCGTGCTGATAGCCTTGCAAACACTGTCAACGGCGTTACTGAATGGCAAAAAGAAGTCAACACAGATATTGAGAAAAGTTTTGAAAAATTGACTTATTTAGCGTCTGAGTTAGACTTTGGTTATGCGGACAAAAAACAATACGCATCGACAGCACGCGGTACAGCATGGACATTTGCTAAGACTGTCGCACGTGCTGACTATGTTAACTCAGAGCTTGCGCGTGGCATATCGGCTGACCTTGAAGGTGCTAAGGCAAGTTTTACTGAGCAAATCACGGCAACGGCAACCAAAAACCTAGCAACCACTCAAAGGATAGAAAACCTATCTGCTCAAGTTGTTGGCGGCTATGAAGGCAATGATTTAAGCAAATTATCAAGCGGTTTACTCTATCAAGAGGCAACTGCTAGAGCGTCTGATGTTAGTGCGTTGTCTGAGCAAATCAGCTTGTTAAGTGCAGGTGTCGGCGAACAGTTTGACCCTTACAAGATTTGGCATTTTGACAAAGATAGCGAAGGTTGGACAGGTGGTACTTACAGTGATGGTTATATCAATGCGCGTACTGGCAAGCTGCAAAGCCCAAGTCTATCAAAAACGCTTGACGATGGCACTGTTGAGACGCTAAATGCTAACACTTATCACCATATTAAAATGCGCCTTGAAGTTGTCGGTGAGCCTACATGGTCGGGATTGGTTGAATGGACAGGCGGTAGCAAAACCATCACTGCACCTAAAATTGATAGCGGCGTAGCCAATGTCAGTTTTGATTTAAAATGGGCTGGTAGCATTGATAAATTCAGTATCAAGATTGCGGAAACCGCCGACAATCTAAACTACTACAAAGTGGATTGGATTGCTGTAGGTCGCCCATCGCCAGGCGCGTCATCTGCTGCTGTACTTGATGTTAAACGTGCGTTTAGTGATTATAAAGTATCGTCTAGCGAAAATATGAAGGATTTAACAAGTGCGATTTACGGTACTGACTTAACGCCGCTTACGGCTTCAATCCGTGAGCAGTTAAAAACCTTAGCGACTGCTAGCGGTACTTATGCAGATAGGCTAACCGTACTCGATGCTTGGTACAAAGGCGAAGATGCGTCAATGGCTGCTATCACTAAACAGCAATATGAAGCCTTAACGAGTGCTGACAGTGCCAATGCTCGTAAAGTCGAGGAGCTGTTTGCAGAAATAGACCTCGGCTATGCTGACAAAACAAAGTTTGCAAACATCAATCGCTCAATGCAGCGCACACTTGCGATGAGCGTTGCGGTAGCTGACTGGAATCAAAGCCAGCGCATTGATACCTTGCAATCTGAATTTCAAGGCAACACGGCACAGGTGCAAAAAGAACTGTTAACGCTGTCTAGTGCAGATTTGTCTATTGCGTCTGAGCAAACAAGACTGTCCGCAGCCATCGGCAAAAACACTACTAACATACTTGAGTTATCACTTGCTGTTACTAAGCCTGAAACAGGTCTTGCTGCTAAAGTGACTCAACTACAGACTGAAACCGAAGCGGCGCAAATTTTAGCAAGTAGCAAAGGCGAGATTATCTATAGTGTCGCTGAGCCACCCGCTAAATACAGATTACCGCAAAATCTATGGTTTAAAAAAGATGGCGAAAACACTACTCCTCACGTGTGGGATGTAGCACAAAGTAAGTGGGTAGCATTAACTGACAAAGCAGCGGCAGATGCTCAAGCGGAAGCGGCGGCGGCTAAACGGGCGGCAGGACTAGCTCAAGATGCTGCTGATGCTAAAGGTGAGGTTATCTTTAGCAGTACAGCACCCAGCGCAACTAAGCGATTGCCGCAGAATCTATGGATTGACACAACTGACGGTGCTAACACGCCTAAGCGTTGGGATGGTAGCGCGTGGGTTGAAGTAACCGACAAGGCGACCAAAGATGCGGCACAGGCAGCGAGCGCGGCTCAAAAGGCGGCTGATGCGGCTCAAGGCGCAGCCGACGAAGCAGACAGAAAAGCTAAACTTGCTTTAAAAGACCTTAAAGACATATCAGACGATGACAAGTTAACACCGGCTGAGAAGAAGCAGTTACGCCTGATTGTTGATGATATTAAGCAAGTCGATGCTGATATCAGAACTAGGGCAGCTAAATACAAAGTATCTACTACGGAGTATGATGCAGCTTACACGGCTTTGATAACAAACTACATCAATGATTTGCTTGCTGACTACAATGTGACTAGCAACATTGTGCGTACTGAATTTAACCGCAAGTTTAACGAGTTTTTTGCTAAACGAGCGCAGCTTGATACGTCAATTACTATTGCTGCTAAGAGTGTCGCTGATGGCTTAAAATCTGAGTTGAGTTTAGGTTATTCAAGTAAAGAGAAGTATGCTAATAGCAATCGCACTATCCCCAATAATGCAGCGACAGCCATTGCGCGAGCGCAAACGCAAGCAAATGGGGCGAGTATGGCGGCTACTGAGGCGCAAAACTCTGCTCAAAATGCACAAGCTGCGGCCGATAATGCGAAATCAAAAGCTGATGTAGCACAAGCGCAGATTAATGATATCTCTGCTGATGGCAGATTAACACCTGTTGAGAAAAAACAGGCTAATTTGATATGGGTTGAGATAGTTAAAACTGACGCAGAGGTTAAGGCGAACGCTGCTAAATACAAGGTGGACACCACAGCTTATAGCAGTGCTTACAACGCGCTTAATGCCTACTTAGCACCGTTAATTGCGGATACTAACACAACTAGCGATATTGACCGTGCTAAGTTTGACAAGGCTTTTGCTGATGTTTATGCAGCACGAGCAGAGGTTAATAGGTTAATTGTTGCGGCGGCTGAAAAGCAAGCGGCTGATGCCCAAATTGCAGCTAACGCTAAAGGCGAAAACATTTACTCAGCAACTCAACCATCGGCTGATAAACAACTGCCTCAAAATATTTGGTATAAAATTGAGGGTAGTGTTGTAACTGCTCACGCGTGGGCTAACGGTAAATGGACTCCGATTGTTGATAAGGGCGCGGCTGAGGCTAAGAGTGCAGCAGATAGCAAAGGCGAGGTGATTTATAGTAGCACAGAGCCAGCACCCGATAAGCGATTAAATCAAAACTTATGGGTTGATACAGCAAACGGTAAAAACGTATTCAAGCGTTGGAATGGTAGCGCATGGGTGGTTGCTACCGACCAAACTGCTGTTGACTTGGCTAAAAACAAAGGGGAGGTGATTTACTCAGCAACTCAGCCGTCAGTAGATAAGCAGCTACCGCAGAATATCTGGTACAAGCAGCAAACCGTCAACAGTCAAACTGTTGTTACGCCCCATGTTTGGACTGGTGATAAGTGGACTCCGCTTACTGATAAAGGTGTTGTTGATGCTGTTGCTATCGCAAACTCAAAAGGCGAAGTCATCACAAGTGACACTATCCCTGATGCAACTAAGCGACTGCCACAAAACCTATGGATTGATACACGTCAAGGTAAGAACACACCGCGCAGGTGGAATGGGTCTGCATGGGAGGCAGTAACAGACCAAGCCGCCATTGAAGCTGTTAACGATGTTAAGACAAACCTTGCCACGTATGTCAAAGAATCGGGCGCATATAGCACCGAGTTTGGCAACATCGCTGGTGAGATAACAACGATACAAGGCTCAGTTAAAGGGGTTACAGATAGTATACAAGTGGTCGCTGCCATCGGCGATGCTGAACGCTTAAAGTACGAAATATCAAAAGAGCGTCTAAACAAAAACAAAGCTGCATTACAGGGCAAAGTTACTGATTTAGACTCACTGATAGCTAAGTACAAAGCGCAGCGAACTGATGCACAAGCTAAAAAGGCTCAAGCAACCGATACATCTGTTATCGCATTGTATGACCAACAGATAGCATTGTTAAGCACTAACATCACTGATACACAAGCGCAACGTGACGAATTAGCAAGTCAGGTCACGCAGTTAGACCAAGAGATAAAAGAGCTTGCAAGTTTGAAGTTGACCGAAAGCAACATCAAAAAGCAATACTTTGTTAAGTTTGACTCTAATAAGCGTGCGGCAGGGTTTGGTATTATGGAAGATGATAGTGCCAATATCGACTTTGCAGTGCTTGCGGATAAGTTCTACATCGCACCGCCTAATGGCATCGGCAAAGGTGACAGTCCATTTATGGTGCTAACGTCTAGCCAAACCATCAATGGCACGGTCGTCCCCGCAGGTACTTATATCAAGTCTGCATACATCCATAACGGCTCGATTGATGTTGCTAAAATAGCAGACGCAACTATTACGAGTGCAAAAATTGGTCAAGGTGAGATTAAGAGCGTTAATATCGGAACTGCAGAAATTGACACGCTTAATCTCAGAGGACAGGCTGTAACTGTAACATCAGCAGTTACACAGACAACTTTTTTTGATGCTAAAACAAGTGCAAATACAGATGCCATATATCTTTATACAGGTGGTGCGACAGTGGCAGTTGAGTTTAGCTTAATCAGCTGTAACCCTGAAGGCTCAGGTAGTTTTCTTGTGGAGTGTTATGTTAACGATGTGGTAAAAGGCTCTTGGAATTTATCGGGTACTTTCGGTTACTATCCGAGTATGTTCTTTCCTTTCTCAGTGGCGACAGGCACAGAGCAAACTAAAGTACATATTAAGGTTACAAGTAATGGGGCTAAAATCGGCTCACAAGGATATTTCTTCAAAGTGACGGGGTTAAAGCGGTAATATGTCAAGTATATCTATTTACGTATTAAACGAAGATTGTTCATATAGAAACCAGCGAATCGGCGATATAGATAGTTTGATGTTGGCTGTAGAGATAGAAAATCTTAACTACACACTACAATCACCGCCATCTTTCCATGAAACGTGGTATTGGTATAACAATCAGTGGAACGACAAACCTAGCAATTAAGCTAGGTTTTTTATTTAAGGGGGCGTAAATGCCAAAAAAACGAGTTAAAACATCGGCGCTTTGGGTATTTGCGCTCATGCTGATGATATCAACAGTCGCAGTGGCTCAAGTGGGAGATGATACCCCTAAGCCAATTTTAAATAGTTGGGGCATGACTGCGCCATTCTTGCTGTCATGGCTGCCAGTATGGATTTTTAGCGTATTGGGCGGTATCGGGTCAATATTTGTCAAAGTCGATAACATCGATGCGCGGTTTAGATATCTGTATGTTGCCAAACCGTTCTTGGGTGTGCTTGGCGGTATGTCGCTGTCAATCGCAATGACAGACGGACGCGACCCGCCCGAAGTTATTTTAAGCACATACGCGGCAATCTCATCTTTTTTATCAAGCGCAATTTTACAGTTTGTGCTTGTCTTGCTGTCTAGTCCAAAAAATAGCTTAAAAGTCGTCAATAGCGTGAGCCCAGTGCAATTTGAGTTGCCCGACAAAGGGGGTGAGTCATGATTAGCGTAATTCTGTGTTTTATCGGCGCGCTGTTCGGTGTGTTTGCGCTCATTAAATGGTTTTGCATCTTAAAGCCCGATGTGCACACCAACGCGTATAACGTGATTCCAATCGTGGTAACAACGATTTCTTGGCTATCTGCTGCCGTGACATTTTATCAGACTGAAACATATAACAGCCCAATCGATATTCAGCGATTTTTTATGGTGATGGGCGTGGCAGGGCTTATTTGGCGCATTAAAGTTTATCGTGAGTCATCGCATAAAAAGGATGCAATCATCAAAGCGCAGCGCGACACAATCAATCATCTAACCGCCAAATAAGGCGGTTTTTTATGGAGTGGCAAAATGTCAGTTAAAGAGATACAACGCTCACTAGGCGTAACGGCAGATGGTGTTTGGGGCAATAAATCGCAAGCTGCGCTCGATGCCAGCAAACTAAAACTTAATTACTCATGGGACAAAATGCGCTATGCGTTTGGCGGCTTTACCCAATCACAGGTTAACGGTTTTAATGCAATCATGGCAGCGATTAACGCCAATCAAGCCGCTAAAAATCCATTGTTTGCAGCTTATATCTTAGCGACTGTGTGGCATGAGACAGCTAAAACCATGCAGTCTATCGCAGAGTATGGCAAGGGCAAGACGCGCAAGTACGGTCAATGGTTTACCAACAGCAAGGGGCAAAAATACGGCATACGCAATGGCAGTGGCGCGGTATATCTGCAATCTGAATACCCGCATTTGTACTATGGTCGCGGATACTGCCAATTAACATGGCTCGATAATTATATCAAGCTAGGTAAAATGATTAACGTGGACTTGGCAAACAATCCTGACTTGGCACTTGAGCCAAAAAATGCAGCTAATATCTTGATTACAGGTATGCTAACAGGTGCGTTTACTGGAATGTCACTGCCACGCTGTATCAAGACAGGCGCAACACAGGAATTTGTTAATGCGCGTAAAATCATCAATGGCACTGACCGCGATAAATTGGTTGCTGGTTACGCGGTTAAGTTTTTAGATTGTTTGATTGCAAAGTAAAATTCATTCAACAAAAAACCCTAGTTTTTGGCTAGGGTTTGTCTTATTATAATCACAAATGGTTAACCGTTATTTTTGTCAAAAAAACCACTCAATACGGTATCAGTTACGGTATCATCAAAAATCAAACTATTAAAACACAGTGTTATCAATGGTTTGTATGTCAAATTCGTTTCCCGCTGGGCGTACCACATCAACGTTTTAATAGTGTGCATTATATTGCAATACATTGCATAAGTCGCTTAAAATCTAGCTTCATCATTGCAATTCATTTCAATGCGTTTTAACTCATTGCAACTAAACCACACTATTTTAAGCGGTATCTTAAAAATACCGCATTTTTGATACCGTAAAATGCTCACTTTAGCCAAAATTAAGGCGTTACAGCCAAAAGAAAAAGATTATAAAGTCACAGATGGGCGCGGCTTATATCTGCTTGTCAAAAAAAACGGCAGTAAGCTATGGCGTTATGACTATGCCCGACCACTCACCAAAAAACGCGCTACCTATTCATTGGGTGCTTATCCCGATTTATCGCTAGTTGATGCGAGAAATATGCACAGCGAACTTAGGACAATGCTAGCAAAAGGCATTGACCCATTAGAGCATAAAAAAGAATTGGCGCGTGAAGCGATACTCGCTCAAAAGTCCATCTTTGAAGCGGTTGCCTTAGAATATATTGAGAAAAAATCACTCACCTGGGCAGAAACAACTAAGATTAACAATCAGCGTTACTTAAGTTATGCCAGTGCCAAGTTTGGCAAAAAGCCAATCAGTGAAGTTAAAGCGATTGATGTTCTAGACGTATGCAGACTTGAAGAAAAGAAAGGCAATTATGAGCAAGCGTTAAAGATACGCTCGGTAGTCGGTCAAGTCATGCGCTATGCGGTGGCTTGTAGTTACTGTGAGCGCGATGTGACGCAAGATTTGCGCGGTGCTATTATCACACCAAAAGCCAATCATCATGCAGCTATTATTGACCCTGTAGAGTTAGGCAAGCTATTAAACGGTATTGATACTTATAACGGCTACCTTGAAACGCAAATCGCATTGAAACTTATGCCTTATATTTTCGTGCGCCCTGGGGAACTTCGCTTTGCTCAATGGTCGGATATTGATTTTGACGAAAGACAATTTAAGTTTACACCGCGCAAAACACGACAAATCACTGGCGTTAGCCTAGTTGTTCCGTTATCTCATCAGGCTTTTAACTTATTAAAGGAAATTGAACCAGTAACCCGCCACAAGTCTAAGTTCATTTTTCCAGCCGTTCATACCGTATTAAAGCCGATGAGTGAAAATACCATGCGGCAAGCATTGATGCGGCTTGGCTATACCAGTGACGAGCATACTATACACGGTTTTAGGGCAACTGCTAGAACTTTACTTGTTGAAAAGCTAAAGTATGACGAGCAATTAGTTGAAATGCAACTAGGTCATCGGGTGCGCGATATGCACGGCAGGGCATACAATCGCACCACCTTTATCGAGGAACGCACAGAAATGATGCAAGCATGGGCTGATTATCTTGACGAAATAAAAAAGGCGACCTAAGCCGCCTTGTTTTGATGTTGTTTGATAGTTTTGCCTAGCCACTTTTTGCCTTTAGTGTTTGGGTTTACATCCGCTTTTGGGAATAAACCTTTTTTCACCCACCGCCATAGTGTGCTAGGACTGTCAATTTTAAATATTTGCATTACATCGGCTTGCGTGTAGTACAAGTCATCATGTATTACTTTAATCATCACTCACTCCCTATCAATCGCTTTTCGTCTATCACGTTCATTTTTTAAAGCATCTAGCAGGGCAAGCCACATTTTTTTATCGCAATCTGCACCCAAACCCCAATCAAACTGTGATTGATGCTCAATATCATTGATTAAAACGTCTAACGTGCCATTTTCTACTTTGTCTAAATGCCTTTTGATGATATCCCCAACTTCGTGTGGTGCGTAAGTCATGCGACCTATAACATAACGCGCGGAATAAATAATCAAACCTTGAAATTCTTTGCTAGTTATCGTGGTTTTAGTCATCTTTCACCTCGCTTTCTGCTTCATGCTGCTTGACGATTTTGATAGCCATTTTTAAACCTGCGATAGTAGCGGTATGTACCATGGCGATTTCATCATCTACGATTGCAAACTGCTCAAAAGAATTTTCTAGGCTTTCGATTTCTCGCTCCAACTTCTCAATCAGCGTTAGAGGCTCGGTCGCATCTACTGGCTGAGTGATTACGCTTGCTGTCTGTATTGTTGAGATGCGTTCCATTAGATAAACTCCTGTAGCTGTGGTGGTGTGTAGTTTGCGCCTTTCTTGATTTTGCCGTTGTCATTAAATACTGGCTTGCCATTTTCAAACTTTGAGAAGTTGCTGCGGTTGACTTCGTTTGCGGCTGCTACCATGTTCATTTTTAGCATATAGCCTAGACCTAAGCCTGTTACTTGGCGGTCAATCAATCCATCTAGTAACTCGGTTTTATCAATGCAGTTAATAGCATTCATGCACCATGTTCTTTTAGCCTTAAAGTCATTGGCATAACTTTCGACTTGTTCGGCTAACGAGTGTTGATTACACGCTCGTAAAATTTCGGTTTGCTCTTCAAGGTCGCACCCAAACTGCACGCAAATATTCTCAATCGTAGGCTCTGGAACTGCCAACTCAAACCATTTCAGCGTATCGGATAGCGGCTCACTGACTGTCTCAAAACTCGCATTTATCCAACGCTGTAGTGTCTGCTCGCACCATGCCTTGCCATCGTCTAGCGTGTCAAAGGTATGGTCTTTTTCGGGTCGCATACCGCTACAATAGACTGTGCTTTCAAACTTGCCTTTACCATTTGATTTAACGCTTAATTCAACGCCTAGCACTTTTGCGGTGGCTTCAGTCGTGTGGGTCTGCCATTTGATAATTGGTTTCATGCGTTTAACTCCTTTTTAAATTCTTTGCAATCGTAGGGCTTACGGTTATTCGCCCCACTCATAGCTTGGGTAGTAGGTTAATCGTTTAGGATGGATTCGGTTAGCGGTTCGCCTGTGCGTGGGTCAAAAGGGACGACATGGCACCAAGTTTCACCATAGCCATCTTGAAAATTACCATTGTGATTGACTGCATAGATAACCCCGCAGTCATCTAGTTCTACAGCGTTTTTGTCGCTTGTATTACTCACATAACAAGGAACATACTTCCAACCCTTATCTAACATCGCCCTTGCAAGGTCGCTACCAGTCAACGGCTTAGGTGGCTGCTCAAAGTTAACCCACGGCATCAACTTAGAAAGTAATTCATAGTTTTCTTGGGTGGCGTGGAATAGGTCAGGCTGTGCAGGGCTTGTAACATCTATTGAAGTGCCATCCTTGTTGAAATACTGCTTACCCTTGGCTGTTTCAGCGAATAAGTAGTCGGTATGATTGGATTCAAGTAAAACCAACCTTCCAACATTCAGCCAAGGGCAATAAGCCTTTTGCCCTGCTTCAAATCTTGGTGCCGTAATAGGCTCTACCGCTTCAAACTCAGGCGTTAGTTTCATATTTTGCAGTGGGTTTTCTGCTGAGTCTAGGACTGGCTCGAAAAAATCGCTAAGGTAGCTTGTACCAATTCCATTTTTGTCGATTTTTATAAACAGCTTGCCAAAAAACTTGTTGTAGTCAGTTGAAATAACATCATAAACCCTATCTCTAATCAAACCGTGTGAGTAATTACCCTCAACACACCGCACTTTCTTAACTTTCAAAAAATCATCTAGTTTCATAATTCGCTCACCTCGTCAAATGATTCGCCATCTTCATTAGTCCATTCTAGCCATTCATCATCTTCAAAAACTTCAAGCCAAAAGACATTTGAAAAGTCTGGAATCTGATTATTCTCTTGCAGGTCAAGCATGACATTTGCAATCACTTCTTTGATATCAATAGCTTGTTTTACACTGTCAACATCAATAAACACAGGGTTGTTAGGCACGTTATGAACATAACATAGTCTTAGTTTTTCCATTTTTTTATCCTTAGCGACCTGCAAGCAAGCCGCCTTTGTTATTGTTGTTTTTTGGCTAGAAAGGCACATCTTGGTCAATAACGCCTGCTTTTGGAATTGGTAATGGTGCAGGGTTGTGAGCGTAGCCTTGTTGTGGTTGTTGTGGTTGTTGTGGTTGATTGTTGTTGGTCATAAACTGCTGCGGTATGTCATTTTGTGCAGCTTGTGCAACAGGCGACTGCATAACATTAGGTTGCTGATAGTTGTTAACCTGTGGTTGGTTAAATCCGTTGCTTTGTTGCTGTGCTTGCTTGCTACCTTGTAACTCAATTTGGTTTACGCGCAATTCTTTGTATTGAGTGCCGTTATACTCACGCTCAGAGTATTCGCCTGTGATTGTCACCTGTGAGCCTTTGGTTAAATACTGCGCCAATGCTGCGCCTTGATTGCCCCATAGTGAGCAGTTAAACCAGTGGCTTTGCTTGTGGTCACCAAAACCAGTATCAGCAGCGACACTAAATCCGCAAACCTGGGTGTTGTTAGTTTGGCGTAGTTCAGCATCTTTACCTAAACGCCCTGCGATTGTTACTGTAATCATGGTTATTACTCCTATTTATTTCGCCAGTTAAATTCATCTTCTGATAGGTTAAAGAATCCTTTTAAATCCTTATCCCAATCATTTGCCAATTTTTTAAAATCAATGCCTTTTTTGCATGGCAAGCCTTGAACAAGCCATTTATTGATTACTTCTGATAACTCGCTTACCAGTCCAACAACTTCATTTTGCATACCTTCGTAGGCGTGCATATCAAGTGTGTGATAATCTTTGATAGTGATAGGTTCACCTGGTTTGATATCACTGCACTCAAACACTTGATAGCGAAATTTATCCTTGCCTAACATGGTCAAATACGCTCGCCATTGCCATGAATTAAAGTACCGCTCTGGGTCATATCTTGACGTTAGTTTGTGGTCGATAACCATAAATGGCGCATCCACATCAATAATGCCCACCAGGTCAACGCCTTGAACGCCTTGCCATACGTGCTTAACTTCGCGCTCGCATGGCTCACCTGTGATAATTTCGCCATCAATGCCACTATCAAAAACAAACTCAAAATCACCACATTTGCTGTCTAGTGTGTCGCTACAGTCCTCTAGCAGCTTGTGTAGTGCTGTTCCTGCTTGCATGGCTAGGGTAGGGCTATAAGCACCATATAGACGCTCATAGAGTTCCTGCTCGCTCATATCAGTATCAAGGTAATACTGATATGAGTCTAAGTGAGTGACTGAGATACGATTACGCACTTTCTACCTCAACTGCTTCAAATTTGTTATCGTCTCGATTGTAGCTAAAACCTAATCGCTGTCCTGTTTGCCAAACATCAGCCTTCATCTGCTTAACAAATGGGTGGTTCTCGTCAATGCTATCTTTGATATCATTTAGCGCATCAACCGTTTCAATTTCCATTAATTTAGCGCGTACTTCGTCAAGGTCTTGCTGATACTTAACCTGTTCAGCCGATAGGCTATTGATATGGTCTTTTGTCGCCTGGATAATGTTGGCTAACTGGTTTGGGTTGTTTACCATGTCAGTTACGGTGATATTGCCAACTTGACCGCTATCTTTGGCTAGGTAATTGGGCGATGGTGCAAACGCTAAGACACGCTCTGCGCCTTGCATACCTTGCACGACAGTCATGTAACCCATCATGTCAGCAACTTTGTAAACTTCTTTTTTGCTGCCGCCCACCATGTCGGGGCGTTTGATGATATTGTCACCGTCTTTATCTTCTGCTGCGTGAGCCAAGATAACGATATCTTTGCCCATGTTGCGTAGCGATTTAAGCCAGTTGGTGAACATTGAGCCTAGTTTGCCGTAACCTTGCATTGATAACTCATTGCTGCCGCGTCTGATATTTTTGGCATCTGTTTTGAGTTGGTCGCTAATCATATCCAGGACACGCCCAGCCGTATCAATGATGATGGTGTCGTAGCCTTCCAGGTCATTTGCATTGATAGTGGCAACTTCTGACCATTTAGTGATTTGCACTGTATCTTTGCGGTTGGCTGCACGATACGCGCCCTTGTCAAAGTCAAACAAGATAGGGTTTTTAGCGGTAAATGCTAATGATGTTTTCCACACACCAGGGTCGCCATAGATAAATACAATCAAGTGGTCGATGGTCAATGGTTGTGTGGCTGTTACGATATTTAATGGCATGGTTGATTTCCTTCTGTGTTAAATAATTCATTAAACTTCTGCAAGCCGTATTTATTCATCAATTCAACTTGCTCTTGCTCTAACTGCTGCTGATATTCGCAATCAAAGTCAAAATACGCTAACTCTTGATTTTGCACTTCGATTGCTAATTCACTCATTCTGCTCACTTTCCACCGCCTTTTATTTCCATCACTAACTTATCGGTTGGGCTGATAACTGGGTCATAGCCATAATCGCTAAGCTTAAAGCCTAGCGACATGAAGCAAAAAAACAGGATTGTGAGGAAGGCGAGTAGGGCTAGTTCTGTTCGGCTCATGGCTGCACCTATTGATTAACAAATTGACTTGATAGGTAATAAGAAGCAGGGTAATCACTTGTTTTGCTTAAAATTCCCATTAAAACCATGCTGAGAACCACATTTTGCAAGGTTGTTAGTTTTACGCCTGATTTCTTGTTCGCACTTGCAGCGATAGCCTTTGTGGTTAATGGCGTGTTTTCATTTCCAAGAAACGTGCTAACAACAGCTTTATGCGCCTTGACTGTTATACTGTCCTCTCTTAAATCACTTCTGCCAGTATCAACAGATGTATAAAGCCAGTCACTAGACAGCAAGTGTTGGTATTCATTGCCTTTTATTGAAATATTTTTATCATTAACTATTTCTCTGCTATGTTCTTCAAAATATCTAACATAGCCAGCACTTTTAGCCTTACCAATATGTTTTTTTGGCGGTGGCTGAACACCTTTCATTGCATTGACAATTTCAGCAATTTTTACTGGGTCAATGCCGCTCATATCATTGCCGTCAAACTCAATCGTTCCATCTGATTTAATACTTAGTTTCATGCCGCCCCCAAAATATTCGATAACTGATAATGGGTTAGCTTTTGCGCTTGTCTGTGTTTCTCGTTTGCGTAAACTGGCACACCGATTGAGTCACTTAGCAATTCGCAGAAGTGCAAAACATCGCCCCCGTCAGTAAGTGGAAAATCTACAGCTTCAGCCATACCGATTTGCACCTTTTGAAGCAGGGCATAATCGCCCTTGTCCTCAAAATCCATAAATAAAGTTAGCAGTCCTTGTGGTATATCCTTTGTCTTTTTCATCATTGACCCCTTAAGCTGCATCGTGTTGTTCGGTCTCAATCTCTGTGCTCTCGATAAAGCGCGTGATGATTGATTTGATTTCGTCAATGCGTGCCATGTAGTTAAAACCATCGCAGTCATAGCTATCTGCATAAGTGACCGTGAGTGCTGATACGCTTTCAACCTTGCTGTAGTCATAAGCGCGGCTATACCAGTGACCGCGACAGATTGACTCGTAGGGATGCTCAACATCTGCGTTGAAGTTAAAGCCTATCCATGCGCCATCGTCACCGAGTGCTAGGTAAACAATGCCAGTGGCTTGGCTGCTACTGATTTCAATTTCGTGGTCGCACTTGCTATCTAAGCGAAGTGCTTGCTTTAAAAAGTGTAGTTGTGCCATACTGTTTTAACTCCTTGTTGAGTAAAGCCCTTTCAGATTCGCAGTCGAGAAGGGCTTTTTTGTTGTCTAAAATTTGGGTTATTCCCCAACTGCTATCTAGCTGGACAAACGTAGTTAAATAGCAGTAAGTGAGTAACACTTGGCGGTTTGCAGCACCGCGTTACTGTTTGAGTAACTAGCTCAAATTTGTCTAAGTCGGAATTGAGTATCGCTAGTTTCGTCAACTTTGCGGTAGTTAGTTAAACCACATAAAGCGACTACTAAGAATCGCCTTAAATTCTTTAACTAAAAATTATTTAGTTCTTCAATTACTGCCAAGTAAAAGCATTTTTCAACAATATTGTTCGATGCTCTAAACGCTTTTCTTACTTGATTCTTTAAGCGTTTAGCCTTCAAATGTGTGCGAAGGCATTGAAGATAAAAGGCGCGTCTATATTTAGCTGCTGTTACTTCATCATCTAACTGATATGTAGAATTAATTTGACACATTGTTGTTTCTCCTGTTTTTAAAATTTCGCTAGTTCGTCACTTTGCGTTCTTGCTTGGTATGTGCTTATAATACCCCATAGGTATTATCAATGCAATACCCTAAAGGTAATATCTGTCTCTTATACACATCTCCGAGCCCACGAGACTCCTGAGCATCTC
>ERZ1031257.4-NODE-4-length-23842-cov-7.949552_pt1 | contig 23842 bp, 21 predicted proteins | sample MGYA00517288_ERZ1031257 | MGnify/ENA primary metagenome ERZ1031257 (study PRJEB33718, sample SAMN03159810) | human skin metagenome | collected 2014-02-25 | study: EMG produced TPA metagenomics assembly of the PRJNA266117 data set (Human skin bacterial metagenome and...
GCGACCCACACCTTACCCACATGGTTGTCCCCAGATTCTGTGGACAACCATGTGGGTGGCCACCTGCGAGCTGCCGAGCGGCAGTTTGGCAGCCGTCGGGCGTTGGCTCGCGGTTCATTCACGCACTCATCGACGCGCCGCCACGTGGGCGGCCCAGAGCAACGCGCCCGATGCGACGCAGCAGAAGGCGGCGAGCGCCATCGTCACGAGGTCCGTGGCCACCAACGGTCCGATCACCCCGGCGAGAGCAGCGGCGAAGACGAGGTTGACGAAGGTGCCGGCGGAAGCCGCCGTGCCACGCGCCTGGGGAAACTCGTCGAGCTGCGCGAGCTGGAGCACCGGCAGAGCGACCGCAACCCCGAAGGCCGTCAGGGAAGGCGCGACGAGCGCCCACGGGACGTCGCTGCCCCACGGCTGCAGTGCGATGACGACGCCGACCGTGGCTGAGGCGAGGGCGAACAGCAGGCCGTACGACGCCTGACGGGCGGCGCTGAGGTGCCCGGCGGCCCGCGCGCTCAGCCAGGAGCCCGCGATCATGCACACCACCATCGGCACGAAGAACATCCAGTACTCGTTCTCGCCGAGCCCGAGCAGCCCGCCGAGGAAGAGAGGCGCGTTCGAGATGAACAAGAACTGTCCTGCGAACGCGAGCGACGCGGCCAGCGCGATGCGTAGGAACCGACCGCTGCGCAGTGCCGCCAGGAGAGCGCTCACGATGGGCCCGAGTGCGAGGGACGAGCGTTGTTCCACGGGAAGTGTCTCGGGCAGGAACCTGCTCACGCAGATGGTCATGACCACACCGAACGCGGTGAGGAACCAGAAGATCGAGCGCCAGTCGCCCACCGTCAGCAAGGCACCGCCCAGGATCGGCGCGAAGGCCGGCGCGAGTCCGAAGATCATCGACACCTGGCTCATCAGGCGTTGTGCCTCGGGGCCGGAGAAGAGGTCGCGGATCACCGCACGCGCGATGATCTGACCCGCCCCGGCCGCGAACCCCTGGAACGCGCGGAAGACGAGCAGCAGTGGCAGAGACGGCGCCAGGGCGCAGCCGACGGAGGCGAGGACATAGACACCGATCCCCACCGTCATGACGGGTTTGCGACCCACGGCGTCCGACACCGGCCCGTGGAACAGGCTCATGACGGCGAACGACAACAGGTAGACGCTGACCACCTGCTGCATCGCGGCCGGTTCCACGTGAAACTCGGCGCCCATTCGGGCGAACGCGGGCAGGGGCGCGTCGACGTTGAAGGGGCCGAACATCGACAGCCCGGCCAGCACGAGCGTGAGGACGGCGCCGGCACGACGCGTCCCTGATGTGGCGGCGTCAAGGGGAGCAGCATGCGGGGCGCGGCGCGTCGTCATCCGCGCATTGTCTCAGCGTCAGGCGCTCGCAGTGACGCTGATCATGGCGACGTACCGTGGAGTCAGTGACTGCGACGGCGGATCTGCGTCGTCAGCTCCGTGATCTGGTCGTACACGGGGCGACGCTCGCCGATGAGCTGGCGGATCTTCTTCTCCGCGTGCATGACGGTCGTGTGGTCGCGCCCACCGAAGTGCTGTCCGAGCTGTGGGAATGAGTGCTCCGTCAGCTCACGCGACAGGTACATGGCGATCTGACGCGCCATCGTCAGGTTGCGTGAGCGCGACGGGCCCTTGATGTCGTCGACCGTCACCCCGAAGTAGACGGCCGTCTCGGCGATGATGTGGCCGACGGTGATCTGCCCCGTCTCGCTCGGCACGACGTCCTTGAGGACGAACGCGGCCTTCGCCCGGTCGACCGGTTCCTTCTGCAGTGACGCATAAGCGGCGACACGGATGAGCGCGCCCTCGAGCTCACGGATGTTCGTCGAGATCTTCGAGGCGATGAGCTCGAGCACGTCATCGCCGATGTCCATGCGCTCGGCGTTGGCCTTCTTGCGCAGGATCGCGATGCGCGTCTCCAGCTCGGGCGGGTGGACGTCCGTCGTCAGCCCCGACTTGAAGCGGCTGCGCATGCGGTCGGCGAACGTCGTCAGCTTCTCCGGCGGCTGATCCGAGGTCAGCACGATCTGCTTGCCGGTGGAGTGCAGGGCGTTGAAGGTGTGGAAGAACTCCTCCTGCGTCTGCTCCTTGCCCTGCAGGAACTGGATGTCGTCGATGAGCAGGACGTCGACGTCGTCGCGGTAGCGGCGCTGGAACGTCGCGGCGCGGTCGTCACGGATCGAGTTGACGAAGTCGTTCGTGAACTCCTCGGAGCTGACGTATCGCACCCGCAGCTTCGGGTGGTAGTCGTGCACGTAGTGACCGATCGCGTGCAGCAGGTGGGTCTTGCCGAGCCCCGAGTCGCCGTGGATGAACAGGGGGTTGTAGGCCTGGCCCGGCTCCTCGGCGATGGCGATGGCGGCGGCGTGCGCGAACCGGTTGCTCTCACCGATGACGAACGTGTCGAACGTGTACTTGGGGTTGAGGCGCGGGGCCTCGGTGTCGCTCGGAGCGGCAGCGGCATCGCGCTGATAGCCCGTCGAGCGAGGCGGCAGGACGACGCCCGGGTCGGCCTTCGTCGGCCGTGGTGCGCCCTGGCCGGGCATGGTGAACCCGAGCGTTCCATCATCGGATTCGGTTGCTGCAGAGGTGTTCTCGTCGGACGCGTCACCGTCGTCGTCGAGGTCTCGCACCGCTGCCTGGAGACTCTCATCGACGCTGATGGCGACGCGCACCTGTTGGCCTAGCTGATCCGACAGTGCCTTCGCCACGGGTTCGCGCAGCGGCCCCTCGAGCATCCGCTTCGTCTGGTCGAAGGGCACGGACAGCAGCACGTTGTCACCGAGCAGCCCGACGAAGCGCGTCAGGTTGAGGTAGGCGCGATCACGCGAGCCGATGCCGTGCTTGTCCATATCCTCCAACGCGGCGTGCCAGGTGCGCTCGTAGTCGACGGGTTCGTCGGTGGTCACGTGGCTCCTCCTGGCGCTGCGGGGGTCGCAGCCGGTCGGTCGTCGGTGCTCGAGGCCGTGATGGCGACGAGGCGTGCTGGGCGTCTCCCATAGTAGGCCCCATATCCACAGAGTTATCCACAGCCTGTGCACGGTGTGTCCTGGGGCTCATCGGGCGGTGCGCGCCAGACGAGGGGAATGTCGTTTTCTCGTCAGGCTAACGGCGTGTCGACTGGATTTGTGCGGCGGCGTGTGAATCACAGATGTGTTATTCGCGTGCGCGCGCTGTTGGGTATGGAGTGGAGGTTCGGACGTTTTGACCCTGTTGGCCCCGCATGCGTAAGCTGCATGACGATTGTCTGCGCCCCGATGACGGTGATCCACCGCCTCGATGCGTGCCGTTCCAAGGTATTTTCGCCGATGGGCAGGCCCTGTGGGCCGCCATTGCTGGTGCTGCAGGAGTGGGATGCCGAAGGTTCGAAGAGCCTGGAGCCCGTCACGTGCGGGTGGCGCGACAACCCTGACCATCAGCACGACGGCGGCGCGCGAGCGTTCGCCCTTCCCCAATGGAGTTCGACGTGAGCAAGCGCACCTTCCAGCCCAACAACCGTCGCCGCGCCAAGACGCACGGCTTCCGTCTGCGCATGCGCACCCGCGCCGGCCGCGCCATCCTGGCGAACCGCCGCGCCAAGGGTCGCAAGCAGCTTTCCGCCTGAGTTCGGCCCACGACCGGCCGTGCTCCCTGCTCAGCATCGCATTCGTGACGCAGGGCAGTACCGCGCCGTCCTGCGGGATCGACGTGCGGGGCGCGCGGGTGGCTCGCTGCTCGCCGTTCATGTGATCGACGCCGACGCGTTCGGCCTTTCACCCGAGGATCGGGTGGGGCCGCGCGTCGGTTTCGTCGTTTCAAAGGCCGTGGGCAACGCCGTCGTGCGTTCGCGGGCCAAACGCGTGCTGCGGCACGTCGCCCGGGACGCGCTGAGTGAGATCGACCCCGGGCTCGACATCGTCGTGCGCGCGAACCCGGCGATCGCCGGTGCCTCGAGCCACGACGTCGCGAGGGAGTTCGATCGGATGCTCGCCAAGGCGACGCGACGTCAGCGACCACAGGATGTTTCACGTGAAACGGATTCACGCGAACCATCGGACCGGGCGCATCAGGACGCGTCCAGGGTTCGACGATGAGTGCCGGGGTGCCTCGAGCGCCGGCCGGCGATGATGTGCCCGGCGACCACGCCGCGTCAGCCACACCGGTGCCGGACGAACAGCACGGCTGGCGCCGCGTCGTCGTGTGGCCGCTGCTCGTGGTCGTCCGCTTCTACCGTCGGTGGATCTCGCCGGCGTTGCCTGCTACGTGCCGGTTCTACCCGTCGTGCTCGACGTACGGCCTCACGGCCCTGCAGCGATTCGGCCCGATCAAGGGCACCTGGCTCACGCTCAAGCGGCTCGGCCGTTGCCATCCGTGGAACCCCGGCGGGGTCGACCACGTTCCTCAGAAGAAGACCTCCTGACGCCTGCTCGTTCGCGAGCAGCGTCGACTCACGCCCACATCATTGCGAAGGATGATTGATGGACACCCTGCTCTATCCACTCGAGTGGTTCGTCGCCGCCATCATGGTCGGCTGGCACAAGCTCTTCTCGCTCGTCGGCCTGCCCGAGGCGTCCGGCTGGACGTGGGCGCTGTCCATCGCCGGCCTCGTCATCGTGCTGCGCATCCTGCTGATCCCACTGTTCGTCAAGCAGATCCACGCGTCGCGTCGCATGCAGCTCGTGCAGCCAGAGATGCAGAAGATCCAGGCCAAGTACAAGGGCAAGAAGGATCCTGAGTCCCGCGCCAAGCAGCAGGAAGAGATGATGGAGCTGTACCGGACCACCGGTACCAACCCGCTCGGCTCGTGCCTGCCGATCCTGCTCCAAGCGCCGTTCTTCTTCGCGCTGTTCCGGGTGCTCAACAACCTGAGCAAGATCGCTGACGGGCGTCACGATGAGATCGGCTTCCTCACGAGGTCGCTCGCCGGCCAGGCAGAGAGCTCGAAGCTGTTCGGTGCGAAGCTGTCCGACACCTTCATGGGCACGGACGGCTGGGGATCGGCCAAGTGGGTCGCCATCCTGCTCATCGTCCTCATGTCGGCGACGTCGTTCATCACCCAGCACCAGCTGATGCGACGCAACATGCCAAAGGCCGCACTCGAGGGGCCGATGGCGAAGCAGCAGCAGATCATCATCTACCTGATGCCGATCTTCTTCGCGATCTCCGGTGTGAACTTCCCGATCGGTGTCCTCATCTACTGGTTCGTCACGAACGTGTGGACGATGGGCCAGCAGTGGTTCGTCATCCACCGCATGCCGACGCCCGGATCGGCCGCCGAGAAGAAGCTCGAGGAGCGCAACCGCGCCAAGGGGCGCGAGCACAAGACCGTCACGATGGACGATCTGCGCAAGGCCAACGAGGGCAAACCGAAGGGCCGCTTCGCCCAGGCCATGGAGAAGGCGCAAGAACAGGCCCGCGAACAGCAGGGCCTCAAGACGGGTGCACGCCCCGCCGGCGCATCGAAGGTCTCCATGTCGAAGAAGAAGGCGGCTGCGAGTGACGACGTCGTCGAGTCGAGCGTCGTCGAGACACCCGCGGCCACGAACCCGGTGCGCGAGAACGGCCGGGCCACCAAGGCGCCGCAGACCGGGCCGCGCAACCAGCCGAAGAAGAACACGCCGCGCTCGAAGCGCAAGAAGTGAGAGGGACGTCATCATGACCGAACAGGCACCGGGACGCTCTGGCGTCACCAACCTCGAGCGCGAAGGTGAGATCGCGGCGGACTTCCTCGAGAAGCTGCTTGACATCGCCGACCTCGACGGCGACATCGACGTCGAGGTCGAGGGAGGCCGCGCGGCCGTCTCCATCGTCGACTCCGAGGAAGGCCAGGTGCCGCGCTCCCTCGTCGGCTCCGGCGGTAAGACGCTCGACGCCCTGCAGGAACTCATGCGTCTCGCCGTCCAGGCTGAGACGGGCGAGCGCAGCCGCGCGATGCTCGACATCGCCGGCCATCGTGCCGAGCGACGAAGCGCTCTCGAGTCGAAGGCTGCTGACGCCGTCGCGGAAGCGAAGAAGACTGGCGCCAAGGTCGAGATGGAGCCGATGACCGCGTTCGAACGGAAGGTCGTGCACGATGTGGTGCTCGCCGCAGGGCTGACGTCGGAATCCGAGGGCGCCGAGCCGAACCGCTACGTCGTGGTGCTGCCCGAATGATCGTGTTTCACGTGAAACTCGAGCGTGAGACGGCAGCATGACGCAGCCCGCTCACGAGCACGACGCGAAGACGCCTGCGGCCCCGCAGGCGTCTTCGCCGCCTCCGGCGCCCGACACGGCAGCGGCCTTCCTGGCTGACCGGCTGCCGCTCATGACGCGCTACGTCGACGCCCTGTGCGACACCGGCGTCAGCCACGGGCTCATGGGCCCGCGTGAGGTGCCGCGCATGTGGGAACGGCACGTCCTCAACTGCGCCGTCGTCCACCCCGGAATCGCCCGGGGGGCGCACGTTGCCGACATCGGTGCCGGCGCTGGGCTGCCCGGCCTCGTCCTCGCCATTGCCCGCCCCGACCTCACGATGACGCTCGTCGAACCTCTGCTTCGACGGACGACGTGGCTGGCCGACGTCGTCGAAGAACTCGACTTGCCGAACGTCGAGGTGGTGCGCGCCCGTGCGGACGAGTTGTGGGGGCAGCGCACGTTCGACGTCGTGACGTCACGTGCCGTCGCGCGCATCGGGGAACTGGCGCGCTGGTCGTTGCCGCTCGTGAGCCGGGGCGGCGAGATGTTCGTCCTCAAGGGCTCGAGTGCCGCCGAAGAGCGTGACGAGGACGAGGCCGTACTGCGCCGGTTGCGTGTTCGCACGGCTGAGGTGGAGACGTGGGGCGAGGGCACCGTCGAGCCACCGACGGTGACCGTCCGGCTCACCGTCGACGGCGTCGCGCCGCAACTCACGCGCAAGCAGGCCGGCACGATCGACAAGACCAAGCAGAAGCCGTCCCGCCGTCCAGATCGGCGCGCCTGAGGTTCTCTCCGGTGCCGGTGCGCCACCCCACGTGATTCCCTGTCCCCAGGTGTGACGGCAACGTCAGGCCTGGGGACAGCCGCGTTCGCCCCCTGCGCCACAGGTGACACAATGGGGTCTTGCCGTCAACGCGAATCCGAGGAGAACCGGTGACATCCACTGCCCCAGTCGGCTGGCCCACCCACAGGCCTGGCGTCGCGCACACGGGCCCGAGCCCAGAGCCCGTCGGATGGCAGGGTATCTCCACCGCAGCGGCCGAGAGCCTCGGCGGTGATGCGGTCGTCACGGTGGTGAATCCGGTCGTCACGGAGCAGGCTGAGGGCCCGGTCGGTGCTGACGTTTCACGTGAAACACCTCAGCCGATGATGGATCCGCAGGTCTCGGAGGTCACCGGCCAGCGCACGACCGATGTCGCTGACGAGGTCGCTGAGCCGTCGGCCGCTGACCAGGACGCCGCACCCATGAGGGAATCGGAACCCTCACCTCGCGAGATGCAGGATGGCGAGGATGCCGCCCCAGCCGGCGATGCCGTCTCTGACGTGCGAGCTGCGCTCGGTTACGACATCCTGCTCGGCGGGACGATTGTTCCCCGTGAAACATCGACCCCGACGGCTCCCGCGCCGCGTGACGCGGATGGAACCGAGTCGGTCGATGACGTCGAGGCCGCTACCCCAACCGACGCCCGGGCCGATGACGACCGTGCTGACTCTGGTGCCGCTGACACGAAGGCCGAGGTCGCCGTCTCCGATGGCGAAGGTGTGGGGGATGCCGCCACGACGGTGACGTTGACCGGTCCCGTCGTCGACGAGGCATCGGCAGATCAGGGCACGGCCGAGGTGCCCGAGGGCACTGCGTCACAAGAGGATGTGTCGCACCGCAATTCTGCGCAGAGCGAGGGGTACGTGCCGCGTCATCATGCCGGGTCCGAGGCCACAGACGCTCCGCAGTCGCAGAGCGTCGAGGCTGATCCCGCCCTGGCTGCGCGCTCACCCCTACCGTCGCGTCGCGCTCGCCGCCATGCCCGCCCCCGCGTTCCCAGCTTCGAACGCGCGACGGACACCGACTGGCAAGGCGTGACAGATCACGACGACCCACAGCACCCCATGGACGACGAAGGACGACGCGATGTGCTCCACGCCGAACCCGAGGCACCGTCAGCCGAGCCCAGGCCGGCGCGCGTGAGTTTCACGGGCGTCGAACAACTGCCGCGCCCGACGCACCCGCGGGTGCTCACGGTCGCAAATCAGAAGGGCGGCGTCGGGAAGACGACGACGACCGTGAACGTCGCGGCGGCGCTCGCTCAGGCGGGGCTCAAGGTTCTCGTCATCGACATCGACCCGCAGGGCAACGCTTCCACTGCTCTCGGCATCGAGCACCACTCCGACGTGCCGAGCGTCTACGACGTCATCGTCGAAGGAACGCCGATCGACGAGGTCATGGCCCAGTGCCCCGACATCCCCGGCCTGTGGTGTGCGCCGGCGACGATCGACCTCGCCGGCGCGGAGATCGAGCTCGTCTCCCTGGTCGCTCGCGAATCCCGTCTGCACCGTTCGATCAACGCGCAGTTGGCTGACTCGACCCCGGACGAGCGCTTCGACTACGTCTTCATCGACTGCCCGCCGAGCCTCGGGTTGCTCACCGTCAACGCGTTCGTCGCGGCTGACGAGGTGTTCATCCCCATCCAGTGCGAGTACTACGCGCTCGAGGGGCTGAGCCAGCTGCTCAAGAACATCGAGATGATCAAGATGCACCTCAACCCCGGGCTGCACGTCTCGACCATCCTTCTCACCATGTACGACGGGCGCACCAACCTCTCCGCGCAGGTCGCGGACGAGGTGCGCGCGCACTTCCCCGAGCAGGTGCTCGGCGCGCTCGTGCCGCGCTCGGTGCGCATCTCGGAGGCGCCGAGCCATGGCGAGACCGTCATGACGTACGACCCGACGAGCACCGGTGCGACGAGCTACCGCGATGCTGCTCGGGAGATCGCCCTGCGCGGTGCTAGCGTGCCCGAGCCTTCGGGGCGCATCGGACGATGACCGACGCCGTGACGCCCGACGGCGATCGCCGTCATGCTGCGACGTCGTACGCAGCCTTCTCATACTCATCCCGCCTGACCCACCGTGTAGGAAGTGGACCTCGATGAACGACAAGCGACGTGGACTCGGCCGTGGCCTGGGTGCGCTCATCCCCAACACCACCGAACCGACGCGGGTGACGCGCCCGACGGACGTCTTCTTCACCGACTCCAAGGCCTCGCGCACGCAGGACGGCGACGAACCCAGCGCCCCGGAGGCCCGTGCGAGCCGCTTCAGCGAAGCCCTCACGCCGCGCCCGTCGCACCAGGCGCCGCGGGGTACCGAACCCCGGACCGAATCGCGCGCCTCGACGCACCGCCGCCACGACGACCTCGCCGCGGCCGCGGCCGCCGTCACGCAGCCCGCGGGGCAGGCGCCGAGCGTTTCACGTGAAACAGAGGTGGCGAAGCTCGAAGCGCAGCCGGCACAGCGTGATGACGCGGCCGGCATTGATGACGAGAGGGACGTGACGTCGAACCTCGCGCCCGTGCCTGGTGCGTCGTTCGCCGAGATCTCGCAGTCGCTGATCCGCCCGAACCCGAAGCAGCCGCGCTCGGTGTTCGACGAGGAGCACATGGCCGAACTCGTCCACTCGATCGGCGAGATCGGGGTTCTGCAGCCCATCGTCGTGCGGCCCGTGCCGGAGGGCGACCCGGATCACGCGCAGACGCCCTACGAACTCATCATGGGTGAGCGGCGTTGGCGGGCCTCGCAGGAGGCCGGTCTCGCGACAGTGCCGGCCATCGTCCGTTCGACGACGGACGAGGATCTGCTGCGTGACGCCCTGCTCGAGAACCTGCACCGTAGCCAGCTCAACCCCCTCGAAGAAGCGGCGGCCTACGCACAGTTGCTCGAGGACTTCGGCTGCACGCACGACGAGCTTGCCACGAAGATCGGCCGCAGCCGCCCGCAGATCTCCAACACGATCCGCCTGCTCAAGCTGCCGCCGGTGGTGCAGCGTCGCGTCGCCGCGGGTGTCCTGAGTGCCGGCCACGCCCGTGCCCTGCTCGGCATGAGTGACCCCGCCGCGATGGAGCGGCTCGCCCAGCGCATCGTGGCCGAGGGCCTCTCCGTGCGCGCGACGGAGGAGATCATCGCGCTCGGCGACGACACGAAGCCGCGCAAGAGCGCTGTTCCACGTGAAACCAACCCGGATCTCGATCACTGGGCCAGCAATCTCGCCGACAAGCTCGACACCCGCGTCGGCATCACGATGGGCAAGAACAAGGGCAAGCTCACCGTCGAGTTCGCCTCCGTCGACGACCTCAACCGCATCATGGACGCTCTCGGGATCGAACGTGGCTGAGCGTCTCGACCCGAATGAGGCTCCTGAGGTCAATCATTCTGACGGCAGCTCGGCCACGGCGCAGACGCAGGACGGGCATCTGACGCGTTCCGACATCACCGACGCTCCGCTGATCGACGGCACGGATCCGCTGAGCGACAACGCTATCGACCGCCGTCGGGGCCGCACGGCGACGCCGCAGCTCGTCATCTTCTGCCTCTTCGCGCTGATCTTCGCCTACTTCGTCATCGGCGACGTCATGCACGGCGACTGGGGCATGGCGATGCTGGGCCTCGTCGTCCTCGGCATCTGCGGGGCGGCCATCAAGCGAGAGTTCGACAAGAACCGCTGAACCGCTGACGGCCGCCCCCCTTGCGTCCAAGTGCACCCGGGTGCATCTGGGCGCAAGGGGAGGGCAGCACGGGGGTAGAGACGAAAAGCCCCGGCCCACCATGTCTGGTGGGCCGGGGCTTCGTCGTCGGACGCTGCGTGCCCGACAGTGTCGTGATGCGGCTCGGTTCAGCCGAGGAACGGCTCGAGCTCGCGCAGCAGCTTCGGCTTCGGCATGGCGCCGACGATCGTCTTGACGACCTCACCGTTCTGGTAGACGTTCATCGTCGGGATGCCGGTGATGCCGTACTTCGCGGAGATCGCCGGGTTCTCGTCCGTGTTGAGCTTGTAGACGTCGATCTTGTCGGCGTTCGCCGCTGCGATCTCCTCGAGGATCGGCGCGACGGCGCGGCAGGGGCCGCACCACTCGGCCCAGAAGTCGACGAGGACGGGCTTGCTGTTCTTCAGGACGTCGGCGTCGAACGTGGCGTCCGTGGTGGGCTTGGTGGCTCCCATGATGTTCTCCTCTGTGCCGGCACCGGCGAAGCGGCACCCGTGGTCGATGGTTCTTGGTCGGTCGAAGATGATCAGCGCGCCGCGTCGGCGCCCTGAGGCTCCGCGGTGAGGGACGCGTCGGGAGCGGGCTCGCCCGCCGCGTCGAGGTGGGCGAGGAAGCGCTCGGCGTCGAGGGCTGCGGAGCAGCCCGAACCGGCGGCCGTGATGGCCTGACGGTAGGTGTGGTCGACGAGGTCGCCGCACGCGAAGACGCCGTCGACGTTCGTGTGCGTCGAACGCTCCTGCGCGACGACGTAACCCTCGTCGTCGAGCTCGATCTGCCCGGTGACGAGCTCGTTGCGCGGCAGGTGGCCGATCGCGATGAACAGGCCGGTCGCGGCGAGCTCGCGCTCGTCACCGGTGACGGTGTCGCGCAGCGTCACGCCGGTCAGCTTGTCCTCGCCGTGGATGGCGACGACTTCGCTGTTCCAGGCGAATTCGATCTTGGGGTCGTTCTCGGCGCGCTCGGCCATGATCTTGGAGGCGCGAAGCTCGTCGCGCCGGTGCACCATCGTCACCTTCGCGGCGAAGCGCGTGAGGAAGGTGGCTTCCTCGACGGCCGAGTCGCCGCCGCCGACGACGATGATCTCCTGGTTGCGGAAGAACGCGCCGTCGCACGTCGCGCACCACGAGACGCCGTGGCCGGAGAGGCGCTTCTCGTCGGGAAGGCCCAGTTCGCGGTATGCCGAGCCCATCGCGAGTATGACGGCCTTCGCGCGGTGGGTGACGCCCTCGCCGTCGACGACCGTCTTGACGGCACCGGTGAGATCGACGGATGTGACGTCGTCACGCACGAGCTCGGCGCCGAAGCGCTCGGCCTGCGCACGCATTTTCTCCATGAGGTCGGGGCCCATGATGCCGTCCGAGAAACCGGGGAAGTTCTCCACCTCGGTGGTGTTCATCAGGGCGCCACCAGCGGTGACGGAGCCCTCGAACACGAGCGGTTCGAGATTGGCTCGCGCCGCGTAGATGGCGGCGGTGTACCCGGCGGGGCCGGAGCCGATGATGATGAGGTTGCGCACGGCCTGGTCGCTCACGAAAGCTTCCTTCGTTGTCTTGTCACGGGCTGCCCGGGGAAGGTCTCGGCGCTGTCGCGCGCCCGCTGTCACCCTGCACAACGCACTCTAGTCGTGGGACATTCCGAGCGCATGCCGAGGCGTACCCCGGCGTCGAGCCCCCGGGCTGGCGAGCAAGTCGATGCGAAACCGTCGACCCCGACCCTCACATCGTGACGGGCGTCGGCCCCGCCTCGAGGTCGGTGGCCGTGCTGCAGGTGCGCGAGACGACCCAGGCCGTCGACGTGCGGCCCTTCACGGCGACGACGATGACGGCGGGGGTGCCGTCGTAGGTGGCGAAGTCGGCGTAGACGGCGTCGGGCTTCTCGATGACGCCCTTCGCGACGGCCTGCAGGCAGGCCTGCACGCCCTCGCCGGTGGCCAGGGGGCCCAAGGATTGCGCGTTGGCCTGCGCGGGTTCGATCGCAGGCGACTTCGACGTCCGCAGCGCCGCAGCCTGCGTCGCGAGATCCGTCGACGTGTACTTCGTCTGCGTCTGCGTGACACGCACGCGTGAGGCGTAGTTCTCCTCGGCAGGTTCCATCGACGCCTCTGCCGTGGGCTGGGCACTCGGATGGGGCTCGTCACGGTTCGTCACGAGGGTCACCGCGCCGATGGCGACGGCCGCCGCGGCGCCGAGCGCCAGCGCCGCGCGCCCGAGGGTGCGTCGGCGACGATGGCCGTCCAGGGAGGTGACGGTGGCCCCTGACGGGCTCTGCGACGCCGCCGGAGGATTCATCTGTCCTTCGGAAGCCGGGACCGCGGGGCGCTGCTGCGTTCCAGGACGCTGCGGCAGCGGCACCGCCGGGGGCACCGCGGGGCGCTCATCGCGCTGGAGATCTTCGGGCGGACGTCGCACGTCCGACAGCCTCTCGTCCGAGGGCACCCCCGCCTCACGGGACGCGCTCGTCAGCGCGTCGCGCACGCGCGTGGCGACGTCGTCGGGCATGCGGGGAGCGTCACGGGAGGCCTCCGTCCGCAGCATGGCAGCGATCTGTTGCTGCACCTCGGCCGACGCGACCGGTTTGTCGTCGGCGTGCGCGGACGCCTCCCACTCGTCGCGGAAGTTGCGGGTCATGTCAGGCCTCCTCTCATGAGCGTGGACGGGTGCTTCATTGTGTCTGACGCGCAGGCGGGCACGGTGGTTCCGTGACGTGAGCCACGTCTTCGGGATGACGCCTCGGCGTCATCGATCCGCGAGCATGCCCGCGAGGGCAGTGCGCCCCCGCGCACACCGCGACTTCACGGTGCCCTCGGCGATGCCGAGGTGCGTCGCGGCCTCGGCGACGCTGAGACCCTCCATGTCGACGAGGACGAGGCACAGGCGCTGCCCCTCGGGCAGCTGCGCAAGGGCCTGACGGACGTCGAGGCGGACGTCGGTCTGCGCATGCGCGTCCCGCGTGTCGGCGATGTCGTACTCGGGCCACTCCTGCGTCGGCTTCAGTCGGCGCAGCCGGTCGAGTGCGGAGTTGACGACGACGCGGTGCAGCCATGTCGAGAACTTCGCATCACCGCGGAACGACTCGAGGCGTCTGAACGCGGCGAGGAAACCCTCCTGCACGGCGTCCGCGGCGAGCTCCGGGTCGCGGGTCGTGCGCAGGGCGACCGCCCACATCCTGTCCTTGTAGCGCTCGAACAGCACGCCGAACGCGTCCGGGTCACCCTCACGATGAGCCTGGACGAGTTCTTCGTCGGTGCTGTCCCGAAGCACTGATCCGTTCACTTCGAGACCGTGACCTCGGCGATCGACGACTCGTAGTACGACTGGCCGGCGGGCTTCGTCTGATTCGGGATGAAGACAGTGACATAGCGCCCCGACGCGTTCGTCGAGATCGTCTGCTCACTCGTCGCGCTCGACATCGAGCCGACCTTCGTGCCCGTCTTGCCGGGGGTGTCGCTGACGTAGACGTCGGCGGTCAGCGGCGTGCGCTTGCCGGGCGTCACCTTGATGGTCTTGACGGCTGTCTGCGAACCCAGGTCGATGCTGACGCCACCCATGTCGGGGTCGCCGCCCCAGGAGGCGCGACGGTAGCGCAGGCTCATCCACACCGTGTCGGGGTTGCCGTCGATGGCGTTGGCCGCGGCCAGCGAACCGGATTGGCGCGCTCCTTGCGCGTTCACGAGCGTGGCTGCGGCGGCTTGGACGGGGGTGCCTGCCGGGGCAGCGCTCGAGGCAGAGGACGGCGCACTCGAACCCTTCGGCGACGAGGCGGTCGTGCTGGGCTTCGCGGCGGCGTCCGGCTTGTCAGAGCTGCCGGTGATGCCCTGGAGCCCGAAGATGGCGAGCACGAGCGCACCGAGCACGATGAGGCCGACGAGGACGAGGGCGAGCTTGCTGCTCGCCGGGTCAGGGTCGTCGGTGCCGCCGTTGAACCCCGGTACCGGGGGCTCGAGCTCCTCGAACGACGGGTCGTAGGAGGTGCGGGCGTACGCGGCGTCCTCGTCGTCGAGGTTGAACTGCGTGGTCTCGTCCGCGTCGAATGCGACGGGGCGGCCCACCATCGTCGCGTCGGCGGGGTCGGGTTCGTTGACACGACGCGGGGCGGGCTTGCGCGGAAGAGCCACCGCGGGCTTCGCGCCGGGGTCGGTGGCGTCGTCGCCGCGCACGTCGTCGGTGGAGGACGAACCGTTCTTGGTGCCGCTCTTCTTGACGGTGCTCACGCCGCTGCTCGTCGCACCGGCCTTGCCGGAGGCGCTCTTGTCCGAGCCACCCTTGCTCGAACCTGCCGCTGCGAGGGCCGCAGCACCGACGGCTCCGACGGCCGAGCGCTTGCCTGCACCGTCGCCGGAACCCGCGCGCACGTCGGCCCGGCGAACGACGAACGTCGACTCGGGCTCGTCCGCTGTGTCGTCGTCGGTTTCGACGCTGCGTCGCCCACGGCCCGGAGCCGTGATGATCTGCGCCGACCACGGCGCGAGCTGACGCGCGACCTCGCCCGGCGTGCGCGGGCCGTCACCGCTGTTGAGGACCTGGCGGCACATCGCGTCGAGATCACTCGGCACCCCGTCGACGATCTCGGCGGGTGTCGCGATCTGCCCGTCGGCGCGACGCTGCGCGAGTTCGATGCCCTTGAGGCCCTCGATGTCCTTCGGGTCGCCCGGCCACGTGCCCGTCAAGGCCGTGTAGAGCAGATCCACGAGCGCACGCGTGTCGATGGCGGTCGCCTCGGAGCTGGAGACGTCGTCACGCCCGGCGAGAGAGCCACCGACGGCGACCTGGGTGACGGCGATGGAACCGTCGGCGAGGCGTAGGACGTGACGCGGCGTCAGGATGAGGTGGTGCAGGCCGCGCTGGCGCGCGGCCTCGAGGGCGCTCGCCGTCTCACCGACGATGCGACGCGCCTCCTCGGGATGCATCGGCTCGAAGCGTGCGAGGTCGGCGAGGCTGTAGGCGCCCGTGTGCGGCTCCTCGACGATGTACGCGAACTCGTCGTCGCGCCCCGCGTCGAGCACGCGCACGAGGCGCGGGTCCTCGACGCCCGCGGCGCGGCGGGCACTGTCGAGCGCCGCGTCGGCGTGCGCCGAACGCGACCCGACGACGGTGATGGCGACGTCACGCCCGAGTTTCTCGTCACGCGCGATCCAGCGTGCGAGACCGGGGGCGTCCGAGATCTCGGACGTCAGCTCGTACCGGTTGCCCAGCACCGTGCCCTTCGTGATGCCCTGCACTCGCACTCCTCGTCGCGTCGATGAACCACGGCCCGCGCGTCGCTGAGACGCCGGGCTCGGTTCATCCTAAGCAGCCCGCCGGGCAACCACGCGGTACGGCGTCCCTTCGGCGCGGCGAGGTCTGGAGGCATCGCCCCGAGCGGCCGTGACGATGACGCGTCACGACCGCGAGGGGACGTCAGCCTCGACGCAGACGACGGGTGATCGGGCCGAGCAGGCTGTTGATCTCCTGCACGCGCAGGCGGCTCGCGACGAGGAAGTACACGGCGAGGAACAGCGGGCCGATGATGAGCAGTTCGACGAGGCTCTCGACACGCGTGACGGGCGCGACCTGGTGGATGAGGAAACTGACGAGCAACGTGACGCCGGTGGCGATGATCGCGGCGATCGCCAGACGGACGTATGTGCGCACCGTCTCCGACAGGTCGACGGCGCCGAAGCGGCGCCTCAGCAGGACGAAACCCACCGCGGCCTGGACGACGTTGGAGATCGTCTGCGCGAGACCGACGCCGACGCCGACCCAGTGGGCGCCGGGGTGACCGAGGATGGTCGTGTCCTGCAGGAAGAACCAGGGCACGGTCAGTCCGACGGCGATCCCCGTGCAGATGATCTGCATCCAGAACGGGGTCTTCGCGTCGTTGTAGGCGTAGAAGACGCGCTGAATGACGAGGCACAGCGAGTAGGGCACGAGGCCGACGAGCATGGCGATGGCCATCGAGCCGATGGCCCACCGGGTGTCCGGATCCGCGCCGAACATGGCCGACACGAGCGGGAAGACGAGCGCGAAGCAGCCGAACGTCAGCATGACCGACGCAAGGCCCGACAGGCGGATACCTGTCGTCATGTCGTCCTTCACCTTGTCCGTCTCGTTGCGGCCGGCGGCGATGGACATCCGCGTGAACAGCGCGGTGACCAGGCTGACGGTGATGAGGGAGTGCGGGAGGGTGAACAGCAGGAACGCCTGATCCTGCGCTCCCTTTCCGGGTTCACCGTCAGGCTGGGAGTTGAGCAGCCGGGACGTGACGATGAGGCCCAGCTGCTGGACGATGACGGCCGCGAACGCCCAGCCGGCCATTGTCGAAGCGCTGCGCAGACCCACGCCGCGGAACTTGAAGTTCGGGGTGAACGAGTACCCCGCACGCTTGAGCACGGGGACGAGCACCAGGGCCTGAGCGACGATCGCGAGCGTCGCGGGCAACGCGAGGACGAGGATCATCTCCGTGGTCCACCCCGAGTACGGCGGAACCCCGTTCTGACCGTGCGGGTACGCCGCGATGAACCAGACGAGCCCCAGGATGATGACGACGTTCGCCAGCGCGGGGCTCCACATGAACGCCCCGAAGCGTCCGCGCGCGTTGAGCACCTGACCGAGGATCGTGTAGACGCCGTAGAAGAAGATCTGCGGAAGGCAGATGAGCGTGAACGCCGTGGCGACGTGGAGCTTGTCGCCCGTGACGTTCTTGTGGTCGTAGATCTGGTAGACCCACGGGGCGAGGGCCATGCCGATGACGGTGACGCCGAGCAGGATCGTCAGCGTGAGCGTGACGATGCGGTCCGTGTAGGCCTTGCCGCCGTCGGAGTGCTCGAGCGCGCGCGTGATCTGCGGGACGAGAACAGCATTGATGACACCGCCGGCCAGGAGCAGGTAGATGATGTTGGGCAGGCTGTTGGCCGTCGCCCACGTGTTGGCGATGCCCGTCGTCGAGCCGAGGGCCCAGACCGTCAGCACGGAACGGAGCAGGCCCAGCATGCGTGAGACGAGCGTGCCGGCCGCCATGATGGCGCTGTTGCGCAGAACCCCGCCTGTTCCCGAGGACTTCGCCGCTGCGGTCTGGGGGCCGTCGGCGGGCGTCTCGACGGCGTCGGTCGCCGGGCCTGCGGCCCCCGTCGTCGGGATGGCGGCCGTCCGCGCGCCTCGTGTTTCACGTGAAACACGAGAGGCGCCCGAGCCTCGCTGGGCTCCGGGTCTGCCGGAGACGGCCAAGGCGTCGTCAGCCTCGAGGTTCCAGGCGTCCTCGGCCTCGCGGCGCTCGCGGTAGGCGTCAACCTCGCCGAGGTCGATGACCTGCGTGTGGTCGCTGCTCGCGTGGCTGCGCGTGGACTCGAGGTTGCGCAACCACTGCGCCTCCTGGTCGGCCTCGAACCACGACTCGTAGGCCGAACCGATGCTCGTACCCGCGACGTTCGGCATCGCGATGGTGTGCCGTACCGCCGTCTCGTACATCGCGCCGAGCGATCCGGACGCCGCGCCGTTCGGGCGCGACGGATCAGGTTCGGCGTTCGACATCGGCTACTCCTCCAGCTGGATGTCCCGCGCGAGCTCATCGCGTCGGCGGGTTCCCGCCTTCCTGCCGCGCACGAGGCCGTAGCAGAAGACGAGCAACGCCACGATACCGAGCACCCAGAAGATCCACGTACCCGTCGGGCGCGCGTTGATGCGCAACGGGGACGTGTCAGACGTGTCCGGGCCGAGCGCGACGCCGTTCGCGGCCGTCAGGCTCGCGTCGACGTCGACGAGGCTCGCAGCCTGCGCGGCGAGGGGGACGCGCACCGTCGTCTGGCCCTTCGCCTTGATCGTCACGGGCTCCGGTTGCGAGCGGAACTGCACCGCGTACGTGCGTGGCGTGAGCGTCAGGCTGACGTCCTTGACGTCGCGCGCCAGGTCGTTCTTCACCGTCACGCTGATCGTGCCCGAGTCGGAGAAGAAGTTGATGCGCGCCGGGACGACGCTGACGTGCTCGGGGATCGTCGACACGGCGGCGGAGGCATGCTGGACGAGCTCGTCGACGTCCGGCGAGGTGCCGCGCCAGCGGGTGCTCGTCAGCTGATCGAGATTGCGGCTCCACGCCGGCACGATGTCGTCACCGTCGACGACCGCGCCCGCCACCTGCGTCAGCGACGCGAGGGTGCGCGATGCGCGTTGCAGGTCGCGCGCATCGAAGGCCTGCGTGCTGGGCCGGGGCCAGACGCCGTCCGAGGCAGGTGCCTCGGTCGACAGCTTGGCCACGGTGCCCGCCGAGCGGCTGCTCGAGACGTCGAGGGCGCTCGTCGTCATCCACGGCGCCGTGTCGATGGCCGACAGCACCTGCGCCAGACGCGACGGCGACGTCGTGCCGAGGCGATCGCCCATGACCATGAGGCTGCGGTCGGCCGACGGAAACTGTTGGTATAGAGCGAGACCCGCGGCCTGTTCGCGCAACCCGGCCTCGACGTCGCTGTCGGCGCCGTCCGAGCTCAGCGGCGCGCTGAGGGCGCTCGTGTACCCGATCATCGGGATGCCGGACGTGCTGCGCCGCGCCGCCGATGAGGCCGAGACGAAGTCGGAGCCGTCGAGCGTGACGTTGGGCGTGATGATGAGGGGCTTGCCGCCGAGCACCGACGACCACACCTGCGACAACCGGTTCGTCGCCGACACGCTGAGCGGCGCAGCCGGCGCGGCGACCACCGTCGTCGACAGTTCCTTCAACGCCGGCGACAGTGGACGGGCGAGTGCGCGCCGCAGCACGGCGTCGCTGCCCGGGGGCCGATCGTCCGCCGTCAAAGACGACAGGTCGGGGTCGCCGTAGGGCGTGAACACGACCTGCTGACCGCTCGGACGCTCCTTCAACGTCGCGACGAGGTCGGCCGCGAGTGCCTCGACGGTCGTCGCCGGAGCAGGATCCTGCGAGGACGAGCTGCTCGAAGAGGAACTGCTTGACGACGAGGACGCGTCCCTCGACGAGGTCGACGAGGTCGATGCCCCGCTCGGTGCGGTGTTGCTGGGCGAGGCACTACCGGCGCTCGCCGTCGACGACGCGGAGGACGAGGACGGCGTGCTGCCGGCGTAACCCGTGTCACCGGGCGAGGCCGACGCGGAGCTCGACGAACTGGGCGTCGACGTCGTCGCCCGGTCCGCGGCAGCCTCCGTCGGGAGCGAACCGTCCTGTGCCGCAGCGGGATCGAGCACCGCCGGGTCGATCATCCACGTGACGGGGGCACCCGGGTTCGAGGCGAGGAGACGCTGGATGTCCGAGCCCGGCCCGATGGCCTTGTTCCACGCGTCGAAGCGCTCGCGACCGCTCGCGGTGAACAGCTTCGGGTCGGCCGGAAGCGTGATGGGAATGACGACGGACGTCGACATCGGCGTGAACTTCGTCGAATCGGCCTGCGTCGTCACGAAGCTGCGGATCGTCGCGGTGGAGCCGCCTCCGGTGACATCGACCTGCAGCGGCATCGTCGCCATCGTGAAGCTGACGTCGAGCTGGTTCGCCGGGATCGTCACGGTGACGTTCGTGCTCGCGCCCGGTGCAAGCGTCCCGACGTTCGTCGTCGCCGTGGCGGGGTTGGTCATCGCGACCTCGCCGGCGCTCCAGCGTGACTGCACCTCCAACGTGTCGAGCGCACGCTTGGCGACGCTGATGCGGGTGGTTGCGTTCGTCAGCGGCGTCGAGCCCGTGTTGCGCACCTGCACGCTGAGCGAGAGCGAGTCGCCGCTCTTCAGGGTGGGGGGTGTCGAGCCTGTCAGCGACACAGCGATCGGACCGCTCTGCGCCGAACTCTTCGTCGCGACGCGCGAGGCGCTCGCGGCATGGGCCGACATGCCGGCCACGGACGACACGTTCGCCACCGTCGAAGCTGCGGCAGTGCTCGTCAGGCATGGCGGGCCGCTTGCCAGGCAGGTGGCGAGCAGGCCCGAGAACGCGGCGAGGTGGGCTCGTCTCGTCATCGACTCAATGACCGGTCAGGCGGGCCCACGCCGTCGCGGCGATGCGGCGTTCGTTGGGGAAGGTCAGGTGTTCGTGGGCGCGGTCGAGGCGGAACCACTGCGCGTCGATGGCTTCGTGGTCCGGGTCCTTCTCGATGCTGATCTCGCCTCCGACGGCTTCGAGCAGGTAGTGGTGCACCATCTTGTGGATGCGGTAGCCCGGCACGGAGAACCAGTAGTCGATGACGCCGAGCGTCACGAGGGCCCGGCCCTTGATGCCGGTCTCCTCCTCCACCTCGCGTTCCGCGGTCTGGACGAGCGTCTCACCGGCTTCGATGTGGCCCTTCGGCAGGCACCACTCGACGCGTCCGGCGCGATTGTGGCGCGCGATGAGAGCGAGGTAGGCCTGGTGGTCGCGAACGTCGACGACGACGCCGCCCGCAGAGATCTCCTCGAGCGTCGCAAGGCGCGCAGCCCGGTGCACGCGGTGCGAGGAGACGGTCATTCTCATACCTTAACGAGAGGGTTCGGCGTTTGCGCCCGCGCTCGCCCGCAGGCCCCGGCATGATGCGGAAAACTCGCCGGCGCCCGGTCTTGACGTCCGTCGCGGCCGTTCGTGGGTGGCCTGGGGGTGCCCCGTCAGTGTTGCTCGCGCTCCGGCAACAGACGAGCGATGACGGCGCCGACGAGCGTCGCGACCATGAGCGGGATCAGGGCGCCGGTGCCGGCGCCGAGGGCGCACAACAGCAGCGCGGCGAGGGGCTTGCGCAGGCCAGCGCCGCGAGCGTCACCCATGCGCCGTCGTGAATGAAGGCGGCGATCTCCGGCATCTGCTCGTGTCCGGAGAATCGGGCCTGCGGGAGGAAGGCCGCGAGGAGGGCGACGGCCATCGTGGCGAGCATGGCCTGCACCCATGACGGTGCCGGCACCGCATCGAGCCATCTGCCCAGCAGCGGCTGTCCGGCGTTGAAGAGCGCGGCGATCGCAGCGCCCGCGGCTGCGGGAACGAAGGCCCACAGCATCTGTTCCTGACCGCCGCCGACGGTCGGCAGACCGAGGGCGACGTGCTCACCGCTGGTGGCCTGATGGATGACGACGCAGCCGAGGAAACCGGCGACGGCCGCGACACCGAGGGCGCACAGGTGAAGCGTGCGCCGCCAGCGCACGGCGACGGGATCCTCGGAGTCGGTGATGAGGGAGTCGAGGGTGTCGAGGTGGTCATCCTTGCGCCGCAGCGGCACGATGATGACACCGCTGAGCAGGATGGTGGCGGCAGATCGTACGGGGCTCTGGGCCCGTGCCAGATGAGGTGCTGCGCACCGTTCATCGGGGTCAGCGCGAGGCCGGCCACCGCCCCGAGACCGCACCGTAGGCGGCAGCGACCGCGCGGATGCGCCGAGCGGGTAGGAACGGCGGCACGTCTGCTGAGGTGCTCATGTGGGGACCGTCGATTCGATGCTGGCGTGGATGTGACCGACGTCGAGCGAGGACGAAGCGATGTTTTACGTGGAACATGGCGACGGGGGGCGACGATCGCCCGCATTGTTCATCGCAACGACTCCATTTGATGAAGCCCGTTGCGAAGAGGCGCTGGACGCGAGGCGACGGCCACCACTCAGGCGTGGCGGCAGCCATCACGCGGCAGCGCAACGGGGGTGCGGCCCGAGGTGGGCGACTGGATACCCTTGACCAGTGACGCACACCTCCACCTCCACCCAGCAGGACGCCCGGACGGGCACGACCGCGGCGCCTCCGGCGTCGGGGGCGAGGATGCTCGGGACAGCGATCGCGCATCTCGAACCGGTCATGCCGCTGCTGCGGCAGCTCGGTGAGCTGTTCGCCGGGGCCGGGCACGAGATCGCTCTCGTCGGTGGGCCGGTACGCGACGCCTTCCTCTCCCGCACCTCGCCGGATCTGGACTTCACGACGTCCGCCCGCCCCGATGACACCGAGCGCATCGTCGCCGGATGGGCCGACGCGACGTGGGATCTGGGCCGCGCGTTCGGCACGATCGGGGTGCGCAAGGGTGGCGTCCAGGTCGAGATAACGACCTACCGCGCCGACGCCTACGACCGTGAGACGCGCAAGCCGGTGGTCGAGTTCGGTGACTCGCTCGACGACGATCTCGTCCGCCGCGACTTCACCGTCAACGCGATGGCGCTGCGCCTGCCCGACCTGACGTTCGTCGACCCGTACGGCGGTCTCGCCGACCTGGCTGCAGGTGTGCTGCGCACCCCGACCGACCCGGAGGTCTCGTTCGGTGACGACCCACTGCGCATGATGCGCGCGGCACGTTTCTCGTCGCAGCTCGGGTTCGACGTCGCGCCCGAAGCGTTCAGGGCGATGCGCGAAATGGCCGCGTCGATCGAGATGATCTCGGCCGAGCGCGTGCGGGACGAACTGGTCAAGCTCCTCATGTCACCGACGCCGCGCCGGGGGCTCGAACTGCTCGTCGAGTCGGGCATCGCCGAACACGTGCTGCCCGAACTTCCGGCGCTCGCGCTCGAGATCGACGAGCACCACCGTCACAAGGACGTGTACGAGCACTCACTCATCGTGCTCGAACAGGCGATGGCGCTCGAGGGACCGCGCGAGGTGCCGGGGGTCGAGGCGCCGACCGAGGTCGAGGGGCCGGATCTCGTGCTGCGCCTCGCGGCTCTGCTGCACGACATCGGCAAGCCCGACACGCGACGTTTCGAGCCGGGTGGCGGCGTGAGCTTCCACCATCATGAACTCGTCGGCGCGAAGATGACGCGCAAGCGGTTGCGCGCGCTGCGTTTCGACAAGGAGACGATCAAGCAGGTCTCCCGTCTCGTCGAGCTGCACCTGCGTTTCCACGGCTACGGCAACGGTGAGTGGACCGACTCGGCCGTGCGCCGCTACGTCACGGACGCAGGGCCGTTGCTGCCGCGCCTGCACCTGCTGACGCGAGCGGATTCGACGACGCGCAACAAGCGCAAAGCAGCCCGGCTGCAAGCGACCTACGACGACCTCGAGGCGCGCATCGAGCGCCTCCAGGCCGAAGAGGAGCTGGCCGCCGTGCGGCCCGAGCTCGACGGCAACGAGATCCAGGCCGTCCTCGGCATCAAGCCCGGGCCGGTACTCGGGCGTGCCTACAAGCACCTGCTCGCGGTGCGCCTCGATGAGGGCGTCATCGGCAAGGACGCCGCGAGCGAGCGGCTGCGTGAATGGTGGGCGCAGCAGCCGGAGTCGCAGGGCTGACGGGGG
>ERZ1031257.5-NODE-5-length-22931-cov-6.401075_pt1 | contig 22931 bp, 22 predicted proteins | sample MGYA00517288_ERZ1031257 | MGnify/ENA primary metagenome ERZ1031257 (study PRJEB33718, sample SAMN03159810) | human skin metagenome | collected 2014-02-25 | study: EMG produced TPA metagenomics assembly of the PRJNA266117 data set (Human skin bacterial metagenome and...
TCCGTGAGGCGATCCAGCCGAACGAGGTGCTCTTCGTCATCGACGCGATGATCGGTCAGGCCGCCATCGAGACGGCGATCGCGTTCCAGGACGGCGTCGACTTCACGGGTGTCGTCCTGTCGAAGCTCGACGGTGACGCCCGCGGTGGTGCCGCCCTCTCGGTGGCCTCGGTGACGGGTCGCCCGATCATGTTCGCCTCGACGGGCGAGGGCGTGAAGGACATCGAGGTCTTCCACCCCGATCGCATGGCGAGCCGCATCCTCGACATGGGTGACGTGCTGACGCTCATCGAGCAGGCGGAGCGCGCGTTCGACAAGCGCCAGGCCGCCGAGATGGCGCGCAAGTTCATGGACGAGGAGGATTTCACGTTCGACGACTTCCTCCAGCAGATGTCGGCCATCAAGAAGATGGGCAACATCAAGGGCCTGCTCGGCATGATGCCGGGCATGGGCCAGATGCGTGACCAGCTCAACTCGCTCGACGAGCGCGAGTTCGACCGTGTCGAGGCCATCGTCCGCTCGATGACGCCGTTCGAACGCACGCACCCCAAGCAGATCAACGGTTCGCGACGCGCGCGCATCGCGCGAGGTTCGGGCGTCTCGGTCTCCGAGGTCAACCAGTTGCTGCAGCGTTTCGGCGAGGCGCAGAAGATGATGCGTCAGCTGAAGCGTGGCGGCGGCATGCCGGGCATGCCGGGCATGGGTGCGATGCCTGGTGGCGGCGGTGGCAAGAAGGCGAAGAGCCAGCCGAAGAAGAAGGGCAAGAGCGGCAACCCCGCCAAGCGTGCGCAGGAAGAGGCGGCCGCAGCGGCCAAGGCCGAAGCGGCGCGTGCGGCCGCGATGGAGAACGCCTTCGGCCAGATGAACGACGAGCCCGACTACTCGAACATGAAGCTGCCGAAGGGCTTCGAGAAGTTCCTCGGCCCGGGGGCGGACAAGGACTAACCGCGTCGGTCGTCCTTCGGCCCGGAGGAGTTGTGCAGGTTCGTGCGACCGGTATCGCGAACATGCACGACCTCTCGGGCGATCAGCGCCGACGTCGCGCGATAGTGTCGGTTCATGAATGACGATGTGCTTCACCTCACCGGCTGCATCCTGGCCGGGCCTGACGATGAGGTGGGGGAGGCCTGGGTCGTCGACGGACGCATCACCTACGCGCGTCCCGAGACGAACCTCGACGACGCCGTCGAGCTCGACGGCTGGTTCCTGCCGGGGCTCGTCGACGCGCACTGCCACGTCGGGCTCGAGTCGCATGGGGGAGTGCCGCCCGAACGCGCCGAAGAGCATGCCCTCGCCGACCGCGCGGCCGGCGCGCTCCTGCTGCGCGACTGCGGCTCACCCGTCGACACGCACTGGATCGACGAGCGTGACGACCTGCCCCGCATCGTCCGCGCCGGCCGCCACATCGCCCGCACCAAGCGCTACATCCGCAACTACGCCCACGAGATCGAGCCCGAAGATCTCGTCGCGTACGTGCGCCAGGAGGCGCGCCGCGGTGACGGCTGGGTCAAGCTCGTCGGCGACTGGATCGATCGCGACGCCGGCGACCTCACCCCGTGCTGGCCCGCAGAGGCACTGAAACCCGCCATCGACGCCGCCCACGCCGAGGGCGCGCGCGTCACCGCGCACTGCTTCGGCGAGCAGTCATTGTTCGACTTCGCGGACGCCGGCGTCGACTGCATCGAGCACGCGAGCGGCCTCTCCGAGGAATCCATCGCACTGTTCGCCGAGCGCGACATCGCGATCGTCCCGACCCTCGTCAACCTCGACAACTTCCCGACGTTCGCCGCTGCCGGCGAGGCCAAGTTTCCCGCCTACGCTGCGCACATGCGCGACCTGCACGCCCGCCGGTACACCACGATCGGCGCGGCCCGCGACGCCGGCATCCGCATCTACGCCGGCACCGACGCGGGCGGTCAACTGCCGCACGGCCTCATCGCGAGCGAGGTCGCCGAGATGACGAACGCCGGGATGAGCAACAGCGAAGCACTCGCGACGGCGACGTGGGGCGCGCGCGAATGGCTCGGCCACGAACGCCTGACGGAGGGTGCGCCGGCCGACATCGTGATGCTCGACGCTGACCCGCGCGACGACGTGCGCGTCCTCGCCGCGCCGCGCCACGTCGTCCTGCGCGGACGCATCGTCGAGTGAGGCCGAACGCATGAGCAGCGCCGAATTCCTCCACGCCAACGGCGAACGTGTCAGCGTCAGCGTTGCCCGGCGAGCCGACATCGAGCCCTACCGACGCGCGATGACGCGCTCCGCGGCACGCATCGGCTCGTGGAACCCCGTCAATCCGGGCGATCTCGTCCACCACCTCGCGGCGCAATCCGAGAAGCACCGCACCTTCCTCATCCGCGCCCATGACGACGTGCGCGCCCCGCACGACACGGCCGGTCTCGTCGGCTGCGTCAACGTGTCGAACGTCGTGCAGGGGCGGTTCAGGAGCGCCACGATGGGGTACAACGCATTCGACCCGTACGTCGGGCGGGGGCTGTTCCGCGAAGGTCTCGCGCTCGTCGTCGACATCGCTCTGCGCCCCACCCCGTCGGGCATGGGCCTGCACCGCGTCGAGGCGAACGTGCGCACGGCCAACGCGACGTCGGCGGGCGTCCTGCGGTCGCTCGGTTTCAGACGCGAACGCACCGTCCGCCGCATGTTGTGGCTCGCCGACGGCCCGTCGGGCGCCAACGCCTGGCGCGATCACGACTCCTACGCGATCACCCGCGAAGAATGGCCGGCACGCGCCTACGCCGAGCATGACTCTCCGGCCGGCGTCATCGTCCTCGACGACGCGATCAGTGAACTGGTCGCCGTTGCGCTGGCGCGTGAGCTGACGGCGGTGGCCCTGTTCGGACTGCCTTACGCGGCGGCCCTCGACGTCGCTGCGTACGCCGGTGCGCCGATCGTGTGGTGCGCGGGTTCCTCAGCTGAGCGCGCCCTCGTCGATCTGACGGCTCGCGGCGTGCGCGCCGCGCGGCCCGATGACGTCACTGCCGCGCAACTGCGGAAACTCAACGACAGTCCCCACGATGCGCGAGCCTTCGTCCAGCAGGCGCTGAACTTGCGTCCGCGTCTCAGCTGACCACCGCTTCGAGCGTTCCCCGCCGAACCACACCGGACGTCGAGCCACGCTGAGGTCGCGCCACACCGAGCATGCTGCCGGGCCCTCACCACGCGTGTGGTGAGGGCCCGGCAGCATGCTCGGTCAGCGCGTCACTTGACGGTGACGTTCACCGAGTCCGAAGCGAACTGCGAGCCGTTCTCGAGGAACTTGATCGAGTAGGTGCCCGACTGCTCCATCGGTACCTTGACGGTCAGCGTGACAGCCTGGCCGTCAGCGTTCGAGGTGCCCTTGGAGTCGAGCGTGCCCTTCTTCGACTGTGAACCGTTCGAGATCTCATAGCTGTACTTCGCGCTGGACTTGAACTGCACGGCTGTCGTGAAGTAGACCCGCTGGCCCTTGTACGAGGCGTCAATGCTGCTCGCGTCCTCCTTGCAGAACTGAGCCGACGACACGTAAGCCAGGTTCTTGCTGAGGCACGAACGCGTCTCGTGGCTCGAGGCGAAGCCGATGATGTCGCTCTTCGTCACCTTTGCAGAACTGGCTGCCTGCGAGCTGGGCGACGAAGACGAGTCGGTCGATGCTGACGAGCTCGTCTCCGAGGTCGCGGGCGACGACTCGGGCGACGATTCAGCGGCGCTCGACGTCTCGGGCGCAGCCGACGTGGCCTGCGACTGGGCGGCCGTGGGGCTCGACGACATGGGGTTGCTCGGCACAGCGGCGCCCGACGATGAGCTGCCGCCGCTCTCGACGGTGCTGCATCCTGCAAGCGTGAGCGAGGCCAGTGCGAGCGTCGGGACGATGGTTCGGCTGATCTTCATGGCTTCCTCCTGGTTGTCGGTGTCATCATTCTGATGCGTTGGACCCGGATCCGGTTCCATCTCGGAGCAAAGAATTCATGAAGCCTCGATAGATCCTGAATGCGGCCTGGTCTCAGCCGTTCACGACGACCCGGAAGTCGCGCCGCACGAGCAGCTTCTCGCCCTTGTAGACCTCGCAGCGGGCGTCATCGCTGCCCGCGACGGTGATGCTCGCCGTCACCACCCCGAGGTTCTTGTCGGCGCGCCCTGCCTCGAACGGGAAGTCGAACACCCGCGTGCCCTTGCGGATCCGGACGCGCAGTGGCGACCCCTTCGCCCCCGCGACGACGGCGGAGCACTGCAGGCCCTTGCCGCGCTCGAGCTGGATCACATCAGAGGTCTCGGCGCACGAGAGCGATTTCTTCTTGCGCCCCGGGGTGTCCTTGATCTCGGTGCACATGCGCACCTGGCTGGCGCCGTCGGCGCCCTGTGGGCCCTTGACCTTGACGGAGCCGCTCACCGGCTTGGCGCCGTCGACGGTGAACTCGCACGCGTAGATGCTGGCGGGCATGGCGGGCGGAGCGACGCCGATGTCGCCGCTCAGTGCGACCTCGCCGTCCGAACCGGGCTTGCCGACGTCGCCGGTCTGCTACGTCAGCTCCTCGCCGTCCTTGAGCACACGCATCTTCACCTTGCGTCCCGGTTTGACCGTGGTCGCGCAGGCGAGGTCGCCCCCCTCGTGATCGGCGTCAGTCGACGCTGATCTCGCCCATCTCGTCCCAGCCGTCGCCCTCGACCTGACGCGAGACGATCTTGGGCGTGGCCGTGAGCCATTCAGCCGTCGACGACGTGAAGGCCTTGAAGTGGTCCGAGGAGACGTGCGCCACCGCCGCGTCGTCCTGGAACGCCTCGACGAGCACGAACTCGTTCGGCTTCTCGACGCTGCGGCTCCACTCGAACCACAGGTTGCCCGCCTCGGCGCGCGTGGCCGCGGTGAAGTCGGCGACGTGGTCCATCCACCCGTCGACCTTGTCGGGGCGGACGTCGAACTTGACAACGATGAAGATCATGGTGAGTACCTCTCGAGTGCGCCCGCTGGACGTGACGATGACGTGGCGTGCACCTGCGCGACGCCACGTCATCTTTCTATCACCTCATACCGACAACGCCCCCGGGCGACGGCTCGACGCGCTCACGCGCACGCAGATCGCTCGCCGTACCCGTCTGCGTCACACGGCCGAGCTCAGGCGACCTCGTCGACCTTCTCCGACTGACGAAGGTCGTCGGAGTCGATGCTGCGCGGCATGCGCAGCCCCTCGTCGAGCAGGAAGCGGACGTAGGCGTAGTTGGAGAAGAATCCGGGCAGCTCGTCGGTGAGCGCGCTGCGTTCGAGCACCTCGCGGGCCTCGTCGAGGCGCTCGGACTCGTCGGCGTCGGCGGTGCGCTTGAGCTTGGTCATCTCCTCGTCGATGACGCGCCCGAGCAGCTCCCGCGTCACCTGCGGGCCCTCGGCGAGCTGCGTCGAGTGGTGCAGCCACTGCCATAGCTGGGCGCGGCAGATCTCGACGGTCGCCGCATCCTCCATGAAGTTGCCGATGGCGACGGCGCCCTTGCCGTCGATCCACGCCGCGAGGTACTGCAGCGCGACGCTGACGTTGTGGCGCACGCCCTGCAGGCTCGTCGTCTGCATCGTGCCCTCGAGGCTGACGAGGGCCGCCGCGTCGAAGCGCTGCGGGCGCTTGACGTCGATCTGGTCGAGCTTGTCGCCGAGGACGTGGGTGAAGGCGGACAGCACCGTGTCGACCATCGCGGGGTGGGCGACCCACGAACCGTCGAAACCCTCCTCGGCCTCGCGCTCCTTCTCGGTGTGGACGACGTTGAGGACGCGGTGACGCATGTCGTCGTCCTGCAGCGTCGGGTTGTTCGCGGCGGGCGCGGCGATCGCGTGCGTGCCGCGCTTGTGCGCCGTCGCGACCAGCAGTTCGGTGAACTCGCGCATGAACGGCGTCGTCATCGTGATGCGCTCGCGGTCGGGCAGGACGTACTCGTCGCCGCGGTGGGCGAAGGTACGCACGTAGCTGAAGATGTAGTCCCAGCGGCCCGCGTTGAGACCGGCGGCATGCTCGCGCAGTTCGTAGAGGATCTCCTCCATCGCGAACGCGGCGGGCAGCGTCTCGATGAGGATGCTCGCACGGATCGTGCCGCGCTCGATGCCGAGGGCGTCCTGAGCCTCGACGAAGACGTCGTTCCACAGGCGCGCCTCGGCCGCCGACTCGATCTTCGGCAGGTAGAAGTACGGGCCGAACCCGGCGTCGATGAGAGTCTGCGCGTTGTGGAAGAAGAACAGGCCGAAGTCGACGAGCGTCGCCGAGATCGGGCGGCCGTCGACCGTCAGGTGCTTCTCGCACAGGTGCCAGGCGCGCGGGCGCATGATGAGCGTTGGACGCTTGCGCTCCGGGTGCGCGCGGTACTCGCGCACCGCGTCGGCGAGCACGATCTGGCCCTCGATCATGTTGAACCACGTCGGTGACGTCGCGTCCTCGAGGTCCGCGAGCCACGTCGAGGCGTTCGACTCCATCGCGTGCTGCGTCATCGAGCGCGTGACGGGGGAGACGAGCTCGACGCGGCGATCGAGCAGCCCCGGCGCGGCGGGCGCGACCTGCCACGACGCGTCGTCACGCACGGACTGCGTCGCGGGGTCGAAGTCGAGGTCGGTGCCCGTGTTGATGCGGCGTGACAGGTCGCGACGCTGAGCGAGTAGTTCGGCGCGACGCCCGGCGAACGCTCCGTCGAGCCGGCCGAGGAAGGCGAGGGCGCCGGGCGTCAGGATCTCCTCGAACCGAGGGTGCAGCTGACCGCGGACGGTGGGGGAAGAGCTCATGAGCCCTCCTTCGGGTGCGCTGTGGGCGTCGTCGGGGCGACGGCTGGGCTGGGCTTGGACTCCATCATGACCGATCGCGACGCCCGGGCGGGCGGCGCTCGCGACGCGGACACGGCGGCCGCGGCACGCATGGTCGCGGGATCGGGCGATCAGGGTGCGCGGCGCGACGGGGGTAGGGGTGAGCCCCCACCCCCACGCGATCGGAGCCAGGTGATCGCGCGGGGGGTGGGGGCCGGTTCAGTGGCGGGAGCAGCTCAGAACTGAGCGCTCTCCGTCGACTCCTTCAGCGCGGTCGTCGACGACTCGGGGTTGAGCGTCGTGGCGACCAGGTCGAAGTAGCCCGTGCCGACCTCGCGCTGGTGACGCGTGGCCGTGTAGCCGCGGCTCTCGGAGGCGAACTCGCGCTCCTGCAGCTCGACGTACGCCTTCATCTGCTCGCGGGCGTAGCCGTGGGCCAGGTCGAACATCGAGTAGTTGAGAGCGTGGAAGCCGGCGAGGGTGATGAACTGGAACTTGAAGCCCATCGCGCCCAGCTCGCGCTGGAACTTGGCGATCGTGTCGTCGTCGAGGTGCTTCTTCCAGTTGAACGACGGCGAGCAGTTGTACGCCAGCATCTGGTCGGGGAACTCGGCCTTGACGGACTCGGCGAACTTCTTCGCGAGCTCGAGGTCGGGCGTGCCCGTCTCCATCCAGATGAGGTCGGCGTAGGGCGCGTAGGCCTTCGCACGCTCGATGCAGGGCTCGATGCCGTTCTTGACCTTGTAGAAGCCCTCGTTCGTGCGCTCGCCGGTGAGGAACTGCTGGTCGCGCTCGTCGACGTCGGACGTGATGAGCGTCGCGGCCTCGGCGTCCGTACGGGCGATGACGACGGTCGGCGTGTTCGACACGTCGGTGGCGAGGCGGGCGGCGTTCAGCGTGCGAACGTGCTGCTTCGTCGGGATGAGCACCTTGCCACCGAGGTGGCCGCACTTCTTCTCGGAGGCCAGCTGGTCCTCCCAGTGCACGCCGGCGGCGCCAGCGGCGATCATCGACTTCATGAGCTCGTACGCGTTGAGCGGGCCACCGAAGCCGGCCTCGGCGTCGGCGACGATCGGCACGAGCCACTCATCGACGCTCTTGATGCCCTCGGAGAACTCGATCTGGTCGGCGCGCATCAGGGCGTTGTTGATGCGGCGGACGACCTGCGGCACCGAGTTGGCCGGGTAGAGCGACTGGTCCGGGTACGTCTGGGCGGCGAGGTTCGCGTCACCGGCGACCTGCCAACCGGACAGGTAGATGGCCTTGAGGCCGGCCTTGACCTGCTGGACGGCCTGGTTGCCCGTCAGCGCGCCGAGGGCGTTGACGAAGTCCTCGGTGTGCAGCTTCTCCCAGAGGTTCTCGGCGCCGTGCTTGGCGAGGGTGAACTCCTCCTGGATGCTGCCCTGGAGACGGACGACGTCCTCAGCGCTGTAGTCACGCTTGACGTTCTTCCAGCGCTCGTTGGTGTCCCAGTCCTTCTGGATCTCGGCGGCGCGTGCCTGGATGTTCTCGCCAGTCATGGCTCCTGGTCCTTTCCTCGGTGAAGCCTCAGCCGGGTGGCGGTGGGGCTCGATGTGTCCACTCTGGCCGATCGAACTGGCAAGTAACAAGAGTTTTCCGATAAAGATCTGCGATTATTGACACATCGACAGGTTTTTCGGGGTCTTTGGCTCCGAGTGAGCACGAGGTGACGCATGGCGCGGGCGAAGGTGAACGGTATGAGCGACACGAGCGCACCGCGCGAGGGGCGGCTGTCGCGCCCCCGCGTCTCCACCGAGACGGCCACCCGACCCGAGCGCGCCGCACCCGACGCCCTGACGATCGGACGGCGCCTGCGTCACGTACGTCAGGGCGCCGAGCGGACGCTCGGAGACGTCGCGGCCGCCGTCGGCATGAGCCCGTCGGCGCTCTCGCTCATCGAGAACGGCAAGCGCGAGCCGCGACTGTCGGTGCTGACGTCGCTGGCCGAGGTGCTCGACGTCCCCCTCGCCGACCTGCTCGCGACCGCGCCGCCGTCACGGCGTGCCGCGCTGGAGATCCGACTCGAACGCGCGCAGCGCGCCGAGCAGTACTCGGCGCTCGGGCTGCCGACGGTTCGGGTCGGGCCGCGATTGCCGACGGAGGCGCTCGAGGCGCTCGTCGGGATGCACGAGGCGCTCGCGTCGATGCAGAGCGAGCGCGCCGCGACGCCCGAGCACGCCCGGCGTGCGAACGCCGAACTCCGCACGCGCATGCGGGAGGCCGACAACTACTTCGGTGACATCGAGCAGGCAGCCGCCGACCTGCTCGCCGGCGTCGGGCATGCGGGCGGGCCGGTCTCGCGCACCTCCGTCGATCGGATGGCGGAGCACCTCGGGTTCTCGCTCGTGCACACCTCGGATCTGCCGAACTCGACGCGCACCGTCAGCGATCTGGCCAATCGCCGGATCTACCTGCCGCAGCCGGAGGCGGGCCAGCACGACGCGCGTTCGCTCGCGCTGCAGGCGCTCGGGCACCTCGTCCTCGGCCACGAGGTGCCGGCCGACTACGCCGAGTTCCTCTCCCAGCGCGTCGAGATCAACTACTTCGCGGCGGCCGTCCTCATGCCGGAGAAGGAGCTGGGGGCGCGGCTGCTCGAGGCCAAGGCGGCCAAGGACATCTCTATCGAGGACCTGCGCGACGCGTACGGCGTCTCCTACGAGACGGCCGCGCACCGGTTCACGAACCTCGCGACGAAGGTGCTCGGCATCCCCGTCCACTTCATGCGCATCAGCGCCGACGGCGTCATCTACAAGGCGTACGAGAACGACGGCATCGTCTTCCCGGCGGACGCGACAGGCGCCATCGAGGGCCAGCGGGTGTGCAAGCACTGGACGGCGCGTGTCGTGTTCGACCAGCCCGATCTGTCGCGCTCGTACCAGCAATACACGGACACGCGCTCGGGCACGTACTGGTGCTCGGCGTTCGTCGATCGCACCTCGTCGGGCTTGTTCAGCGTCAACGTCGGCACTCCGTACCAGCACGTCAAGTGGTTCCGCGGGCGCGAGACGACGTCGCGCTCGCAGTCGCGATGCCCCGACCCGTCGTGCTGCACACAGCCGCCGGGGGAGCTGACGGCGCGCTGGGGCGGGCACGCCTGGCCGAGTGCTCGCGTGCATTCGCACCTGCTCGCCGCGATGCCGCCCGGCACGTTTCCGGGCGTCGACGACACCGAGGTGTACCAGTTCCTCGAACGCCACGCGCGCGAGAGCTGACGTCCCTTCCTGGTGTCGCCCGGGTTTTCGGGCGCCCGCGTCCGAGAACCCGGGCAACATCACGAGGGAACGCGGCGATTGGGCGTAGCTGGCGCCCTCTGGCAGAATGGCGGGGTACCCGTGTGTCTGCCACCGCAGATGCGCGCCTACCCCGAGTCACGGTTCCCCGCGAGGTTCGGTGTGCGTCCGTACAACGCTCGCCGTCACACCCCCTTCGGTCTTGCCGTGGTTCACACGAACAGAAAGTGAGACCGCCACCATGGCAGTCAAGATTCGCCTCAAGCGCCTCGGCAAGATCCGTCAGCCCCAGTACCGCGTCGTCGTCATGGACAGCCGGACGAAGCGTGACGGCCGCGCGATCGAGGAGATCGGCAAGTACCACCCCAAGGAGGAGCCGAGCCTCATCGAGATCGACTCCGAGCGTGCGCAGTACTGGCTCTCCGTCGGCGCGCAGCCGACCGAGCAGGTCGCCGCGCTGCTCAAGATCACGGGTGACTGGCAGAAGTTCAAGGGCGAGCCGGGTGCCGAGGGCACGCTGAAGAAGGCCGAGCCGAAGGCCGACAAGAAGGCCCTCTACGAGGCCGCTCTCAAGGCTGCGCAGAACGCGACGGACTCCTCGAAGGACGGCGCCACCACGGCCAAGAAGAAGGCTGACGCCCCCAAGGCCGAGGCGCCCGCCGCCGAGGCCCCCGCCGCTGACGCTCCGGCTGCCGAGGCCGAGAAGACCGAAGAGGCCTGATCCTCGTGCTCGAAGAAGCACTGGAGCACCTCGTCAAGGGCATCGTCGACCACGACGGCGACGTCGTCGTGCGTCACAAGGACGGGCGCCGCGGCGAACTCCTCGAGGTTCGCGTGCACCCCGACGACCTGGGGCGCGTCATCGGCCGCTCCGGTCGCACCGCCTCCGCCCTTCGCACCGTGGTCTCCGCGCTGGCCGGCGGTCGCCCGGTTCGTGTCGACATCGTCGACACCGACCGCGCCCGCTGAGCTGTCGCACCGACGAAACCGCCTCCGCCGTCACGGTGGGGGCGGTTTCGTATTGCCGGATGCGTCGGCCGGGCGAGCGGCCGGGGTGTGGTCGCGCCGCGAAGGGCTTGGGCGCGTCGGGCCGGTGGCGGACCTGCGGGGTGCGCCCGCGACACGGGCGCCAGGGCTGTGCTGGTGCGATGCGACAATAGGCGGCATGGATGACGTCGTCGTGGCACGGATCGGCAAGGCTCACGGGTTGAAGGGCGAGGTGACCGTGCAGCTGCACACGGATTCGCCGGAGCAGCGGTTCGTGCCCGGCGAAACGTTCGAGACGGAACCGGCCTCACGCGGCCCGCTGACCCTGCGCTCGGCGCGCGTTCACAACGGCCTCCACCTGCTCGCCTTCGACGAGGCGCCCGATCGCACGGCCGCCGAAGGGTTGCGCGGCATCAAGCTGCTCGCCGAGGCCGACGACCTCGACGAGGACGACGCCTGGTACGAGGAGGACCTGCTCGGGTTCGACGTCGTCGTCGCCGGTGAGAAGGTCGGCGTCGTCAAGGCGCTCGAATCACGCGAGGTGCAGGATCTGCTCGTCGTCGACGGTGTCGAGGGCTACGACATCCTCGTGCCGTTCGTCGAGGAGATCGTGCCCGAGATCGACGAGGACGCGCGCGTCGTCGTCGTCACGCCCCCGCCGGGGCTGCTCGATCTCGCACGTCCCGATGCGCCCGACGCCCCCGACGACAGCGCCGCGCTCGAGGCCACCGATCCGGCGGAGGCGAACTGAACTCGTGCGCTGCGACATCATCTCGATCTTCCCTGAATACCTCGAACCGCTGAAGCTCAGCCTGCCCGGTCAGGCGCAGCGCAAGGGCCTGCTCGACGTGGCCGTGCACGACCTGCGCGACTTCGCGCACGACCGTCACCGCACCGTCGACGACACGCCCTACGGCGGTGGGGCCGGCATGGTGATGAAGCCGCAGCCGTGGTGGGAAGCGCTCGAGCATGTGCGCACCCTGGGCGACGGCACGCCGACGCTCATCGTCCCCGGCCCCGGTGGTGAGGTGTTGACGCAGCGGCTCGCGCGCGAACTCGCAGACGAGGACTGGCTGATCTTCGCGTGCGGCCGATACGAGGGTATCGACGAACGCGTCTACGAGGCTGCGGCCGACGTCATGCCGGTGCGCGTCATCTCCCTCGGTGACTACGTGCTCAACGGGGGAGAGGTCGCCGTCCTCGCGATGATCGAGGCCGCGGCCCGGCTGCTGCCGGGGTTCATGGGCAACGCAGAGTCGCTCGTCGAGGAGTCGCACGAGGACGGTCTGCTCGAGTACCCCGTCTACACGAAACCCGCGACCTGGCAGGGACGTGAGGTGCCGCCGGTGCTGCTCTCCGGCGATCACGGCAAGGTCGCCGCGTGGCGACACCAGCAGCGCCTCGAGCGGACGGCCGCGCGTCGTCCCGACCTGCTGCACGCCTCCTCGGCCCTGACGCCCGGTGGCGTCGACGATCGCTGGGGCGGTGCCCTGATCGCGAAGGCGACGCCCGCCGACGTCGGCGATCTGCTGACGTGCACGCACGCGTGCTGGCTGCGTGAGGGCATCCTCAACGACACGCTGACGATCCCCGCACAGCACGAGACGGTCGAATCGCTCACGGCGTCGCTCCATGAGTGGGACACGTACGTCCTGCGTCATGACGGCCGGTTCATCGGTTCGGTGCGGGGCAAGCTCGTCGACGACACCTGGCACATCGGCCGGCTCATGGTGGTGCCCGACCTGCACGGACGCGGCCTGGGGCGCGCGTTGCTGGAGTTCATCCAGGAGGTCGCCCCGAGCGACGCGACGCGGTTCGAGCTCTTCACCGGAACGGGCAGCGAGCACAACCTCAAGCTCTACAAGAAGGCCGGGTTCCGCGGTGTCGTGCAGCCGAACGGCACGACGGTCGTGTTCACCAAGCGTCGCCGGGGGCGCTGAGCGTCGTACCGCGCCTCTCCATGTACCCACGTCCCTGCCTGCCCGGCGGGCAGGGGGGCATCTTTCGCCGGGGCGCCGGGGCTGCGGATTTCCTCATGGCAGCCGTTCCTGGCAGGATGAACCCTTGCGTCATGTCGCCATGAGTCCCCGCCGCAGGGGGAGTGACTCGTGCGGCAGGTACCCCCGGGGTTTCGATGTAGATCATCCCGGGCATCACCTCGCCGATCACGCGGGTCATGAGACTCGACATGCCGCACGTTCCGAACAGCTTTCCGGCCACCATGGCCGGAACTGACCGTGGCAACCTGCGCGTGCCACAGATACGAGAGATCGACATGAACAAGTTCGACGCGATCGAAGCGGCGAGCCTGCGCTCCGACGTCCCGGAATTCCGCGCCGGCGACACGCTCAACGTCCACGTCAAGGTCATCGAAGGCACGCGTTCGCGTGTCCAGGTGTTCAAGGGCGTCGTCATCCGTCGCCACGGCGGCGGCGTCGGCGAGACCTTCACCGTCCGCAAGGTGTCCTTCGGCGTCGGTGTGGAGCGCACGTTCCCCGTCCACACGCCCGTGATCGAGAAGATCGAGGTCGTGACGCGCGGTGACGTGCGCCGCGCCAAGCTGTACTACCTGCGCGACCTGCGCGGCAAGGCAGCCAAGATCAAGGAGAAGCGCGACGCGGTTCCCGCCAAGAAGGCCTGAGAACGCGCACAGCTCCCAGACGGCTCATGACGTCCATGGACGACGAGCATCACCCCGAAGGCGCGACCCCCACGCGGGGCCGCGCCTTCGGCGCATCCCGACGCACGCGTTCGCTGCGTCCTCGTTCGCTGCGGCGCGTGCTCGGGTGGGTGTTGTCGGGCGTCCTCGTCGCGCTGCTGCTCGTCCACGCGTTCGTCGCGGAGACGTTCACCGTGCCGTCGCGTTCGATGCAGCCGTCGTATCAGGTGGGGGATCGCATCGTGGTGGACAAGCTGCACGATCATCCACGGCGGGGTGACGTCATCGTCTTCTCCGGTGCCGACGTGTTCTACGAGCAGACACCGCGCGACGGGGTGCTCGGCGCACTCGACACCGCCGCGGGGTGGCTGGGGTTCCGCCCGAACGACCAGGACTACCTCAAGCGCGTCATCGGGGTCGGCGGAGACACGGTGAGCGTCGGCCACGACGGCAGGCTGCGCGTCGACGGGCGCGTCGTCGACGAGCCGTATCTGCCCCAGGGGCAGCGATGCGCCTCGGCGGAGCCGTTCTCGGTGCGGGTCCCAGCCGATCACCTGTTCGTCCTCGGTGACAACCGCGACTTCTCGGATGACTCCCGCGGACACCTCGGTGACCCGGGTGGAGGGTTCGTCCCACTCGAATCCGTGATCGGCACCGTCGCCGGCACGTACTGGGGCGCACGATGAGACGGCACGATCGATGACGGGAACGCACGCATGACGAGTTCGACCCCGACCCTGCGCCTCGAACGTCAGCTGCTGCGCACGGGGTACACACTTGTCGCAGGCATGGACGAGGTAGGACGCGGTGCGCTCGCGGGCCCCGTCAGCGTGGGCGTCAGCGTCGTCGATGCGGCGACGTCGACGGTGCCGCAGGGTGTCAAGGACTCCAAGCTCGTGCCCGAGCCGAGGCGCCCCGATCTCGCGCGCCGCGTTCGGCGCTGGGCGTTAGACGGCGCCGTCGGCCACGCCTCGCCCGCCGAGATCGACGCGCTCGGCATGACGCGCGCGCTGCGCCTGGCCGGCACCCGCGCCCTCGCGCAGCTGAGCGTGCGCCCGGACGTCGTCATCCTCGACGGCAAGCACGACTGGCTGAGCGAGCCCGAGACGGTCGGACTGCTGGGCCTGCTCGAGCCGGAGAGCGCCCCGACGTGGCACGTCGTCACCCAGATCAAGGCCGACATGCGGTGCTCGTCGGTGGCCGGAGCCAGTTTGCTCGCCAAGGTGGAGCGTGATGCCATGATGGTCGACGCGGCCCGCGACCACCCGGTGTACGGCTGGGGGATCAACAAGGGATACTCCGCGCCCGACCACCTCGCGGCCATCGCCGCGCACGGCGCATGCGACCTGCATCGACGCTCGTGGAAGACTTTCCGCGACACGGGCGCGGTGCCCGCCCCGACGAGCGACGAGGAGTGAGATCCCGATGAGTGCTGAGGATCTCGAACAGTACGAGAACGAGCAGGAACTGGCGCTGTACCGCGAATATCGCGACGTCGTCGGCCTGTTCCGCTACGTCGTGGAGACCGAGCGACGTTTCTACCTCTGCAACGCCGTCGACATGACGGTGCGCGGTGAGGGCGCCGACGTGTTCTTCGACGTGACGATGCAGGACGCGTGGGTGTGGGACATCTACCGCCCTGCGCGGTTCGTCAAGAACGTGCGCGTCGTGACGTTCAAGGACGTCAACGTCGAAGAACTCGCCAAGAACGACCTCGAGATCCCCGACGGGCCGGGCTTCACGAACTGAACCGCCCGGCCTGGACCCTATGGCGCTCGCGCTGTGCGCCGCCGCTCGCGTGGCGCCGGTGTCGACGGGCGGGTCGGCGGCCTGGCGCGTCTCGCTCCTGGGGACGGTGACGGCTGCAGGGGCTGATCGGACCGTGCTGCACCCCTGTTCCACAGGGTGGCCTCCGGCGACGAGCGCTGAGGTGCCCGCACCCGCTTCGCTGGGGTGCGGAGGTGGTCACCATGACCGACAATTCGACGCGGCCACGCGCCGGGAGCACCACGACTGAGCACGAACTCGCCCGACCTGCCGGGCGGGCGCGACCCACGCGCGAGGCCCCGGCCGCGGCCCGTTCGACCCCCTCGACGGGCGCCGCATCACCGCCGGACCCGCGGCGCACGCTCGGTGCGCAGGGCGAGCGTCATGCCTGTGCCTACCTCGCCTCGCTCGGCTACGAGATCCTCGAGACGAACTGGCGATGCAGCGAGGGTGAGATCGACGTCGTCGCGCGTGACGGGCGCGAGATCGTCGTCGTCGAGGTGAAGACGCGACGCTCGCAACGCTTCGGGCCCGCGGTCGAGGCGGTGACGCACGAGAAGCACCTGCGTCTGCGCCGCCTGGCCTGCCTGTGGCTCCGCGAGCGCGAGGTGTCCGCCGCCGCGGTGCGCATCGACGTCATCGGCGTCGACGTGCTGGCCACCGGCGTCCGCGTCGACCATCGTCGGCGGGTGATCCTGTGAGCTTCGGGATGACGAAGGGCGTCGTCGTCTCCGGCATCGAGGGCACCGTCGTCGACGTCGAGGTGAGCGTCGGGCAGGGGTTGCCCCGCGTCATCATCTCCGGGATGCCGGACACGGCGATCTCGCAGTCGCCGAACCGTTTGCGCTCGGCGATGATCCAGTCGGAGCTCGCCTTTCCGGACACGCGCCTGACGATCAACCTCGCGCCCGCGTCGCTGCCCAAGGCCGGTGCCGGGCTCGACCTCGCGATCGGTGTGGCCGTGCTCGCCGCGACCCGGCAGGTGGGTCCTGCCGAGGCGGCCGGCGTCATGCACATCGGTGAGTTGGGGATGGACGGCACGGTGCGGCCCGTCCACGGTGTGCTCCCGGCCTGCCTCGCGGCGTTGGAGGCCGGGCAGCGGGAGGTGATCGTGCCGACGGCGAACGCGGCCGAGGCCGCTCTCGTGTGGGGGCTGAGAATCCACCCGGTGCGCTCGCTGTCGGACGTCGTGGCGTTCCACCGAGTCAGGGCCGAAGGACGCACTCTCGACCTGCCCTGGCCGGAGCCCGCCGACGACGACGTCGAGGCCCCGCCCAGCGACGACATGCGCGACGTCGTCGGCCAGTACGAGGCGCGAACCGCCCTCGAGGTGGCGGCGGCCGGCGGGCACAACGTCTCGCTCATCGGACCGCCCGGTGCTGGCAAGACGCTGCTCGCGAGCCGGCTGCCGGGCATCCTGCCGCCCCTGACGCGGGAGGAGGCGATGGCCGTGACGAGCATCCAGTCCGTCATGGGCGTCTTCCGCGGCGGGCCGCTCGTCGAGAAACCTCCGTTCGTCGCGCCGCACCACGGCACGACGATGCCCGCCCTCATCGGCGGTGGGCCAGGGCGCCCACGGCCCGGGGCGGTGACGCAGGCACACGCCGGCGTCCTCTTCCTCGACGAGGCCCCCGAGTTTCGTCGCGAGGTGCTCGACAGCCTGCGCCAGCCACTCGAACGCGGCAGCGTGACGATCGCGCGGTCGGAGCAGGTCGTGCGCTATCCGTGCCGCTTCCAGCTCGTCCTTGCGAGCAACCCGTGCCCCTGCGGGCACTACATCGGCCGCGGCGCGGCCTGCACGTGCACGTCGAAGGCGCGCCGCACCTACCTCAAACGACTGTCCGGCCCGCTGCTCGATCGCATCGACGTCCACCTCCAGGTCAACGCGGTCACCCGCAGCGACCTCGCGGCCGGGCCGGGGGAAGCGAGCGCGAGCGTCGCCGACCGGGTCCTCGAGGTGCGCGAGCGATCCGCCGCCCGATGGGCGCCGCTCGGGCACCGCCTCAACGCTCAGGTTCCGGGCGCCGTGCTGCGTTCGTCACCCTGGGCGCTCGAGGCGGGCGACATCGCGGTGCTCGACCAGGCGCTCGACACCGGTTCCCTGACGTTGCGTGGCTACGACCGCATCCTGCGGCTCGCGTGGACGCTGTGCGACCTGCGTGGAGCGAACCGCCCCACCCGTGAGGACGTCTTCACGGCCCTCACCCTCAGAGAAGGACACCCCGAGTCATGACCGATCTCGACCCTGTTCCCGACGACGGCATCTCGGCGTTCGGCGCTGCGACGCTCGATGCCTCGATGCTCGATCCCCAAACCCGGCGCGCCGCGCCCCTGGGCGGGGCGTTGTTCTCCATCACCGAGTCGACAACCCCGGGGGCCTGCCTCGATCCCGGCCCTGCCCACGCGGCTGCGCGAGCGGATCGAGCGGGGGCGCGCGACGATGCGCCGGCCCCGGCCATGAGTGCGGGCGAGCGGGCGGCGCGCCTCGTGTGGGCCCACATCGCGGAACCGCGCGATCCCAAGGCTCACGCCCTCGTCGACGCCCTCGGGCACGAGGAGGCGCTCTCCGCCGTCGAGGAATCCCCTGACAAATGGGAGAACTTCACGACGCGGCTACGCGCCCTCGACCTCGACGAGCAACGCCGGCGCCTCGACGTTGTGGGAGCGCGGGTGCTCGTACCCGGCGACGAGGAGTGGCCCACCGGGCTCGACGAGCTACCCGAGACGCCGCACGCACTCTTCGTCATCGGGGAGGGGGATCTCGCCTGCGCCGCAGAACGTTCCGTCGCGCTCGTCGGGGCGCGCGCCGCGACGCACTACGGGCAGCGGATCGCGGCGCAGATCGCGCTGGGCGTCGGCGCGCACGGGGTGAGCGTCGTGTCCGGGGGAGCCTTCGGCATCGACGCCGCGGCGCACCGCGGGGCGCTCGCCGGAGACGCCGACACCGTCTGCGTCGTCGCGGGAGGCGTGGATCGCGTGTATCCCACGGCGCACGAAGAACTGTTCGCGCGCGTCAGGGAGCGCGGCGTCATCGTCAGCGAGATGCCCCTGGGATTCGCGCCGATGCGCCAGCGTTTCCTTCATCGCAACCGGCTCATCGCCGCGCTAGCTCCCGGGACGGTCGTCGTCGAAGCGGGGCTGCGTTCCGGATCGCTCAGCACGGCCCGGCGAGCGGAGGAACTCAACCGCGTCGTCGGCGCGGTGCCCGGCCCGGTCACGTCAGCGGCGAGCGCCGGCTGCCACGAGCTCGTGCGTGACGGAGTCGCCGTGCTCGTCACCGGGGCGGAGGACGTCATGGAACTCGTCGGCTCCTACGGCCCGCGCGCCACGACACGTGACACGCTGCCCGTGCTCGCGCGGCCCGAGGACGCCGTCGGCCCGCGGGCGCGCCTGGTCTGGGACGCGCTGCCGCTGCGTGAGCCGACCTCCCTGGAACGGGTGGCGCGCACCGCGGGACGCCCGGAGCGCGAGGTCGTCTCAGCCCTCGGGGAGCTGCTCGCAGCCGGTCTGGCAGCGCGTGAGGACGGAGGGTGGCGCAAGGCGTGAACGGATCGCCCACCCACACAGCACCAGGGGATCGCGAACGCCACTTTCGCGGTCGTTCGTGGGAACGCCCCCGGCGCGGGACCAGGGGCGAGGCGCGCTTCCTGCGACGTGTGCTGCGAGCGGTGTGACGCGGCGGGACGTACTCTCGTCGGGTGAGTGGACCGAGCCAGCCACGTGGGCCGAGTGAACGGGTGATCGAGCAGTTCCTCGATCACCTGAGCGCCGAACGCGACCGTTCGACCAACACGGTGCGTGCCTACTCCGTCGACCTGGCGTCCCTGCGCCTCCACCTGACGGAGGCCGGCGTCGCCTCGTGGTCCGACCTCACCCTCAACGACCTGCGCAGCTGGCTGGCCGCGCAGAGCGAGGCGGGCAACTCGCGCAGCACCCTGGCTCGACGGGTGTCGACGGTCAAGACGTTCTGTCGTTGGGCGCGCCGCAGGGGCGTCATCGCGACCGACCCGTCGGTGCGACTCAGCGCGCCGCGCCGCATGACGTCACTGCCCGAGGTGTTGCGAGTCGATCAGGCCGCCGCGATCCTCGATGCGGCGGACGAGGCAGCGGCCGCGGCCGTCCCCGCCGCACGCGGCTGCGGTGAAACAGCCGCTGATGCCGGCTCCGCCACACGCCAGTCAGTTGAGGCGGCCGTCGACGTCGACTCCGAAGCGGGTGAGGCAGGGGCAGCGCCGACGGAGACCGTCTCGCCCCATCAGTCAGCACCGACACCTGCGGCCGGTCCCGAAGAGCGCGCCGTCAGGGCTCGGGACGCCGCCGTCCTCGAACTGCTCTACGCCTCCGGCATGCGCGTGGGCGAGCTGGCCTCCCTCGACGTGAGTGCGCTCGACGAGGCGAACCAGCTCGTGCGTGTCATGGGCAAGGGCCGCAAGGAACGGATGGTGCCGTACGGTCTGCCTGCGCGGGAGGCACTGGAACGGTGGCTGAGGTGCCGTGGGGCGCTCGCGGCCGATGGGGAGCGAGCCCTGTTCGTCGGGGTGCGGGGGCGTCGGATCGACCAACGCATCGTCCGGGAACTCGTCAACCGCGCGACAGCGTCCGTCGACGGCGCGCCGACGCTGTCGCCGCACGCTCTGCGACACAGTGCCGCCACGCACCTCGTCGAGGGCGGCGCCGACCTGCGCACCGTCCAGGAATACCTCGGCCATGCCTCGCTCGCGACGACGCAGATCTATACCCACGTCTCCGCCGAACGCCTCCGGGCCGGGTTCGAACAGGCCCACCCACGCGCGTGAGGCGCGCGTGTCGAGAAACCGCGTCTCTGGTGCCGCGGGGGCCAACCCAAGCCCCCTGACGTGTCGGCGCCGCCGACGAGGCCAGATGCTCACAGGGGCGGAAGAAGTACGGGGCGTCGGTGCGCGATGAGCGTCAGCGGGTCGCGGTAGCTCTTCGGCCCCACCTTGTAACCCCAGTGCAGGCATGCCGGCTCGCAGTGCCCGGGTTCGAGATCGGCCACGTGCTCCCCGCGATGCACGCTCGCCCCCTTGGACACCTGGTGACTGACAGGTTCGTAGGTCGTGTCGAACCCCTGGGGGTGACGGATCGTCAGCACGCCGCGCCCGGCGACACTGCCGCTGAAGGTGACGACCCCGTCAGAGGGCGCGACGACGGGTGCTCCCGGTGACGAGCGCAGGTCGACGCCGCGGTGACCGGCGCCCCACACGACCTCCGGCGGGTCGAAGCGACGCACGACCTCGTGCGGCGTGACCGGCCAGGCGAACCCGGCACTGGGCGCATCGTCCAGCGCGCCGACGCTGGGTCGGGCGAGCGCTTGCGCGGTGGTTGCTTTCTGGCTCGTGTCGACGCTCGCCTGAGTGAGGGCCTGCGTGATGGGCTCTCCGCGGTGCGTGCCGACGACCGCCATGGGCTCCAGCGACGGTTGCGGTGGTGCCGAACGTCGTGGCGGCAGCGGCGCAACGCCCGGGCGTTCGACCCTTGGCCGGGTGAGCCGCGGCCGGACGGGCATCGAGGCCCTCGGTTTCTCAGCCCCGCCCACCACAGAGGGGCCCACCACCGACGATCCCACCACCGACGGGCTCACCACGGCGAACCCCACGAGGCCGGCGGAACCCACGGCGAGCAGGGACGAGACGATGCGCAGGATGGCCATGTCGGCAGTCTGCAGCGCACACGCCGTGGGGCCGCGGCGTCAGCCCGAGACCCTGTGGACGGGCCTGCAGATCACGTCGTTCGCGCGCTGCGGCCGTAGGTATCCACAAGCCGCTCGATCGCAGCGTCGATGACGGAGCGCTGCTTGCAGAACGCGAAGCGCAGCACACTCGTCATGCCGGAGGCGTCCGGATCGTCGCAGAACGCCGACGCCGGAATCGCGACGCCCCCCGCCTCCGTCGGCAGGCGCAGCGCGAACTCGGCTGCGTCGTCGACGCCGAGGGGCGCCGCGTCGGCGAGGACGAAATAGCCGCCCTGTGGCGCAACGGCGTCGAACCCGGCGCGCGTCAGTCCGTCGACGAGCAGAGCACTGCGGGCCGCCATCTCGGCGCGCTGTTCGGCGAAGAACGCGTCGGGCAGGCACAGCCCGGCCGCGATGCCGTGCTGCAGCGGCGTGCCGCTCGCAAAGGTCAAGAACTGCTTGACGCTCGCCACCGCGGCGACGAGGTCGGCAGGGCCACTGACCCACCCGATCTTCCACCCCGTCGTGCTGAACGTCTTGCCACCCGAACTGATCGTCAGCGTGCGCTCGGGCATGCCGGGGGTGCTCGCGAAGGGCATGTGCTCGTGCGGCGCGAACGCGAGGTGTTCGTACACCTCGTCGCTGATGACGACGGCGTCGTGGCGCGCGGCGTGCTCGGCGATCGTCGCGCACTCCGCCGCGGTGAAGACCTTGCCGGTCGGATTGTGCGGCGTGTTGAGCAGGACGAGCGCGGTGCGCTCGCTGAACGCCGCGGCGAGGGCGTCCTCGTCGAGCGCGAAGTCGGGGAAACGTAGCGGCACCGTGCGCCGCACGCCGCCGGCACGCGCGATGTCAGCGGCGTAGGAGTCGTAGGTGGGTTCGAACACGACGACCTCGTCGCCGGGTTCGACGAACGCGAGGATCGCGCTCGCCAGCGCCTCCGTCGCTCCGACGGTGACGAGGACGTCGGTGTCGGGGGAGACCTCCAGCCCGTACCAGTGGTGCTGGTGCGCGGCTATCGCCTCGAGCAGCGTCCGCTCACCACGCGCCGGCGGGTACTGGTTCGCGCCGTCGGCGATGGCCTGGCGGGCCGCTGCGAGCACGGCCTCGGGGCCGTCGGCGTCGGGGAAGCCCTGGCCGAGGTTGAGCGCGCCGGTCTCGGCCGCGAGCGCCGTCATGCGCGAGAAGATCGTCTGCCCGCCGGCGGGGCGGATGGCGCTGCGTCGGCCCGCACGGGGCGCGGGCGAGGTCTGCGGTGCTGGCGTCGTCGAGTCGCTCATCGCTCCAATCTAGGACCCCTGGCGGCGATTTCGGGTTGCCCCCTCGAGCCGGTACGCTGGAGGCACGTCTTGTGTGCCCTGATGCGCGTCGCCCACCTGATCGCACCTCCGGCTTCGAGTTCCGTCTCGAGAGCCGGGTCGAGCAGAGGTGATGTGTGGGCGGGCCGCGAGACGAATTCGCGTGGCCTCACGCCTCGTACATCCTGCTCTCGCAGGGCGTACGTCGCGGGCCCTCGCCCTTCGGTCCGTCGATCGTGAACCTCTGTGAGGGGAATGGCCGACGGTGGGTGATGGTCGGGCCGCCAGGGCAGCAATCCGGCTGCACGAACTGAAACCTCGACATGAAAGGGGACTTCGGCATGGCCGTCGTCACCATGCGCCAGCTCCTCGAGAGCGGCGTCCACTTCGGACACCAGACCCGTCGTTGGAACCCGAAGATGAAGCGCTTCATCATGACGGAGCGCAACGGCATCTACATCATCGACCTCCAGCAGTCGCTGACCTACATCAACGACTGTCTCTTATACACATCT
>ERZ1031257.6-NODE-6-length-22674-cov-6.808701_pt1 | contig 22674 bp, 20 predicted proteins | sample MGYA00517288_ERZ1031257 | MGnify/ENA primary metagenome ERZ1031257 (study PRJEB33718, sample SAMN03159810) | human skin metagenome | collected 2014-02-25 | study: EMG produced TPA metagenomics assembly of the PRJNA266117 data set (Human skin bacterial metagenome and...
GTGTATAAGAGACAGCCGGCACCCTGCGCACATCCTGACGCCCTGGGCGCCCCGCGCCGCCTCACGCCCTGGATACCCCCGGCGCCACCCACTCACTCAGGCCCCGCCCACCTGCGATTTTCGTCCCCATTCGCGATCTACGTCCACACTCGCGAATCTCGTCCACATTCAACTCGAACCAACTGCGTGACGAGCCGCCCCTGACGGCTTGTCACGCAGCAGACCTCGGTGGGCCACCGATTCGGCGTCAACCGGTCAGCGCATCAGCTCCGGCGCGACGTGGCCGAAGCGGTGCAGTGTCCGCGAGATGGCCTGCTCGCGCAGGAACGTCAGCAGTTCCCGGCGTCCCGTCGACAGCACCTCGCCGAACAGCGGCGTGATGCTCGCGCCCTGGTCCTCGCCGGGAGCCGACGCGAGCGCGGCGGCCGTCTCGCCGTCGGCGTCCGCGCCGACCATGCGGATGCGCAGCGGCTCGCCGTCGCGCGTGCGCTCACGACACCACGTGACGAACTGCGCCGAGCTCTCGACCGACCCCATGCGGTTCAGCCAGACGAGTGCCTGACGTCCCTCGCCCGTCGCCGCCAGGCGCGTCAGCGCCGGCTGCAGCGCGACATCCCACGACAGGTACACGCTCGAACCGACGAGGTGCGCTCCGAGTACGAGTCGCGCCACCTCGGCGAGCGTGCGGTCCGCGACGGCGTCGACGTCGCCGTCCGCCGAAGTCTCGCCGAGCTCCGCGCGCACGACGACCTGCGGCTGCGGGCGGTAACGGAAGACGTTCGACTCGGCGCGCAGCGACGACGGGTCGGCCTCGATGCCGAGCTCCTCGCGCCACGCGAACGCGTCGGAACGCAGCGACGCATGCAGCCACTCGCGGTCGGCTTCGTTTCGCGCCAGCGGCGACAGGATCTCGAGCAGGTCGCGCACCCGCGGCATGATCGGCGCGCCCTGACGCGCGACGCCGTCAGACACCCACGTGCCGAGCTGCGCGACGTAGTTCGGCCCGCCCGCCTTCGCGCCGGGGCCAATGACGGATTCCTTCCACCCGCCGAAGCTCTGACGCTGCACGATCGCGCCCGTGATGTGACGGTTGACGTAACAGTTGCCCGCTTCGACGTGCTCCTGCCAGTACGTGACCTCGTCCTCGTCGAGGCTGTGGATGCCAGCGGTGAGGCCGAACTGCGTCGCGTTCTGCAGTTCGAGCGCCTCCTCGAGCGTGTCGGCGTGCATGAGGCCGAGCACGGGGCCGAAGACCTCGGTCATGTGGAAGAACGAGCCGGGCTTCACGCCGTCCTTGAGGCCGGGGCTCCACAGGCGGCCGGTGTCGTCGAGCTGCTTCGGCTCGACGAGCCACGTCTCACCCGGTTCGAGCGTCGTCAGCGCCTTGAGCAGCTTGCCCGACGGCGGCTCGATGACTGGGCCCATCGTCGTGCCGAGGTCGCTCGGCCAGCCGACGCGCAGCGACTTCACGGCGTCGACGAGCTGCTCACGGAACCGCTTCGACGTCGCGACCGAGCCGACGAGGATGCCGAGCGAGGCAGCCGAGCACTTCTGCCCGGCGTGCCCGAACGCCGACTTCATGAGGTCGGCGGCGGCGAGGTCGAGGTCGGCGGCGGGCGTGACGACGAGTGCGTTCTTGCCGCTCGTCTCACCGAACACGCGCGGCCCACCGGCGTGACGCGCGCGCCACCCGGCGAACAGGCGACCCGTCTCGATCGAGCCGGTGAGGATGACGGTGTCGACGTCGTCGTGCGCGACGAGCGCGCGGCCGTTGTCGTCCTCCTCGACGCGGACGACCTGCGCGGCGTCGCGCGGGATGCCCGCAGCCCACAGGGCCTCCATCGCGACCTCGACGCAGCCGACCGTCTGCGGTGCCGGCTTGATGACGACGGCCGATCCGCTCGCGAGCGCCGCGAGCACCGAACCGATCGGGATGGCGACGGGGAAATTCCACGGCGGAGTGACGAGCGTGAGGCGGTGAGGCTCGAATCGTGCTCCGTCAGAAGCCATTCCGGTGACCAACTCTTCGCAGCGGTCGGCGTAGTAGCGCGCGAAGTCGATCGCCTCGGAGATCTCCGGGTCGACCTGGTCGATCGTCTTGCCCCCCTCGGCGGCCGCGACGGTGACGAGATCACCGCGACGCTTCTCGATCTCCCGCGCCGCCTCACGCAGCAGCGCGGCACGCTCGGCGTTGGAACGTCCGGCCCACCCGGCCTGCGCCGCGACGCCGCGCGCGACGACGTCGTCGACCATCTCGCGCGACGTGAGCTGCGGCGACGTCAGCGGCGCCGGCTGACGCGTGACGGCCTCACGCGCCCACTCGCGCACCGCGGGCAGCGCCGGGTCGGAGTCGGGCGTGTTCTCGAAGAAGTCGCCGATCGGCGCGCGCTCGGGCGAGCGTCGCGGGCCGACGGGCGTCGAGGCGATCGCGTCGATCGACTCACGGAAACGTCGCTCCTGGTCCTGCATCGCCGACAGCGCACCGGTGCCGACGAGGCCGTCACGCACGTACTTGTGACGCTCGGCCGCACCCTCGTCGTGGCTGAACATGGCGTGCAGGAAGTTCTGCTCCGCCGCGTTCTCCTCGAGGCGACGGATGAGGTAGGAGACGGCGACGTCGAAGTCCTCGCGCTTCACGACGGGCGTGTAGAGCAGGACGGTGCCGACGTCGGCCTTCACCGCGCGGGCCTGCGACGGCGCCATGCCCTGCAGCATCTCGACGTCGAGGTGCTCGCTCACGCCACGCTTCTCGGCGAGCAGGTGCGCCATCGCGACGTCGTACAGGTTGTGCGAGGCGACGCCGAGGCGGCACACCTCCATCGCGTCGGGGCGCGTCGCGCGCTCGATGAAGCGCAGGTAGTTCGCGTCGACGTCCTCCTTCGACGTGTACGGCGCCTGCTTCCAGTCGTGCAGTTCGGCCTCGACGCGCTCCATCGCGAGGTTCGCGCCCTTGACGAGACGCACCTTGATGCCCGCGCCACCGTTGGCCTTGCGCTCCTTCGCGAACGCGATGAGACGCTCGAGCGCCGGCACCGCGTCCGGCAGGTAGGCCTGCAGGACGATGCCCGCCTCGAGGTCGTGGAACTCCGGCTCCGACAGCAGGCGCGTGAACAGCTCGATCGTCAGGTCGAGGTCGCGGTACTCCTCCATGTCGAGGTTGACGAACTTCTTCTTGATGTCGCCGCGGTTGACGTTCGCGGCGCCCCCACCCGGCTGGCCTGCGTCGGCGTTGGCGTCACCGGTGTTCGACGATGGCGACGACGCGTCGCTCGCCGTGCCGTTCGCGACGCGGTAGATCGGACGCAGCCGCTCGAGGGCGCGCTCGACGGTGCCCTCGGCGTCCCACGTCGAGATCTGCGAGACGAGGCAGCTGACCTTGATCGAGACGTAGTCGACGTCGTCGCGCGCGAGCAGCTTGCGCGTCTCCTCGGTGCGACGCGCGGCCTCGGCCTCACCGAGGACGGCCTCGCCGAGCAAATTGATGTTGAGGCGGAAGCCGTCGGCGTGCGCCTTGGCGAGGTGCTTCGCGAGCGTCGGGTCGCTCGCGTCGACGACGAGGTGGCCGACGAGCTGACGCAGACGCGTGCGCGCCGCGGGCACGACGACGGGCGGCATCGTCGTCGCGAGGCGGGAACCGAGGCCGAGCAGCTTCGCGTCGAGCTTGCCCATGAACCCGGTCGCCTCGTTCGACGACAGGCGCGCGAGCTCGCGCGCAGCGGCCGTGTTGTCCTCGGGGCGCGCGACGCGGTCGACGAACTTCACCGCGAGGTCGAGGCCCTTCTCGTCACGCAGCAGCGCGCCGAGCTGGTCGCTCGTGCGCTTCTCGGCCTTCGTCTGGCCGGCCTCGGTCGCGTCGCTCCAACGGTTCGCGAGGGCGACGGCGTCCTCGACGAGTTCGTGCAGTTCGGCGAACGTCGCAGCGTCGTCGGACGGGGTGGTGTCGACGGTGGTGGCGCCCGGGGTGCGGGGTGCGTCAGTGATCTGGCTCATACCACCAGTCAAACCCCTCCTGACCGCTAAAGTCTTGCCCGCCTGCCGCAGCCTCGCCGCGGGTATCGGCCAGAACGGCTCGTCGTGACGGTTCGTGTCGCCGGCGGGACGGGAAGACCCGGGGACCTGTGGGGCTGGCGAGGTCTGTGGGCCTGGCGGTGCCGACACGCCCGCTACCCTTCCCTCATGACGACGGCACCGACGCTCGACGCCCTACGTGGCGCGCTCGGACCCGCCGTCCTCGAAATGGTCGATCACCTGCCGGGCACGATGTTCTGCGTCAAGGGTGCGGACGGTCGCTACCTCGCCGTCAACCCGACGTTCGTCGAGCGCACGAACAAGCGCTCGCGCGGTGACGTCGTCGGGCGTCGCGCGGCCGAACTGTTCGTGCCGGAGCTCGCCGAGCGCTACGAGGAGCAGGACGCGCGTGTCCTGTCGTCCGGCAAGCCGCTGTTCAACGAGCTCGAGCTGATCCGCGCCTCGGGCGGGCCGTTTCGTTGGCACATCACGGCGAAGATGCCGCTGCGCGACCAGGCGGGGCGTGTCGTCGGCATCGCCAGCATGTCGCAGGACGTCGGCGAGGCCGCCGAGGACGACCCGGCGATGACGTCGCTCGGCGCCGTGCGCGCCTACATCGACGCGCACCTCGACCAGCCGGTGACGTCGCAGGATCTCGCCCGCGTCGCGGGATGCTCGGTCGACACGCTGGAGCGACGCTCGCGCCGCGTGTTCGGACGGTCGCCGCGCCAACTGGTCCTGTCGTCACGCATCGACGCCGCGCGCGAGATGCTCACCGCCAAAGAGCTGACGCTGGCGCAGATCGCCGACCGCTGTGGCTACTCCGACCAGGCCGCGTTCAACCGCACGTTCACGCGCCTCGTCGGCATGCCCCCGGGACGTTATCGCCGCGAGCGCAGCACCCAGGGCTGACGTGACCCGACCCGATCCGACCTGATCCCGAGCCCCACCCCAGCCAACGGCCGGCACCGCCCGCGCGCCGACAGCATCCCGATTCTGCGATCTTCGTACACATTCACCGTTCATCGCTCCGACCCCGGCCGTCACCGCCGCGACTCGTCTTGATCCGCGGCCCGCGACGCCCCATGGGGCGTCCTCGCGAAATAGCGTGGACCTGCATGCCCTTCGAACCCGACGAAAGGACGCCTCTCATGGCCGACATCGCCACCGCCGACCTCTATGACGAGCTCGGCGACGCGCTCGACTCGTGCTCCACCCAGTTCACTCAATACGGCGGACGCGCGCGGTTCAACGGCACGATCGTGACGATCAAGTGCTTCCGCGACAACCAGATCGTCAAGGAGACACTCAACTCGCCGGGCGCGGGCAAGGTGCTCGTCGTCGACGGCGACGGCAACGTCGAGAGCGCCCTGATGGGCGACATGATCGCCGAGGCCGCCGTTGTGAACGGGTGGGAGGGCGTCATCATCAACGGCGCCATCCGTGACAGCGCCGCCGTCGCGAAACTCGACCTCGGCACCAAGGCTCTCGGCACGAACCCGCGCAAGTCGGCGAAGGACGGCAAGGGCGAGAAGGACGTTCCGGTGACGTTCGGGGGCGCCACGTTCACGCCCGGCGACCATCTGTGGAGCGACGAGGACGGCATCGTCGTCACGTCCGCGGAACACGCCTCCACCTTCCTGTCCTGACGGGCCCGACAAGCCCGACCTGATGCCGATATCGACGCAGCCCGCATGGCAGGCCTGCCTCGCAGGTCCGGCCGACGTCGATGTCACCCGCGCACCGCGTCGTCCGCGTGCCGCGCCGAGCCGGGGCGCGCCGTGCCACCACATGCCGCGACGCGATCGAACGCCCCGCGAGAGTGGCGAGGGGCCACCTGCTCGCCTACCGTTACGCCCATGAGTTCAACTGTCGCGTGCATCGGTTTTACCAACCCCGCTGCCCTGGCCGCCCTGGCGCGCGACAAGGGTGCGCCGGCTCACGAGTTGTCGAGCACGACGCGTTGGGTCGACTCGAGTGGCGCGATGCTGTTGCTCGACCGCACGGCGCAGTACGCGCGCCCTGGTTTCGACACGCCGGTGCGCACTCCGTACCGCGGCATCACGCCGCTCGAGAACGGTCTGGCGCAGGTGACGCTGACGGACGTCTCGGGTTTCGAGCTCGACCCGTTCACGGTCGTGCCGAACAACCGGTACACGGTCGGTTGGGCCGCGGTGGGGCGCGTCGCGCTCGTCGCGATGGGTGTCGACACCGAGTTCTTCGCGACGGTCGAGGATTTCTTCGACTCGCCCCGCAGTGCGATGCCCGGCGTCGAAGGTGAGCCGCCGGCCGAGGTCAAGCAGTTCGGTCTGCCGTGGCCGCCGCCGATGGAGATCGAGACGTTCCTGCCCGCCACGTCGAGCGATTCGCCTCTCGCGACGTTGAGCGGCACCGTCCAGTTCGCCGAGATCCGCACGAACTCCGTCACGGGCCACGAGTTCCTCGTCTCCCGCATCGCGACGGTGTGCGGCGAGATCGACCTGTGCACGCCCGTCCCCCTCGACGGCGTGCCGGCACCGGGGTCGGTGACGGTCGGTCAGGTCGAGCTGCTCGCCGGTTTCCCGGCGCACGGTCTCGACGACCCGTCGGCCGCGTACGACTCCCCCGCCGAACGCGTCGGCCCGACGTTCCGTGACGGCGACCCGCACTCCCCCGACGACGTCATGCCGATGGATGCCCCCGATCTGCCCGACGGCCTCGTCCTCGGCGAGGACGGCGTCGTGCGCACCACCGAGGAGCACGCAGCGTGGAAGGGCGGTGACCCCGAGGCCGGGTTGCGCCCGAAGCCGGTCCCCACGCCCTCCACGCGCGAAGAAACCTCCACCGAGGACGCCCTCGACGCCCGACGCGAACTGCCCGCCGAGCCTGACGTGGTCGAGCCCGGCGCCGACGAAGCGGGCGAGTCGATGGGTGTTTCTCAGAGCGGACGCCCCCAGAACGCTGATGCCGCGAGCGCTGACACCACTGACACCCCCGACGCGACTGATACGCCCGGTGCGCCGTCACGCGCGGCGAACCAAGCGCCCACCTCCGGTGCCGCACGCACCGACGTCCCTAGCGCGTCGACCGAGACGCCGAACCAACCGCCGGCCTCCGGTACGGCGACCCCCCAGACGCCCGAAGCAACCGCCGCCAGCGCCTCCGACGACGACAGCGCCCCGCGCCCGGGCGAGACGCGTCGTGAGTGGCGGGCTCGCACCGGTCGCTGACGGCGCGCAGGTCAGCCGGCGGGGCGGTCACCCACCGTACGGGCTGCCGTCGCGGTTGGGCTCCAGCACGGACAGCGCGTCGAGCTCGCCGGCCCATCCCTGCGGGCCGGCGTCGCCTGACTGCTCCGAACACTTGAAAACCTTCCAAAATCTTGGCTAGACCTGGCGCATGAGCGACTACCCAGAACGCCACGCCTTGGGCAGGATCGATGTCATCAACCTCGAGGATCTTCCCGCGCTCAGCCGCGATGTTCCCCTCGACCTGCCGAGCATCCAAGCCGGGTGGCCCGACTTCGAGCACGCCTTCGACTCCCTGAGGGGACGACGCATGATGGGCCTCGTCTACGGCGGATCGCACATCTACCGCATGTGCTTGATTCGGTTGGATCGCGACGCCGCAAATTCGCTGGGTCTGGACGAGACGACGATCCCGGGCGGCGCCTACCTTCGGCTGCGCCTACGAGGTGAAGCGCCGGAGGTCTACGGGCACATCGGCGAGGCGTTCGACGTCCTCTTCGGCTCGGCAGATCACGACTCGTCCCGTCCGCAGATCGAGAGTTATCGACGTGAAGGCGAGGTCGACTGCCTCCTCCCGATCCTGGCGTAGTTGACGAGGGTCCCCCACCACAGACCGCTTTACGTCATGTCGCTGATGGCCATCCCATCACCGAGGACGGTGGCATGGCGCCATGAGGGGATGACTTCGCGATCTGCGAGGGTGAACGTTCGTCATCTCGTCAAGCCTCCTGGATGTTGTGTCATGAACGCGCGCCGATTCACGCGTTGATGACACAAGATCGCGCCGGGGTCGGCGAGCGCCGAGCACCCCGTCAGCCACGCCCTCGCCGCTGCCCCACCGAACCCGCCAGTTCGTCCGCAGAGACGAAGGTCCCAGAGCTGCTCACCCCGGCGGCGGAAGCTTTTGTCAGTTGTGAGAGGCACAATGTCTGAGTGAACTCCGCTCTGCCACCGCGCCCTGCCCGCTCGTCAGGCACCCCGCGCCGCGGCTCGCTGCTCAAGCGCGCCGCGTGGCGCGCTGCCGAGGTGTTCACGACGCCGGCGCCGCCGCAGGAGTTCGCGCGCCTGTTCAACCCGCTCGTCTCGAGCCGTCAGCTGCGCGGCGTCGTCACCGCCGTGCGCCATGAGACGGCGAACTCGGCGACGATCGAGTTCACGCCCGGTGGCACGTGGGACGCGCACAAGGCCGGCCAGTACGCGCGCATCGGCGTCGAGATCGACGGGGTGCGCAACTGGCGCTCGTACTCCCTCGTCACCGCCGAGGGCCACGACCCGGCGATCACCGTCACCGCAGTCGGGCGCGTCTCGAGCCACCTCGTGCACCACACCGAGCCCGGCGACCTGCTGTTCCTCGCGCCGCCGCAGGGCGACTTCCTCCTGCCCACCGGCCCGCGCCCCCTGCTCATGCTGACGGCGGGCAGCGGCCTCACGCCCGTCATGTCGATGCTGCGCACCCTGCTGCCGCAGCGGCGCGACGCGGACGTCGTCGTCATCCACTCCTCGCGCACCCCCGACGAGACGCTGTTCCTCGACGAACTCACGCAGATGAACGACGCACACCACAGCCTGACGCTCGTGCACCGCTTCACCGAGCACGAAGGCCGCCTCGACCTCGCGACTACCCACGACCTCGACACGCTCTGCCCCGACTGGCGCAGCCGCAAGACGTACGTCTGCGGGCCGCAGGAGATGCTCGACGACGCCGAACGTCTCTGGCACAGCGAGGATCTGCCGCACGAGCTGAGCGTCGAACGCTTCGCCCCGACCCTGTTCGCCGACCCCGACGCGCGCGGCGGCGTCGTCACGTTCGAGAAGTCCGACAAGGAGGCGAGCGCCGAGGGCAACACGACGCTGCTCGAGGTCGGCGAGGACGCAGGCGTCCTGCTTCCGTCCGGGTGCCGCATGGGCATCTGCCGTACCTGCCTGACGCCGCTCGTCAGCGGCACCGTGCGCAATCTGTCGTCGGGCGAACTGTGCTCCGACGAGGGCGAACTCATCCAGACCTGCATCAGCGCCGCCGTGGGCCCGGTCCACCTCGACGCGTGAGTAGCGATGACGTCACCATGACCACCCACGGCGCATTCCGCCGACCCGACGCGCCCGCCCTGAGCGCACGATCCCGCTGCGGCGTCAGCCCCTCGACGCCCCGTCACGCCGCGCTGACCGGACGCGCGGCCACCTCACGTCCTCTTTCCCAATCCGGCGAGAACGAACCCGACCAGGAGTTCAGCTCATGACATCCGTCCTCAACGCCCTCAAGCCCGGCGCCGCCGATTCGAAGACGGCCCGCGCGGCCGCGAAGCCCGACAAGCGCACCGGCGTCCTGCCGACGCACGGCCACCTCGCCGTGCGCCCGCCGACGGCCGCGCACCTCAGTGACGACGACGTCGAACGCCTCGGCGCCGAACTCGACGCGATCCGTGACGAGGTGCTCGCCGAGCGCGGCGCGAAGGACGCTGCGTACGTCAAGCGCATGGTGAAGATCCAGCGTGCGACGGAACTCGCGGGCCGCGTCTGCATGATCGGCAGCCGCTCGAAGATCGCGTGGAGCGCCGGCGTCGGCCTCATCGCGCTCGGCAAGGTGCTCGACAACATGGAGCTCGGCCACAACGTCCTGCACGGCCAGTGGGATTGGATGCGCGACCCCGACATCCACTCGACGACGTGGGAGTGGGATTTCGTCGCGCCCGCCCGCGGCTGGCAGCACACGCACAACGACCTGCACCACACGTGGACGAACGTCATCGGCAAGGACCGCGACGTGGGCTACAACATCCTGCGCGTCAGCGACGACCAGCCGTGGAAGCCGCGCGACCTCGCGAACCCGCTCGTCAACCTCGTGCTCGCGCCGATGTTCGAATGGGGCATCGCGAGCTACGACATCGAGTGGGATCAGTACAAGGCCGGGTACAAGTCGCGAGAGGCCGTCATGGCCGACATCGCGGCGCTGCGCGACAAGGCCATCGCGATGGTCGCCAAGGACTACGTCGCGACGCCGCTCGCTGCGGCCACCGTCGGCGCGCTCGTCGGCAAGGCCCTCGGACGACCGACGAACTTCCGTTCGACGGCGCTGCGCGCGCTCGGCGGCACCGTCGCGGCGAACGCGCTGCGCAACGTCTGGGCGCACGCCGTCATCTTCTGCGGTCACTTCCCCGACGGCGTCGACACCTTCGACGAACGCATGATCGACGGCGAGACGCGCGGCGACTGGTACATCCGGCAGATGCTCGGCTCGGCGAACATCTCCGGCACCCGCACGTTCCACACGCTGACGGGCAACCTCAGCCACCAGATCGAGCACCACCTCTTCCCCGACCTGCCGAGCAACCGCTACATCGAGGTCGCCCCCAAGGTGCGCGAGATCTGCGAACGCTATGGCCTGCCGTACAACACGGGACGATTCGGGCGTCAGCTCGGCTCGACGTGGAAGAACATCTGCGTCCTCGCAGTCCCGACACGTGACGAATGGGCCGCCTACCGCGCCGGTTGATCGCCTCTGCCCCTCGACGAACCCGCACGTCCTGTCTCGACGGGAGTGCGGGTTCGCACGCTCCGTCGGACGGGCGTGTGAGCGCGCGGGAGCACCCAACCCGCACGTTGCCGTCGCGACTGGGCGCGATAGTTCGCGTATCCGCTGAGCGCACAGCTCGCCGAGTCGCCGCCACCCTGTGAAGTAGCTCATAATGGGCTGTGCATGCCCGATCTGCTCGAGACCGAGCCTCGCGGGCCTTCATCGAAAGGTGACTCACGTGTCACTCACCTCCCGCGTCGCCGCCGGTTTCGGCACCGCGCTCGTCGCTGTCTCGTTCGCCGCTCCGGCCCTCGCCGAGCAGCCCGCCCCGAAGCCGACGATGCCCGCCACCATCGAGCAGCTGGCTGCCAAGCTGCCGCCGTTCCCCGGCGAGAACGCCACGGACGCGCAGATCGAGGCGTGGTTCCAGCAGGCGTCGAAGGCCCTCGGCCTGCCGCCCTTCCCGGGTGAGAACGCCACGGACGCGCAGGCGTACACGTACGTCAAGGCCGTCGTGAAGCTGCTCGGCCTGCCGGCACTGCCCGCGATGGACGCCTCCGACGCCGAGTACGACGCGTGGGCCGGCAAGGTCGCCACGATGTTCGGCCTGCCGAAGCCGCCGTCGGCCAACGCGTCCGAAGCACAGTGGGACGCCTGGTTCACCACGCTCATGGGCATGTCCGGCATGCCGCAGATGCCGGGCGGGATGCCGCACAAGCCGGGCGCGTCCCACGCCTCGTCGAAGCCGGCCGGCCCCGTCGTCCAGACCGACCGCGTCGCGCCGTCGTCGAACACCGGCGCGCTGGCGGGCGCTGCCGCGCTCGCGTTCGCTGCGGCGGGTGTGACGCTCGTCATGCGTCGCCGAGCATCGCGCTGACGCAACGCTTTTCCCGGGTGACGCCCGTCGAGCCACGGCTCGGCGGGCGTCGCGCGTTTGCGGCGGGCCGGGGCTCGGTCATTAGACAGGTGGAGAACCCGCACGGAGCAACACCACTTCGTGCCCGCTCACACTTTCCGAGGAGACGCCACATGTCGCACTCGACCATGAACATCCGTCACCGCGCCGCCGCCCTGGCCGGCGCAGTCGCCATCGTCGGCACCGCAGGAGCCGGCCTCGCGAGCACCGCTTCCGCAGCGACCGGCTCGGGCGCGCAGAGCACGCTCGCCGCCATCAAGTTCTGCGAGGGCTCGAACAACTACCAGGCGCAGAACCCGTCGTCGACCGCCTCGGGCGCCTACCAGTTCCTCGACACGACGTGGCAGGGTCTCTCCGCCGCCAAGGGCTACTCGAAGGCCAAGTACGCGCCCGCGTCGGTGCAGGACGCCGCAGCCCTCGAGTTGTACAACCAGGCCGGCACCTCCCCCTGGGCCGCCAGCTCCAGCTGCTGGGCCACGTAAGACCTCTCGGCACGATGTGTCGTGCCGGTGACGCCCCCGTCAGGATTTGTCCTGACGGGGGCGTCGTGCTGCCCAGGCAGGCCGGGGGGCCCGTCAGGACGCGCGTCGCACGACGCCGTCGAGCTGAGCGGCTGAGTCGATGATGCGGTAGCCGACGCCACGCACCGTCGTGATGTCGTGGCGACCGAACGGGCGGTCGAGCTTGCGCCGCAGATGGCTGACGACCTGGTCGACGAGGTTCGAGGTCGCCGCATCGAGCCCGCCCCAGACGTCGTCGACGATGCGCGCGCGTGACACCACGTGCCCCGCGTTGCGCATGAGCAGTTCGAGGACGGCGTACTCGCGGGCGGTGAGGTCGATCGCCACCTCACCCCCTTGCGCGCCGCTCACCACGTCGCGGGTGGTGGCCCCGCCCGGCTCGGCAAGGGCGTCACCGATGCTGGCGTGATCGCTGCCGGCGTCACCCGTGGTGGCGTCGTCGAGCGTCCTGACGGCGACGCGCGCCGCTCGATCCAGACGGAGGGTCCCGACGCGCAGTTCGTCCTCGACCAGGTGCGGGGCCCTGCGCGTCAGAGCTCGCAGACGCGCGGCGACCTCGGCGAACGGCACGGGTGAGGTGACGACATCGTCGGCGCCCGCGTCGAGCACGTCGACGAGGTCGGCCGATTCGCTGCGGCGAGCCATGACGAGGATCGGCGCGCGCTCGCCGTCGCCGCGCAGGGCGGTGACGACGGGGACGTCGTGCGTGCCGGGTCGGGCGCTGCAGATGACGATGACGTCGGGTTCCGCCTCGCTCGCCAACCACAGCGCCTCGCCGCGCTGAGAGGCCGCCTGCACGACGTACCCCTCCTGCGCGAGCGCCGGCTGCAGACGTGCCGACGTGCGGCCGGATTCGTCGACGATGAGTGCCTTCATGACGGCGACGCTAAGAACCTCGCCTTTGATTTCGATAAGAACGCCGGCCGTCACGCGCCCTCTCTGAGGCACCGACGGACCCTCGCCCGGCGGCTCGCCGCGACGCGGTGCTTCTGTCGAAAACTGTTGCCCCACAAGCGATCAGAGCCGCCCGCCGTCGACAGGATGCGATGACGGCACGCCTCACAGCAGGCTCACAACGTTTCGTCGCCGTCAGAGTCGCGTCAGCCGCCCGCAACGAAGCGTCGGCACGGTGGATGACGTCAACAGACCGACGAGAGGAACAGTCATGACCCACTTCGACGCCACCACCGACCCGATCCGTTCGCACGACATCACGGACGCCGCACCCAAGCAGAAGCGCAAACGCGCCATGACGTTCGCGAGCGGAATCGCGCTCGTCGGCGTCGCCGGTGCGGGCCTGGCCTCCACCGCGAGCGCCGCGACGTCGACGTCCTCGTCGTCCGCGTCATCGGTGCTCGCCAAGATCAAGTCCTGTGAGAGCGGCGGCAACTACCAGGCCGTCAACGCCTCGAGTGGCGCCTCGGGCGCCTACCAGTTCTTGAACTCGACGTGGAAGGGCCTGTCGGCCGCCGCCGGCTACACGACGGCCGCCTCGGCGCCCGCGTCGGTGCAGGACGCCGCCGCCCTCGAGCTCTACAACCAGGCCGGGACGTCGCCCTGGGCCGCCTCGAGCAGCTGCTGGTCGAGCATGACGAGCGCGCCCACGACGAGCACCTCCAGCTCGTCGACGAGCACCTCGCCGAGCACGAGCGCCACGTCGGGCACGACGACGTCCACGAGCACGAAGGCGTCGAGCGCGTCCAGCTCGACGGGCAACAGCTCGAGCACGACGACGAGCGTGTCCAACTCGAAGAGCAGCACCGCGAGCACGAAGGCGGCGCACCCGGGCAAGGCGAAGGCGCACGGCAAGCCCGCCCCGGCGCAGCACGGCAAGCCGGGTGAGAAGGCCAAGCCGCAGCCCAAGCCGGCGACGGTGAAGCATGGCAAGACTGCACCCAAGCCTGCTCACGCGAAGGCCGCACCCAAGCCGCACGGCAAGGACGCGAACAAGGCGCTGCCGAAGGCCAAGCCGGCCGGCAAGCACCACGCGAAGGTGGCCCCGAAGCCCCTGACGAAGCCGGCCAACTCGCTGGCGCCGCACGGTTCGCACGCTCCGGCGAAGGCTGCGGCCTGAGCCGCGCCGCGCTTTCCGTTCATGAGGGGAGCGCCCTACCCGTCGCGTGAACGCCGGTCGGGCCCGGGCGTGAGATGCCGGGGTGAGTGCGAGCCGTCGCATTCACCCCGGCATCTCACGATCCACGCCGGCGACGCGTGTGCTCACCTGCGATTCTCGTACCCATCGGCGATTTTCGCCCGCCTTCGCCGTCGTCCTCAACCACGCCGGAAGCTGGGCCCAGAGCGACGAGCTCGACGACCCATGACGGTAAGTCACGACGACGGACCGGCGCCCCGCACCCACACCCATACCCGACGGCAGACCAAACCCAACCGACTGAAAGTCTGTCGCCACCACGCATCGCCTCGGCGACAATCGAGGGATGACGAACTTCACCGGCACGATCGTCACCCTCGGCGGCGGGGGTTTCTCTCAGGAGGGCGCCGTCACGCCGATCGACGAGCACATCCTCGAGCTGACGCGCGCCGAGCGTCCCTGCGTCTGCTTCGTCCCCACGGCCAGCGGCGACGACCTCGGCTACGCCGCGAAGTTCGAGCAAGCCTTCGCCGGGCGCACCGAGACGAGCGTCCTGTCGCTGTTCACCAAGTCCGCGAACGCCAACTGGACCTGCGACCCCCGCCACGTCCTCACCCAGGACGTCGTCTACGTCGGCGGTGGGTCGACGGCCAACCTGCTCGCGATCTGGCGCACGCACGGCCTGCCCGACCTCCTGCGCGAAGCCGCGGCGAACGGCACCGTCCTGGCCGGTATCAGCGCCGGCATGAACTGCTGGTTCGAGGCGTCGTCGACCGACTCGTTCGGCCCACTCGCACCCCTCGATGACGGCCTCGGCTTTCTCCCCGGCAGCGCGTGCCCCCACCTGTTCGGTGAACTGGGCCGCGCCGAGAAGTACCGGCGGTGGGTCGCTGACGGCGCCCTGCCCGACGGCCATGCCGCCGATGACGGCGTTGCGCTCGTCTGGCACCGCGACACCGAGTACGGCACCTCCACCTACGCCGTCACCGAGAAACCCGGTGGCGTGGCCTGGCGCGTCACGCGCGAACAGGGCGAGCCACACGTCATCCCGGCGCGCCTGCTGGGCTCGACGGTGGCACCCCGCATCAGCGAGATCCTCGACGCCGCAAACCTCCTCGGGCTCGCCGAGATCGGCGCGCCGTCGGACGAGTTCAACGCCGAGGCCGAGTACATCGCCTCGGGACTGCCTGCGTGCACGAGCCCGGACGACGTCCTCACCCTCGTCCACGCGACGTTCGTCCACTGCTTCGACAGCGATGGCGAGAGCGCCGCCGAACCAGAGACACCCTCCACCGCAGGCCCACGCGAGCAGTACGTCGACGTCGCTCGTCGGATCTGGAACCTGCACGCTTCGTCATCGACCGGACGCAATCGCAGTTTTTAGCTGCACGACTTCTGCGCATCTGCACGAGGAATGTGCCGCACATTCCACGTGCAGATGCACATGACTCGTGCAACTACCCCCGCCGCCAGGCGTCAACACCCATCACGCACCCCGTCACCGAGCCGCGATATTTTCTTCGACCCACGCAGCGATGACGGGCACGACGTCGGCGTTGCGGCGCACCCACTGGATGTGCCCGAGATCGTCCGGCGAGTGCCAGCGCGTCACGCGCGCCTTAGGCACCCAGCGCAGCATCTGCTCGAGCCCGCCGACGGGTGCGAACGAGTCGTTCGGCAGTGAGATCGCGAGCACCTGCCCGCCATAGGCCCCCAACGCCGCCTCGTAGTCGATCTGAGCCCCCGACGGACGCACGCGCCCGGTACGCGCCATCCGCGACCAGTCCTGCACGAGCACCCGCGATTGGCGCCCCCAGAACTTCAGCCGGTCGCCCGGCCAGTACCCGACGGCGCGCGCGACGGTCGCCATCAGCGCTGTCCCCGCGAAGGAGCGCACCCTGCCGGGCGCCCCGTACCCCCGCCAGTAGGGACTTGCCGACGCCGCGAGGATCACGCCGTCGACCGCGGCCGGCCCATCCGGGTGCAGCGCCGCCGCGAAGATCGACACGTGCCCGCCGAGGCTGTGCCCGAGCAGCACGACCGGGGCGTCGGGCCGAAGCTCGCGCACGTGCGTCACGACGCTCTCGTGCACCCCGGTCGCGAGCGCGTCGTAGCCGTACGTCGTCTCGCGCCCGATTCCGTCGCGCGTCTCCCGCCCCGGGTACTCGACGACGAGGCTCGCGAGCCCCGCCTCGGCGAGCGCCGGCGTCAGGTGCCGGTAGTACGACGCGGGCGCCCCGAACGCCGGTCGGATGACGAGGACGGGCGCCGCCGGGTCGTCGACGGGAATGAAGGTGACGTGGCTCGTGAGCCCGCTCGTGGTCGTGACGGTGGCCTCGAGGGCGGTCGTGGAATGCACGACGAAAGGCTACCCGCGGGTAGCACGTGGTGCGGCAAGATTGGTCCATGGAAACGCGTTCGGTCTGGCTCGTGCGCCACGGGCAGGCGTCCTTCGGCAAGTCCGACTACGACAACCTCTCCGAGACGGGCCACGAGCAGGCGTATCTGCTCGGCAAGCACTTCGCCGCGCACGGCGTCGCACCGAGCCTCATCGTCAGTGGTTCGATGAAGCGCCACCGTCAGACTCTCGCCGAGATCGCCGCGGGCGCCGGCTGGCATCTCGACGACGTCCCCGCCACCGAACCCACACACGTGACGACGCCCGCTCACCCCCGCGCGGACGAATCGGAGGCGCCGGCCACGCCGCCCGCCCCGGCGTCGAGCGACCGAGAAACAGACCGAGCGCAACACCTGGAGAGCACCCAGGACGCCGCCACACACGCGCCGAGAAAACCCTCCAGAGGCAAGCCCCCTCACCCGAAACCCGATGAACAGCCTGATGACGCCATCATCGCCGCGCATGCCCCGCGCGTCGTGGCGCGTGGTCTCGACGAGCGCTGGAACGAGCTCGATCATCGCGCGCTCCTGACGGCGTACAAACCGGCGTACAAGAACATGCTCGTGTTGAAGGCCGACATGGTGCGTACGTTGCGTCCGCGCATCGCGTTCGAGGAGACGTTCGAGAAGGCCGTCGATCGCTGGAGTGGCGGCCAGTACGACCACGAGTACCCGGAGAGCTTCGAGCAGTTCACCTCGCGCACGAACGAGGCGCTCGACGATCTCGTCGACGCCGCGCACGAGCACGTCGTCGTCGTGACGTCGGCCGGCCCGGTGTGCTGGACGGCGGCTCACCTCACCGCCGGCGGCAGCCTCGACGCGTGGAAGCACTTCACCCTCGCGGCGGTCAACACGGGCGTCACGCGCATCACGATCGATCGTCACGGCCCTCGGTTGCTGACGTTCAACGAGTTCACCCACCTCGAGGGCGCCGGGCTCGTCACGAACCGCTGAGATCCTGCGAGACAATGGCGGTCATGACCGCTCCTTCCGACACACAACTCGTCCTCAGCCAGATCATGGGCAACCAGCACACGAACCTGCTCGGCACCGTCCATGGTGGCAACATCATGAAGTTCGTCGACGACGCCGCGGGCGCCGTCTCGGCGCGCTTCGCGCAGGGCCCCGCCGTCACGGCCGCGATGGACGAGATGCTGTTCCTGGCCCCGGTGCGCGTCGGTGACGTGCTGACGGTGAAGACGCAGGTCAACTGGGCGGGTCGTTCGTCGATGGAGGTCGGCGCGCGCGTCGAGACGACACGGTGGGACGATCGCACGCCCCCGGTCCACGTCGCGACGGCGTTCCTCGTCATGGTCGGCGTCGACGAGTCGGGCAGGCCGCGTCAGGTGCCGACACTCGAACCGGTGACGGAGGAGGAGAAGCGCCGCTTCCGCGCCGCGCAGATCCGTCGCGAGCACCGCCTCGCGCAGCGCGCCGCCATCCGCGATCTCGGCGCGGGTGAGGCGTCCGTCGAGCGCGCATGACGCTGACGTTCGCCCAGCTCGCGCAGTTCTCCCTCGGCGCGGTGCTCATCATCCTGTGGCTCTGTCAACTTCGATTGGCCCCATGGTGACGGTCTGTTCTGGCCCCATGTCTACCCGGAGACCGGCTTGACCGAATCTTCACATTCCCTTGCCCGGGCCTCGATGTGGGGCTTCGAGGCTTGTGGCCACGACCTCGAACGAGAACTCCTCCCGTACAGTGCCGCTGTTTGCCCTGGGTGTCGGCACTCTCGCAGCTGCCGCCTTGGCCCTGATCGCCCCTGACTTGACCTCGGGGTCGGGCATGGAGGGGATGCCGATGACCCATTACATGGGACTGCTGGCCGTACGGCAGCCGTGGAACCTCCTGTTGTTCATGGCACTTCCGGTGGTGCTGGCCGAAACCCTTGCGATCACCGAGCTGGTGATGCTGCTGGCTCGTCGCGGTGATCGGCCGGCGCCGGGATGGGTGACGAAGGTGAGTCACTGGGCCGGGCTGCTGGCGGGTCCGGTGTGGGTGTTCATCGGCCAGCACCTGCTCATCACTGCCGTGGTTCCGCTGACGGTCCACGGCGGCTGGCGTGGCCCCGCGGACGTGATCGCTGTCCTTTCCTACCTGGCCGGTGGCCTGCCGCTACTGGTGATCAGCCTGCTGGAGGCCGGACTCTTGGGTCGCAGCGAGGCCGGGCGCCGTCGCCTGCACGTGGCGATGGTGGCCGTGTTCCTGGTGGTGGCCCACGTCGCGATGATCTTCGGCATGCTCGACCCTGCCGTCATGGGCTACACGCCGACGGCACCCGCCTCAACGCAGCACGACATGGTCAGCATGCCGGGCATGAACCACGACATGGGTGGCATGACGGGCATGGACCACTCGACGATGATGCCCAGTGCCGCACCGTCGAAGTGATCCCCGGCCGGGTTCGTGGTGAGGTGGTGTCATGAATAGCGCGTCTGCTGCGGTTGCGCCGAGTGTCCTGGTCGTCGACGACGAGCCGGTTCTGTCGGGCACGGTGAAGAACTACCTCGAGCGGGCCGGCATGTCGGCCCAGACCTGCGGCGACGGGCTGGTCGCGCTTGACCTTGTCCGGGCCACGGCCCCCGACGTGGTGGTGCTGGACCTGGGCCTGCCGGGCATGGACGGGGTGGAGGTGTGCCGCCAACTGCGCACCTTTAGCGACTGCTACGTGTTGATGCTCACGGCCCGCGCCGACGAGGTCGACAAGCTGATCGGGCTGTCGGTCGGCGCGGACGACTACATGACCAAACCGTTCAGCCCGCGCGAGCTGGTGGCCCGCATCCAAGTACTGTTGCGGCGCCCCCGCGCCGGCGGTGCGGGCACCACGGCCTCGGTCCTGCGCATCGGCGCCCTCACCGTGGACCAGTCGTCTCGTCGGGTGGAGCTCGACGCCTCACCGGTGGAGCTGACCCGTACCGAGTTCGACCTGCTGCAGGCCTTGGCCGAACACCCCGGCCGGGTGCTGAACCGCCGCCAGCTCACCGACGCCGTGTGGGGCGAGGACTGGGTCGGCGACGACCACTTGGTCGACGTGCACATCGCGCACTTGCGCAAGAAGCTCGGTGACGACCCCTCCCAGCCTCGGTTCGTGCAGACGGTGCGCGGCGTCGGCTACCGGATGGGCCGAGGGCAGTGATGCCGCCCAACCCGCGCGGCAATTGGGGACGCCGACTGCTGTGGACCCAGATGGCCGTGGTGGCGGCGATGGCCGCCACCATGGTGCTGACGGCCCTGCTGGTCGGCCCGGCATGGTTCCGAATGCACATGCACGAAGCCGGCCACGCCCAGCCCGACGTCGTCGAGCACGCGCAGCAGGCCTTCCACGACGCCGGCCTGGTGTCACTGGCCGTGGGTCTGGGCACCGCGATGCTCGCCGCCCTCGGGGTCGCCACCGTCCTCAACCGGAACCTGTCGCGGGGGGTCGAAGCCCTCGTGGACGGCGCCCAACAGGTCGCCGCCAGACACTACGACCAACCCGTCACGATGACCTCGGCCAGCCCCGAGCTGGCCCAGGTCGCCAACGCCTTCAACCACATGGCCAGCCAGATCGCCTCCACCGAGCAGACCCGACGACGCATGCTCACCGACCTGGGCCATGAGCTGCGCACCCCGCTGGCCGCCACCCAGGTCACCCTCGAAGGACTGCAGGACGGTGTGGTCGACTTCACCCCCGCAACCGTCGAGATCCTGCTGCGGCAGAACCAGCGGCTTGCCGCCCTGGCCGCCGACATCTCCGAGGTGTCGCGTGCCGAGGAAGGCCGCATCCCGCTGTCCCTGAGCCACCAGGACCTCGCGCAGGTCGTGACGGCCAGCGTCGCCGCAGCCCGCCACGCCTACGACGCCGCCGGGGTGACGCTGCACGCCCAGAGCGTCCTCGGCCTGCGCGTCGACGTGGACGCCGCCCGCATCGGGCAGGTCTTGGACAACCTGCTGCGCAACGCCCTGCAACACACGGTGGCCGGCAACCGGGTCGAGGTCACGATGGGACACGAGCACGACCGGGCCGTGGTCCGCGTCATCGACAACGGCGTCGGCATCCCCACCGAGGCCCTCACCCACGTCTTCGAACGCTTCTACCGTGTCCAGGACACCCGCACCCGCGATGTCGACGGCGGCACCGGTGTCGGCCTGGCGATCTCCCGCGCCATCGCCCGCGCCCACGGCGGCGACCTGACCGGCCACAGCGACGGCCCCGGCCACGGCGCGACCTTCGCGCTGGCACTGCCCACCGTGACTTCTTGACCAGATCTTGACCAACCCTTGCCGGGGGCTTTATCCGCGCCCGACAGGCTCGAGGACATGAACACACTTTCCCGCCGCCACGTCCTGTTCACCGGTCTCGGTCTGGCCGCGGCAGGGGCCTTGAGCGCCTGCGACGCCAAGAACACCCCGGCCGCAGCACCCGCCGCGCCGAACTCCCCGCTGACGATCCCAAGCCAGACCCCGCTGGCCGCCGCCCCCGGCACGAAGACCGTCAACCACGTCCTCACGCCCCGGCCGGTCACCCTCGACCTGGGCGGCGTCACGGCCAGGACCTGGGCCTACGACGAGACCCTCGACGCCCCCGTCCTGCGGACCCGCGCCGGTGACCTGCTGCAGGTGCGCGTCGACAACAAGCTGCCCACCAGCACCTCCGTCCACTGGCACGGCATCGCCCTGCGCAATGCCAGCGACGGTGTGCCCGGCGTCACCCAGCAACCCATCGAGGCCGGCAGCAGCTTCACCTACCAGTTCGTCGCCCCCGACCCGGGAACCTACTTCTTCCACCCCCACACCGGGGTGCAGATCGACCGCGGCCTGTACGAGCCGCTGGTCATCGACGACCCCGCCGAACCCGGCCGCTACGACCACGAATGGGTCATCACCCTCGACGACTGGACCGACGGTGTCGGCACCTCTCCCGACGATATCCTCGCCGCGTTCAAGGCCCAGAACGGCACCGTGTCCAGCGGCATGAACCACGACATGGGCGGCATGGACCACGGCATGTCCCCCCTGGGCGACGCCGGCGACGTTACATACCCCCATTACCTCGTCAACGGCCGCGTCCCCGCCGCACCCCGAACCCTGACCGCCAAGCCCGGGCAGAAGGTGCGACTGCGCGTCATCAACGCCTCCTCCGACACCATCTTCAAGCTCGCCCTGCAGGGCCATCGACTCACCGTCACCCACACCGACGGTTTCCCCGTGACCGCCACCGAGGCCAGCGCCGTCTACCTCGCGATGGGAGAACGACTGGATGCGACCATCACGCTGGGCGACGGCGTGTTCGTGCTGCAGGCCGCGCCCGAGGGCAAGAAGGGCACCCCGGCCCGGGCCATCGTGCGCACCGGCTCCGGCAGCGTACCGACCCCGGACACCCGCGTCGCAGAACTCGACGGCAAGGCCCTGCTGACCACCCAGCTCAAGCCCGCCGACAGCGCACGACTGCGCGACCGCAAGCCCGACATCACCCTCGATGTGGCACTCAACGGCCAGATGAAGCCCTACGCGTGGGGCCTCAACGGCAAACGCTTCGGCGAGGACACCCCACTTGCCGTGAGCCGCGGCCAACGCGTGCGGCTGCGGATGACGAACATGACGATGATGGCCCACCCCATGCACATCCACGGCCACACCTGGGCCCTGCCCGGCAGCGCCGGGCTGCGCAAGGACACCGTCCTGATCCGCCCGATGGAGACCGTCGAGGCCGACCTGCAGGCCGACAACCCCGGCACCTGGATGCTGCACTGCCACAACATCTACCACGCAGAACTCGGCATGATGACGACCCTGCGCTACTGACATGCCCCGGCCGATGCCGGCCACTCAAGCCTGCACTGATGGTGCGGCTGCCCCCTGCGGCAACCGCACCATCACCGTCTGCAGGTCTTGACCAGACTTTCACCAAAGCTCGGGGGCGCATTGACCTCGCCCCGTCACCATGGAAGTGGAAGGAAAACCCCTTCCCCGAGCAGACAAGGACACGCCATGTACACCAGCCCCGACCAGACCCCCGCTCC
>ERZ1031257.7-NODE-7-length-20748-cov-7.862659_pt1 | contig 20748 bp, 36 predicted proteins | sample MGYA00517288_ERZ1031257 | MGnify/ENA primary metagenome ERZ1031257 (study PRJEB33718, sample SAMN03159810) | human skin metagenome | collected 2014-02-25 | study: EMG produced TPA metagenomics assembly of the PRJNA266117 data set (Human skin bacterial metagenome and...
CTTATGAGGTGGTATTAATAGGCAATAAAAAACCCGCTAAAAAGCGGGCAAACATTTGTAATTAATTGTATTTTTTATAATTCAACAAAGGCAAATTTAACCCTGCCAAGTATTTGAAAGTCATTAAAGGTGTCTTTGTTTACTACAATGTCGGGGTAGGTTTCTTTGTCGGGATTGTCTGATTTTAGGGTGATTGTTTGGTCAATGTTGCGAAAGGCTCTTTTGCAAATCATGCTGCCATCTGCACAAAATGCGTAAATTTTACCAGTTACCAATTCAGCATAATCTTTTTCTCTTAGGTTAATCAGTAGCGGTGTGTGGCTTGGCACGGTTGGCTTCATGCTATCACCATCTGATTCAACCAATATCAAGCCTTTACCGTCACTCGGCAAATTTAACTTTGCTAAAAAATCTTCTGATATCTCATAACGTCCTAGTACTTCGGGATAATCTTCATTAATACGACCATCACCACAAGCCACCCTAGCTGATAAATATGGGATAGATAACAGCTTTGAACTATCAGTAGCACCAGTTAACAAACGCTGAATTACATCGCTAGAAGGCTCATCTCTAATTACTTCACTTTCATTTGTTGTTACAGCTTGGCGGTCTTTGTCCAGCCAATAAGTTGCTAGATTGAAAGCATTTTCAATTTTTCTAGCAGTCTCATCGCCTATTCTTTTTGTTGGATTCTTACCAATGTAATGACCTAGCAGAGAATAGCCTATATCTGTCTTTTCACTTAACTGGTGTCTGTTCAAATTGTGCTTACTCATAAGTAATGCCACGTTCTCACGTCTAATTACTTCAATACCTTTTAGATAGTCAGCCATGATATAAACCCCTTGTTTTTGTGGTGGTTTTATTCTATCACTATCTACCCAAAAGGTAAAACAACCAAATAGGTATTAAAACAGTTGATTTTATACTACCCATAAGGTATTATATTTATTATCACTTAACGAGAGGAAATGATGAGCAATTTATACAATTACTGGCGCAGTCTTGATGACAATCAGAAGGAAAGTTTTGCACAACGTTGCGACTTAAAGGCTGATTACATTGAAACGCATCTTATCCATAAACGCAAAACCCCACCACTTGACCGACTAATGAAAATGGCGCAGGCAAGTAATGGGCGTTTGAGTTATCACGGTTTATGTGACTTTTTTTTAACGGAAAGCGCATAAAGCAAAACCCCTAAAGGGTGCAACCAATAGGGGCTTAAACAAAACAGTAATCAACGGAGTAATTCTACTATGAATTTACCAATTTTACAATCAGAAGTTAAAACGATGAGTAGCCGAGAAATCGCTACTTTGTGCGAAAAAGAACATAAGAATGTCATCCGTGATATTCGCAATATGTTGGATAGTTTAGATGGCTCACTTTTGAACCATGAATATTATCAAATACTTACAGATGAAAGGGGTTATACAAGCGAGATTCTACTCAATGAAAATCTGAGTATAAACCTAGTGACTGGCTATAACCCAACTTTGCGCCTTCGCATGGTTCAACACTGGCAAGAACTTCGCAAGCCAAAAGAACTATCGCGCATGGAATTAATTGAATTAGCCATGCAAGCAGAGCGCGAGCGCATCGCCTTAGAAAATAAAGTCGAACAACTACAACCAAAAGCAGACGCCTACGAAATCCTAAGCGGTGCAAAAGGCAGCGTATCAATTCGTGTGGCTAGTGGTGAGTTAAAAGTACCTGAAAAGAAATTCATTCAATGGCTTTTAGATAACGACTGGGCATACCGCGAAGGCAATCGCACAGATGGCAAATTATTGCCACACGCACACCGAAAAGAGCAGGGCTATTTAGAACTTGTCAGTGTTGTTACCTATAACACTGGTGAAGCGGTGGCACGCTCACAAACCAAAGTGACGCAAAAAGGACTGGCGCGATTGGCTCAAATTTTCAGCAAAAACCGCGCATTACTTACCCATAAAATCAGCAGCAATGAGGTGACAGCATGAGCAAATTTTACTTTTTAGTTATGAATGGCGAGCCAGTACAGCCCAATGAAGGCGATACGGTTCATGAATTGGCTGTCGCTGAAACAATTTTAGATTATCTAAAAACCGTATGCCCTGAGCATGATTTTGATATCGCTGAAGCGGTATTGATTGATGAGCAGCTAATCAGCGAAGGGGTAGCGTGATGAAAATTACAGTCGCAGTAATGCATGACGATTTTACAGCAGATTCGTATAACGAAAATTTAACTTTAATTTCAGTTAGCGAGCCTGTGTTTTTTGATGACCTTGAAGACTACAAAGAAATGATAAGTGCTGCAATTTTCAATTCAGAAATAATTGCTGGGTATGTTTGGTATCAAGTTGAATTAGAGCTAAAAGGCACGAGTCAGCGAAATGGCGAGCAGCCATACTTTGATGTTATCAGTGTAAATGAGGTGACACCATGAACAAACTATCTCAAGCATACAACTATCACACACTGCCAAAAGCAAAGCCTGTGAGTGCAGAGTGCAATTACTGCAATAACACAAGCGATAAATGCTGCCCGTTAGCGGACGAAAAGGCACGAAAAGAACGCGAACTACAAGCCGAAGATGACTTGTTTAACAGTGAATTAGCGCGATTGGGGTTTGGCGCGATGGTGTGGAGTGGTGAGTGATGAAAAAGGTATCTAGGCAAGAAATTGTTAACACGCTGCTAACTGATGGTGAGATTGTCTTAGACAACTATGACTCATCACAGCGCATACAGATACAGCAGTATATGTTTGTTGCAAAAAAGGACTTAAAGAAACAAGGTTACACCGTTGAGCCTGTTTATGTCGATGCAACCATTTACAGCCATGAGCGCGTCAAAATCGGTCAAGAATCTAACGTCAGACGCATTAAGCAAGTTGATATTAAAACACCACCAATGCCGCCACGGATTGATATTAGCCAAAAGTCAGCGGCTTATCGGTCAGTCTATAAAAAAGCGCAAAAACACCTAAGCCCAGCTAAAAGCAAAATCAGTATTCACACATTTAGCGATATTAATAATCAATCTTTGCTCAAGCAGGTTTTAAAAGATTTGGGTTGGCGGCAGGGTGATTCGTGTATGTGGTCAAAATCACTGGCGTCATAAAGCAAAAAACCCACTCGTAGCGGAGTGGGTCGGTGTTCAACAAACAAGAGGTATTAAGTCATGAATGAAACACGTAGTAATTTAACACAAATCATAAGGGGGCGCAATGACAATGCTTAACCCTAAAGGACTACTAATGGACAAATGGCATAAAACTCCAAACAGCGTAATTGATAGTTTAGTCGGTCAAGTAATCAGTGCTAACGCTGGGTGGATAGTTTTAACCGTCATTCGTTATACAGATGGTTTTGGCAGTGACTCTGCGCCAATTCCTACAGGTACTTTTATGCGCGTTTTAGGCACAAAGAGAAAGCCTACAGCATATCAGTATATTGATGAAGCCGTTGCAAGCGGGCTTATTAATGTTGTTAAAGAAACAGGGAAGGTTAATGTATTTAGCATTAACAAAAAATGCCCTCTATGGTATGCCGTTGCAGAGATAAAAGAGACCAAACCAGTATCGGAAAATGATACCACTAAACCAGTATCAGATAACGATACTAGTAACGGAAATGTTAACGGAGTAGTAGCGGAAAGCGTCACTGCTACTAGTAGCGAAAACCGATACTCTTATAAAGACAATAATAAAGAAATATATATAAAGAAATATATATATATAAGCGAACAGCAAATTTCTAATGTTTTCATCAATCGCTTAGTTGAAAAACCAAAGCCAGTTAAAAAACCATCTAAACGTGATTTAGAAATCAAAGAAGTTTTTGACACTTGGGTCTCACTAACAGGTCAAAAAATCAAACTTGATGCAAAGCGAAAGTCAAACATCAATGCACGCTTAGAAAATGGCTACTCTTTAGAGCAGATTAAACAAGCCATGTCGTACGTGGCTAACAGCCAATGGCATAAAGCAAATGGACAGGTTCGTCTTGAATTGGTTGTTAGGTCAAATGAGCAACTAGACCAGCAGCTAATCAAAGCCAATGCACCAACGCCAAACAACCCTTTAGCTGTTAATCAAAATTGGAAAAATGCTGACCGCAAGCCATTAGTTGCAAACGCCACATCACTTGAAGATTTTTTCGCATAAGGAATAAGCCATGACTAACAAACTTTTAATCAATAGCCAATTAGAAAAATTAGACGTTATCAACACTGAGATTTTAGACGAGTGCGGATTTGGGCAATTCAGATTCTTTAAAGCCAAAAAAACGGTGAATTGTCCTATTCACGGTGAAGTAACTTTCAACTGCGTTGTCACACCTAGCGAGCAAAAAGAAGGTGGGCAATCAAAGGCGGTATGCTTCACTTGCTCAAATGAAATTGCTGAAGCAAAGCAACAATGGGAATTTAACCAAGAATGGAAAGCCAGCCATAGAAATGCTGAATTACCAGAGCATTTAAAAGCCACGCGCTTTAGTGATTTTAAAGCCACATCAGAACGGCAAGAAAAAATCATTAAATTCTTAGCTGACTATACTACCAAATTTGCAAAAGGCGAGTTTAAAACATTGCCAAACGTGATTTTTATTGGCGGCACAGGTACAGGAAAGACCATGCTTAGCGGCTGCGTTATCAATGAAATTTTTGCCATTGCTTATAAAAATAAAAATACTGCATCAGCGCGATTTATTCGCTCAAGTCAAATCACGCAAGGCTGCTGGACTGCTAGACAAGACCGAGATAGTACAGAAGAAGATTTTATTAGGACTTTTGCTTACAAAGGGCTGCTAGTTATTGATGACTTGGGCGAGAACGACACAAGCGGTAACTCTGAATGGGCGAAACGTGATAGAGAGCGTCTAAGTGAGATTATTGATGGTCGCTATAAAAAACTACCTACCATCATCACTAGCAATATGCAGATTGAGCAGATTGAGGAGTTTTTAGGCGATAGAGCATTTGACCGATTGCAAGAGCGTTTAGTGATTATTCGCTGCGACTGGGAGAGCCACCGCCAGCAAAACCGCGTGGTTATGGAGTTATAACAATGACCTACTACTCACTACTTATCCACTTAACCAAACTTTACCCAAGCCGCAAAGAGCCAAAAACCAAAGTCGAAAAATTATTGATTGCCAATGACAAGCCGTTAACTGACGGCTTAGTTGAGCAAGAAGTTAAACAGCAATTTGGGCATGGCTTTACTCATAACGTACTGACGGTCAACCAAATATCACAACAAGAATATCAAGCACAGGCGGCAATCCATGAAAAACACTAAAACGACAGGCGAGCAAACGCGGCATGATTTTAAAACTAAAGGCTGGTCGATGAATGGTACGCGCTGCCACATTTTGAAAATCGCTAAAGAATTTAAAGGCGACAATGGCGAAGTGGTTTTGATGGCGTCACCGAAACGCGCATTTGCAGGGTACGCGCTTGTGTTTAATGGTCAGCTACCGATGGGATGCGTATGGTCAACAACACGCGTGGGCGTTAAGTGTGTGGCACTGGCAAGCTGGAAAGAGATTAAAGAAATGGAGTTATCAGCATGAACACAAACAACCAAGCCGAAATTGCTAAACACCTAAAAATGAAGCCGCTCAAAGGTGACGCATTTAGCGGCTATATGAAGCTAATGCTCAGTGGTGTTGAGTCTGCCGAAGAAGTCCTAGCAAACACGACAATGGCAGGTGAGTGGTTTTTTAGAGATGGTCGAGTGCGGATTTTTAACAAGCCACGCAAGTTTAAACTCAAGTTTTACTTTAAGAGCCGAGATAACAAAGTGCTGCATGAGTGCATGGACTTTTTGACAGCGAGTGATGATGTGGTGCTAACGCATAGCATTGTGGAACTTGGCAATCAAATTTTAAGTGATAGCGATTTGCCAATTGACGTAGATAACAGCTATGTGGTGGTAAGAGCATAGCTAGAACTAACAAAAACACGCCTATTTTTGATTTCACGGTCAAAGATAGGCAAACATACTAGGCAAGGTTTAAAACGCAAATACGAGCAAATGGAGTGGCAAAATGAGCAAGTACGATTTTTTAGCAATAGCGGTGTTTTTGGGTTGGTTTTGGCAATCGTGATAAAGGTGGTGTTTTGATGACTCAGCAAATGATGTGGTGTTTGATAGTGCCAACGGTGCTATGGATAACGATAAAAGCGGTCAGTGACGCTTATGAGCTTTACTACATAGTTAAATGCGATAAGGACAGAGATATGGGGTTTGATGATGAATAAGCAAATAATCAGTGATAAACAAATTGGCGGTCATAAAGGCACAACCAAAGCACCGAGAGCCAAGCCAAAACAACTCGAAAGACAAGAGCAAAAAGAGGTCATTAAGTGGGCTAAATGGCAGAAATACGGTAACTACAAAGTGTCTGATTTACTGCACCACAGCCCAAACGGTGGCAAACGTGACGCGCGAGAAGGCAAGCATTTCAAGGAGATGGGGACACTGGCAGGATTCCCGGATTTAATCCTTTTCGTACCACGCAGCGAATATCACGGCTTGTTTATCGAGATGAAGCAAAAAGGCGGTAAGGCAAGCGATGTTTCAGAAAGTCAAAATGCAATAGCGGTGCGATTAGCTGAACAGGGTTATAAATTTGTTGTGTGTTTTGGTGCCAATCACGCGATTGACGAAATCAAAAAATACTTATTCGGTGGTGTGTGATGACCTACACAGACGAAAACGGCATAACCGCCTTCTTGCAAGCTGATGATGTATTCAAGTGGTGCGGCTTTGAGATGGTTAAGTTTTATATGCAAGGCGATTTTCATTTTGAGTTTTGGCATAACTTTGTCAAACGATTTTCAATCAGTAAGGGGGTAAATGATGACAAATGACGCGGTTGTATGCGAGAAATGTGGCGGCGAGTTAGAAACTAGCCTTGTTTGGGATAGGTGCCTAAAATGCGGACATTTGCAAAATCCACATTTTGAGAATGAGTTAGCTGCTTATCGCCACCAAAACCGCAAGCACGGACACTATTTCAAAGATGTTTCTCAACTAGATTTTATTGATGTTTATGCAGTTTTAAAACTCTTTGGTGTTACTGACCCATGTTTGCAGCACGCTATCAAAAAATTACTGTGCGCTGGTCAAAGAGGCGTTAAAGACCAAGCAAAAGATATCAATGAAGCCAAGGATACGTTAGAGCGTTGTTTAGAGCTGCTAAGTATAGGCGGTGACAATGAATAAAACCCAACGGTTTGAAGCGTTACGCGGTTTGGTTTGTTGTCGCTGTCGAAAATCACCCATACAGGTTGCCCATTCTAATTTTTACGAACACGGCAAAAGCAGGGGTAAAAAGGCTGATGATAAATACACCATACCGCTTTGCCATAGCTGTCATCAATGGTTTGACCAATACCAACAAATGAGCCGAGCCGATAGCAAAAAATGGTTTGACGAAAAACTAAACAACACGAACAGGATTTTGAATGTCAAAGAAAAATTCGAAGCGTTTTAAGATTATCAATGAGCAGATAGTTGCAAACATGATGGCGTATGTCTTTGAGATGGTAAAGCAAGCCACCGAGAACCCAAAGACCAAAAAGCACGTTGTTGTTACGGTGGAATTGTTAACCGATGACGAGCTTAGGACGCTAGACCAAAACTCACTCTACTGGCTATGGCTTACTGCTATCAGTAATTATTTTGGCAACTCGAAAGATGAGCAGCACAAGATATTTAAGCGAAAATTCCTATCGGTTATCTATGTGCGTGACGATAGGGAGTTTGCAGAGATGGCGCAGTCTGTAGGCAACCTTAGAAACATTATTGACGGAGTGGAATACGAAAATATTGCTCAAGGTGTGGCTAAGTTAATGAGTACAACCAAGGCAACTGTTAAGCAAATGAGCGAGTATCTAACAGACATTGACGCATTTTGCCAAAGACAGCAGATTAAATTACCAATTCCAAGCGAATATGAGTGGGTGTTAGGGGGTAATGATGGGATATAGCGAGCCTAAAAAGGTGATTTGTCGCAGGACTGGCGAAGTGGTTGGAACGCTGCAAAGCGATAACATCAAGATTAATGGTAAGCCGTGCGTGATTTATTTTGATAGCAGAGTGAGCCACACAATCACATTGGGTAAAACTGTTTTTGATATCAAATTTCGCTTAGAGGATTGCAAATAATGGATAAGCTAGTACAGTGGGGCAGATGGGTAAGTTCAGATAGCAATATGCTAGGCAGCTATTCATCATGGCTTATGATTATGCGAAACAACGTGCAGACAAGCAAGCCGCAACGATTTAGCATTACTGACGATGAAGCCTTATTAGTTGATACGGCAGTTACAAGGTTGGCGGCTAAAAACACGCTACTATGGCAAATTATTTGTCTAAAGTATATTTGCAATTTAAGCCTACGAGATATCGCTATTACCTTACTTGTGATTGACCCAAGTTTAAACGGTGGTAAGCGGATATCAAAAGATGATGTTAATAAAAAATTATGTACGGCTGAGGGTTTTATTGATGGTGTTTTAAGCCGTGATTAAATAGCTTGACTTTGGCAGACAGTCGTGTTATAAAAGTATTCATAATCGAGAAGTGTCTAAATGATTGGTCGTGCAATGGTCTGACCTACCGCTAGACGGTACAGTAGGACTACTCGGGGCAACCCCTAAAATATCCCCAAGTTCTTGCCCATTATGGGAATAACAAGTCTTGGGGCTATCTTATTAGCACTATCACCGCTGCCCTTATCCTCTCTTAGTATTGGTTTGGGTTATGTGATAGTTTTCTATCTAAACCGCTTGCATTAACTTGTAAGCGGTTTTTTATGGCTCGCAGTCTAAGCGATGGGCTGTGAGTCTTTTTTATTTAAGGAGCGTAAGCATGGCGAAACTTACGCCTACAAGTAAAAAAGCAGGACAGCCGACAAAGTATAAGAAAGAGTACGCAGAGCAAGCATATAAATACTGTTTGCTAGGTGCTGATGATGCAAAACTTGCCTTTTTGTTTGATGTGGCAGAGTCAACAATAAACAACTGGAAAAATACTCATCCCGAATTCTTGGAGTCCATAAAAAAGGGTAAAGAAATCGCAGATGCAGAAGTGGCAGAAAGTCTATTCCATCGTGCTAAAGGTTACTCGCACAAAGAAGATAAGATTTTCAACAATCAAGGCGCGCCTTTAGTTGTGCCGACAATTAAGCATTATCCGCCAGATACAGTGGCAGCTATCTTTTGGTTAAAGAACAGACAAAAAGAGAATTGGCGAGATAAGCCAGAGCAAGGTAATGACTTTGACGATGACAAAGAAATTAATATCAATATTGTACGAGTAAGTAGAAAAGTTGATGAATAATGCAATTAGACTTGACACTGACAGAGCCACAAGATGACTTTGTATTCCATGAAGCTACTTATCCGTTGTTTGTAGGCGGCTTTGGGTGCGTGCATGGCGATACATTAATCGCCACACAACACGGTTACAAAAAGATTAAGGATATAACGAATCCAGAGCTTGTTGTAGCTTGGAATGAGAAGAATAATCAATTTGAGCTTTCTCTAAGTGGTGGTGCGTTCCCAAAAGGTAAGGCGAATCTATACCGAGTTGTAACGCAGCAAGGAGAATTTGTTGCAAGCGGACATCACCGTTTGCTTTCTTCTGACGGTACGTATCAATGCGTGGAGCATTTAGCCGTAGGTCAGTCGGTAAAAATTGCTTCTCACGACCTTCTTGCGACCAATTTGGCGTTAATCCCGAAATCGTCGCACGTAAATGATGAACATTGCTTTCAAACACACGTAGATTTGATGGGCAGTTATGCAGATGAAGCCCGTCTATATGGTCAACAACTTCTAAAGGCTCAAGATAGCGACCTAGTTTCTGCTCCATTACTAAACGATGTTCAGCAATTCGACCATCTTTGCGAGCGTATGGGTGACCAAGTGGCGCAACAACAGAAGCATAGCCGTCATGGTCAATTATGCGACCACAAACCCAAGCAGGATTGCTTTCACCACGAACAGCGCCTTTTGGAAGTCGAGGTTGGTTATGAAAGTTTAAAACGCTTTGGACGTACTTTGCCGCACAGCCAACCTGCGCAGCAATCTCTTTCGATGTCAATGTCCCATCGTTTAGGCTTAAAATCTTTAACTTTAGTGAATCGTTTGAGCGGCTTGATTTCTTGCGCTGTTTCAAAACTAAATTGTATTTTTCGATACAGCGATAGACAACAGACCTATCACAACCAACTTGCTTTACAATGTCAGCAACAGAAAGATTTGGAGATGCCAAATCACAAATACGCTGTTCAAGATTACTCATATAACTGCTCCAGTATCAAAACCACCAACATAATAAGTATAACACAAATTGGTACTGATGTTTATTATGATATGCAAGTTTTAGACAATAATAACTATGTGTCTATTGATGGTTGTATTCATCATAACAGTGGTAAAAGTGAAGCATTATTCAAGCGCACAATTATCCAAAAACTAAAATACAAGAAACTCAATCAAGGTTATTTTGCACCAACTCACGACCTTGTAAAGCTAATCGCCTTTCCTCGTATCTCTAATTTACTTACTGAATTAGGGCTAAAGTTTGACCTTAATAAATCAGACAAGATTTTTACAATCAAGAATTATGGGCAAATTATTTGTCGGTCAATGGACAATCCCGATAGTATCGTGGGTTTTGAGATTGCCGATGCGGTAGTCGATGAATTAGATACCCTTAAGAAAGAACACGCTGAGAACGCATGGAATAAGATTATCGCGCGTTGTAGGCAGCCTAAGAATGACGGATTGCCAAACACAGCCGCAGTTGGAACGACACCCGAGGGCTTTAGATTTTGCTATGACCGATGGGTGAAAAATGGTGGTGGTGACTATCAGTTAGTCAAAGCGCCTACCATGTCAAACCCTTACATACCGCAGTCATACATTGACAGCCTAAGAGCGACATACAATCCTAAACTGTTATCAGCGTACTTAGACGGTGAGTTTGTCAACCTTACAAGCGGCGCAGTTTACCCCGACTTCGACAGACAACTAAATGCTAGTTTTGAGAGTGTGCAAGATGGCGATGTGTTGCACGTTGGCATGGACTTTAACGTGCTTAAAATGGCGGCTGTTGTCCATGTGATACGAGATAACTTACCTCATGCAGTTGATGAGTTAGTGGGCGTTAGAGATACACCAACAATGGCGGTTTTGCTCAAAGAGCGTTATCCAAGCCATAAAATCTGTATTTACCCCGATGCCGCAGGTCAAGCAACAAGCAGTAAAAACAGTAGCGTTTCAGACCATGCGATTTTAAGGCAACATGGTTTTACGCTATATGTCAATGGCACAAACCCAGCGATTAAAGATAGATTGAACGCAATGAACAGCCTTATATTAAACAGTCAAGGTGAAAGGCGTTATTTTGTCAATCCGCTAAGATGCCCTGAGTTGACAGGCGCGTTAGAGCAGCAAGTTTACGATAAGTTTGGTATGCCCGATAAGTCTAGCGGTATTGACCATTGCATAGACGCAGCAGGGTACTTTATCGCTTATAAATATCCAATTATTAAACCAGTTACGCGGTTAAGACGTAAAATGAGAATGGGATTTTAAATAATGACTATTAAGCCTGACATTATCCATAGCGATTTAGCAGAAGCGTTACCTGCTATGGCGTTATGTGCTAACTCGTACAAAGGCGAGCCGTATGTGTCTGCTTATCTGCCCAATCCAAGCCCAAGCTATGAAGACCCATTGATTAGTAGCGCACGTTTTGAAGCGTACAAAGAGCGAGCGAACTACTACAACGTCACACGCAGGACAATACAATCACTTGTCGGTATGGTGTTTAGTAAATACCCGATGATTGATAATGCGGATAACTTCGACAAAAAAGAGATTACGCAAAACGCCAAACGAGCCGTGATTGAAGTATTGCAAAAAGGTCGTTGTGGTTTATTGGCAGATTACCCTATCAATCAAGGCGTGGTAAGCAAACAGCAATTAAACGCGCTAGGCTATCAGCCAAAAGTTAAGCTATACCCAGCCGAAAGTGTGATTAACTGGCGGACTGAAAACGATAAACTCACACTGGTGGTTATCCGCGAAAAGTACGTTACCGAAGATGACGGCTTTAGCTTAAAAACAGCCGAGCAGCTCATTGTATTGCGTCTAACTGATGGTGTGGCAACAAGCCAAATCGTGCAGCAAAAAGATGGCGCATGGGTGTTTGGCGAAGTTAGCGCAATTAGGCAATCAAACGGCAAGGCATTTACAGAAATTCCTTTTACCTTTATCGGTAGTGAGAATAATGACGCGGATGTCGATGACAGCCCAATGTATGACCTGGCAAAGGTCAATATTGCCCATTATCGCAATAGCGCGGACTATGAGGAGTCAATCTTTATCGCAGGACAGCCCACACTATTTGTCAGTGGCGTAACTGATGATTGGCGTGACTACTACGATGGCGTAACGGTCAACGCACAAGGTCAAGAGGTCATGGCGCAAGGTCATCCGATAACGCTAGGCAGTCGCACAGCTCACTTGTTGGGTGAAGGCTCAAATGCTGAATTACTGCAAGCCAATGCAAACATGGCACTGTTTGAAGCGATGAGCCACAAAGAAAAGCAGATGGTGGCGTTAGGTGCAAAGTTAATCGATACTAGCACAACGAATAAGACAGCAACCGAAGCTAATAGCGACAATGCGACAAATACGAGCGTATTATCCACGATTGCTAACAACGTATCAGACGCATTTAGCAGGGCATTAAATTATTGCTGCCTATTCACAGGCGATAAGCCCGAATGTGTGGTGACTTTAAACACCAACTATCAAACCAACAAAATGACAGCACAAGAACGCCAACAACTCATTGCAGAGTGGCAGAGTGGGGCTATCTCGTTCAAAGAAATGCGCGACAAACTCGTTGAAGATGAAATCGCAACGGTTGAAGACGTTGAGCAAGCACAAGCCGAGATTGAAGCGTATAGCAATGATAGTGTTATGAGTGCTTTGAGTGATAAGGATAATAAATGAAATATCGTAAAAAACCAGTGGTGGTCGAAGCTATACAATTTGTTGAGTTATCAAGAACTCAAGGCAGGTTTGCAGAAAGAGTAGAATATAACGATGACGAGATTTTTGACTTTGTGCGATTGCCTATGCGAGTTAAAACAGTGCCAGATGCCGGCAACCCTTTAGGTAGGGTTTCTATTGAAATACCTACGCTTGAAGGGGTTATGGAAGCACAGGTTGGTGACTACATTATCAAGGGTGTTAATGGTGAGTTTTATCCATGCAAGCCTGATATTTTTGCTAAAACTTACGAAGCAGTAGAATGAGCGACAAACAATACATCGACCAAACCTTTAGGCGAGCCGTCTATCTTGAACGCCTAAAGCAATCAATGGTGAATGATTTTGGGTTGACGCTCAAGCAGATTGATAAGCTAATCGGACAGCTTGACATTGAGAGCCTAACCGCTAAACAGCTTGATAAATACCTTGATACGCTAGACAAGCAGCTAACCAAAACACTAGGCGTATGGTCGGACAATTACCGTGAGCAACTAAGCGAGATATTTGCAGATTGCTACGAGTTTGAAAAGCAGTCACTCGTTAAAGCGTATGAAGTGCCAGCCACAGCGATTGCAACGCCTAGCAACTTAGCCGCCTTGTCTTATGTAGCAATGGCAAAACCACTGCCATTGACAGGCAATACAGGCATACCGCTAGATGACTTAATCAAAGACCTAAACAACAACGAGGTCAAACGTATTAAGCAAGCCGTAAGAATGGGGCATTTTGAAGGCAAAACCAATCAGCAACTCGTTCAGCAGATACGCGGCACCAGGGCAAACAAGTTTAAAGACGGCATCTTACAGACCACCACGCGCAACGCTGAGGCGATTGTACGCACAGGCGTACAACAGGTCGCTAATGATGCAAGGCTTGAGATTGCCAAGCAAAATAGCGATATTGTCATCGGTGAGCAGATTATAGCCACGATGGACAACAAAGTCAGCGTTATCTGTCGTTCCATGGACCATAGGATATTCAAAGTAGGCGAAGGGCGCAGACCACCGTTTCACATTAATTGTCGCTCAACCTTTATCCTTGTCCTAGACCCAAAATACAGGGGCAAAGGCAACACAGACAAGCGGGCAAGCTATGAAGGCGTAACGGATAACAAGTCATATTACGAGTGGCTAAAAACACAGCCTAAAGCCTTTCAAGATGATGCGCTAGGCAAGACAAGAGCCGCGTTATTTCGTGATGGTGGTTTATCAGCCGATGACTTTGCAAGGCTTAATCTCAATAAAAACTTTGAGCCGTTGACGCTTGACGAGATGCGAGCGAAAAATCCAACGGCGTTTGAAAAGGCGGGACTGTGATATAATGGCAAAAACTAACGAGGGTTTTGCTATGAGTGGCAAAAAGTACAAAAGTGGCGATACTATAATTTGCGTTGTTGTGCCTTATTATGGCGGTTTCACAGTTGGGAAAGAGTACAAAGTCATTACAACCTATGCAGGAAAACTTGGGCTTTTATGGCTTAAGGATGACAATGGCAATGAGAGCAAGCACTTATCACAATATTTTAAGTTAAAAGATTAAACCAAATCCAAATATGGCGAATTCGCCACAATTAAACACAAAGAGCCTTAGCCTAACCGCTAGGGCTTTTTTAATGGGTGGAATTTATGACATGGCATTTACATGATTTAGCGGCATTTTGGCACTTTATCCCACATAACCCACGAAACAACCGAAAAACTAAAGGCAGAAAAAAATGAGCGATTATATCTCACGTTTGGAAGTCGAACACACCGAACTATCAGACCGTTTAGAAAAGTTAAGCGCATTTCTAAATCAGAAAAAACCCGAATTTGTGACAGCATGGCAATGGGAACAAATGCAAGAGCAAAAAATGCACATGGCAGAATATAAGCGTGTCTTAGGTGCAAGGCTTGCAGATGCTAAAGGCGAATAACCATGCAATTTGCAGACAACACAAACTTTTAACCGCAATCCGTGATTGCACAAACTAACGGCTAGTAGCCAATAAATGAGGTAGTAACCCATGTCTGACCAAACCCAACCTACTGACGCACCAGTAACCGACACAACCCAGCAAGCCATCACACCTGAGCAATACCAAGCATTGCAAGATGAAGTTGAGAAACTGCGTAAGCATAGCGAAACACTGTTAGCTGAAAAGAAAGCCGAGCAGCAAAAACAGCGTGAAGCGCAAGCCGAAAAAGATGCACTAGCACAAGAACAGGCACGAAAGAAAGGCGATTTTGATACCCTTGAGAAACAGTATCAAGACAAGATTGCCAAGCTTGAAGCCGAGATTGTAGAGCGTGATAAGCAGCGCGATAGTGACTTAGTAAAGTCTGAAGCGTTAAAACTAGCGTCTAGTTTAAGCGATAACGAACACAATCAAGAAATCTTACAGATGCTCATTGAAAAACGGCTGACGGCTGAAAACGGACAAATCAAAGTGACTGACGGCACAGGCAATTTAACCATTGCGTCTATCGCAGATTTGAAAAACGAAATCAGCACAAGCGGCAAGTTTGACTCACTCATTACTGGCACTAAAGCAAGCGGCGTAGGGGCAACAGGTCAAGGCACACAAGGCACTAAACAAGCAAGCGATTACACCGAATCTGAGCGTATCGAGCTTGCAACCACCAACCCAAATTTATTCAATCAATTATTTGCTCAAAAGGAGTAATTTATGGCTGATTTACGCCAAGTATTTAACCGCAATGTGACGTTAAGTTACATGGTGAACAACCCTATCAAAAAAACTAAGTTTTGGCAGTCAGGTGCGTTTGTATCAGATGCGCGATTACGTCAATTATTGACTAGCGGCTCACAAACTTTCACTGTGCCGTTTATCAATCCGATTGATAGCGATTTAGAGCCTAACTATGGCAACACGGTGTTTACTGATTTGGCTATGCCTCGCGGTATCGAAGGTTATTCTAGTCAAGGTCGCGCTGCATACGTCAACGAAGGCTTTTTAGAATCACGTTTACAGGCGCATCTAACAGGCGTATCGCCACTGCAAGCGATTGCAGGTATGTTAGACCAGTTTTGGATTGGTCAAGCTGAAAACCGCGCTATTGCAACGCTAATCGGTATTCGCAACTATGACCAAGCCAACGGCAAGGCACTAACTACCGATATTTCAAAAGCTACTGCAACCGCTGCAAGTGGCTTTGATGTCAATGCCTTTATTGACGCTGAAGGTACGCTAGAAGAAGCCTATCAAGGTACTGGCTTGCTAATCGTGCATCCACTGATTGCCACTAAAATGCGTAAGCAAAACCTAGTCGAAAAAGTAACTACTTCGGCTGATTTGCCACCAGTTGAAACTTACAATGGTCGCCGCGTAGTGCAGTCAAAACGTGGTACTGTCATCGGTACAGGTGCAAACGCTCAGTATGTATCCTACATCATCGGTGCAGGTGCTATCGCTGCTGATATGGTCGCAGGTAATGATGACCTTGAAATCGAGCGCACAGCCGCAACAGGTAATGGTAGCGGACACACTACGCTTTGGACACGCAGAGATTTATTAATCCATCCGCAAGGTTTTTCATTCGTAGCTGACCCAGCAACTTTGAAAGGTGGTACAAAGAATGAAGCCATCTCAGCAAGTTGGGAAGACTTAACCAAAGCGGCTAACTGGCGTTTAGATGCAAGCGCAGATAATCTAGCCATTCGCTTTTTAGTAACTAACCTATAAGGGGATAAATCATGGGACTACCTAAAGATGCGGTTAAACCCGCTTATAACTACACATATCCATCAGAGCGACCATACTTTGACGAATCGTTGTCAACTTTAGCAAACGGTCAGGTTATTGACCCTGCAAAGTCTGGCAAAGATTATTCTATCACCGACCCTAAGATGACCGAGCCAGTGGCTGGCACTAAATCAGAAACAGGTAACGGCGCGAAGGCGTAACACTAAACCATCACCAAAGGCTGTAGCAACTCGTTACAGCCTTTTTACTTAGGAGTATGACCAATGAGTTATCTATCCATTGAAACAGTCACAGCGAGCCTTAATGACGCAAATTGGGCAGCTAATGGTGATGCAAACTTATCGGTGATGCTTGCTAATGCGTGGTTAGCAGAAAAACGCTTGCCACCTTTTGAAGTTGCACCGCCTGACGTGCTGATGGCTGGGGCCTTGGTCGCTCAGTCAATCGCTAAAGGCGAAATGTATCAAGGGCGCACTGAGGGCGTAGTAGTTAGCAAGTCGGTTAAAGCGGGTGATGTATCATCAAGCAAAACCTATGCAAGTGGCACTGATGGCGAGCCGATATCACAAGCCGAGCAACAAGCATTGCTATTGTTAGCCAAATATCTAGTTAAAACCAAAGGCTATCGACAGGCTAGAGTTGAGAGAGCATAACAATGGGACTCCGTGATGAAATAACCGCAGATATCAAAGACGCATTTGATACAGACTTAGCCGATGCTGTGAAGCCTTTTACAGGTAAAAGAGTAATACAGGGCGAACCATCTATTGAGGATATATTAACTAATACAGTTGGCAGCAACTCAACCATCAAAACTTACAATGGTCGTGGATTTTTTAAAATCTACACAGACGAAGTTGATAACGAAACGATTTTACAAGGTGATATTAGCCTTTTGTGTCTGCAAGATGAAACAAGCATTATCCCAACAGTTGACGATATTATTATACCGCATGGCTTTCCTATCAATGGCGCAGACAACCAAGAGTGTCAAGTAGTTAGCGTGGCTTATAATTCATCGTTAGTAAACTATGTGATACAGTTAAGGAAGGTGTGATATGCCGATTAATATTACCGTACCTTTTGAGCAATTAGCCGATGATATCGAACAGGAATTAGACCACAAGTATCGGGCGTTTTGGTTTACGCTTTACAACAATGTCAACTTACTAAGCCCAGTTTTGACAGGAAGATATAGAAGTTCGCATTGTATGAGTGTAGGACAGCCTAGCGCGTCAATCACTGGCACTGGTTTTGTATCACCACCTAGCGGACTGCCTACCATGAGTATTGCCAACAATCTGCCTTATGCTGAAAGGTTAGAAAATGGGTGGAGTGGGCAAGCACCTAGCGGCGTATATCAAAATGCCCTTAATTCAGCCTTAGCGAGTTTCTCATAATGCACAGTATCGAAATTGAAAAGCTGATTAACGCTCGATTATTGGCTTTGCCTAACTTGGACTTAAAGCGTGTCGCATGGCTTAATCAAAACTTTACTATCCCAACAACAGGGATATGGATTCGCCCTACCGTCTTAGGCGGTATTAATTTTATGAGTGGCATGAGTGATAAGCCATGCAGCCGAGAAGTTGGCAATGTCATCGTGCAGTGTTTCGATAGAGAAGGTCAAGGCACAGGCAATCTAAAACGCTTTGCTGATGCCTTAGCCAATCATTTAGCCTACTACAAAGCCGACAAGTTAGAGTTATTAACGCCTAGCATTATTGATGCAGGATTTGACCCAAACACCAAATTCTATCAGTACAACGTATCTCTGCCTTATAGATACAACTAACCAAATTTTTAACCCATGCCGCCACTGTAGCGGCTTTTTTTATGCCTAAAAAGGAGTCGTTATGAGTTCAGGCGCACGCGTTATTACCTCTATCGTAGAGCAAACAGACCCAAAAGTAATACCTACAACCGGCTGGACTATCCTGCCAAACATCACCAACGGCTTAACTGTAGCCAATGATTTGACCAATAGCGAGATGTTAAGCGGTGGGCGCATCGCTGCGGCTGGTATGGTAACAGGCGGCTCAATCAGTGGCGACATTGAAGCAGAATTACAATATGGCACTTATGACAAATTACTAGCGGCTGCATTTTTTAACAACTGGATTGTTAATACAGGCACACCCGACACGCTAGTTGTTGGTAATATCAAAAAGATTTTTGCAATCACAAAAGATTTTACCGATGTGAATGTCAATCACTTGTTTGCTGGTTGTGTCGTTAACTCGCTCGAAATCAACATCACAACCGATGACCTTGTAAAAGTCACGTTTGGCATCATGGGTCAAGGCTATCAGCACAGTAAAACCTTGTCATTTGCCAAGTCCCCTGCGTCAGTAGCGCAAGGCAAAGCGGCAAGCGGCTTATCTATCGGCACAATCTTAAAAGACGGTGCAGATATCGGCATTTGTGTTGAGTCATTTAGCTTTAAGATTGACAATCAAGCTGAAATCCAAAAATGCTTAGGCGATAATCTATACGGCGGCAATATCTTAGCCATGCTTGCCAATATTGATGGCTCGATGACGTTGGCGTATGGCGTGGCATCACATGACTTAGTTGTCAATCAGTTGACAGGTGCTACCGTTGCACTTGAAGTGCCAATCAATTACTCAGCTACGCAAAAATATGTGATTAAATTGCCACAGGTACAGGTCACAGGCGATATCCCAAGCCCAAGCGGTACAGACTTAGCGACCATTGATGTTAATTACACAGTGGTGAACGTATCGCCAGTGCTTGAAAAACACAAAGCATAAGGGGTAGATAATGGGATTTAGTTTAGAGAGTCTAAAAAAACCAGTACGCATCGGTGAAGTGGTGCGTACTATCAAACACGATAGCGGCTTAGAGTTAACGCTTGTCGTAAAGCATGACCCAGCGTTTAACAGTGCATTTGCCAAAGCGCAGCAACTATTAACTACCAAAACCACAAAAGACAGCTTCAAACGTGAAAATCAATCAGATATCACAGGCTATGAAGCCTTGATTATGGTAATCGGTGAATACCTTGTCAGCGATTGGAATGTTGATGTAAATGGCGTGGCGGTTCAGCCAAACGGTGATAACTTATTGCTTGTTTGTGAAAACATCTCAAGCGGTTTAGAAAAGTTCTTGACACAGCTATTTGAAACCGTAACGAGCATGATAAAAGAGTTCTCTGACAGCACAGAGGACGCTAAAAAAAAGCCGTTGAATACTACAGGTGGCAAACGCAAGCCGTAGGGCTAACCGAAAAGCGCAAGGCAATCTATGAGAAACTAGGGATTGCCTTACCGCAAGGGATTGAAGGCGATGCGCTGCTTGATAGTATCATTACCATATTTGTGCTTGCTTGCCGTGAAAGGCGATACAGCGAAGGACAGCCGTTGCCGATATCAACAAGCGATATCACAGCCGTTTTGCAGGTGCGTAGCGTGAATATGTCAAGGTGGCTGCTTGACGATATCATCTTTGAGATTGATGCAATCGCACTTGATGAAGTTAAGAAGTTGCAAAAGGCTAGATAATTGTTTTATGATGATTGCTCACATTCACTGAGTAATCGTCATGAGAAAAATATTTGTTTCAATATTAGCAATATTGCCGTTGTATGCTCATTCAAAAAACCTAGATGAAATTAAAAAACAATGCGAAGTACATCAAGCGTTAGCAACACAGGTTATGTCAGCAAGACAAGCTGGTGTTGCAGTCAATGACATGATGACCGTTTCAAAAGGCGATGCGTTAGTAGATGGTTTGATTGTTGAAGCGTTTAAAGAACCAGCTTACTCAACTAAATCATTTCAAGATAAAGCGTCTAATGAATTTGGCAGTAAGGTTTATTTAGCTTGTTATGAGCAATTAAAGAAAAAATACATTAAATAAATTAAACAAAACCCACTCAAGCAGTGGGTTTTTTATTACCGCACACCAAGCCGCCTAACAAGCGGCTTTATTGTTATTAATTG
>ERZ1031257.16-NODE-16-length-16833-cov-6.767791_pt1 | contig 16833 bp, 16 predicted proteins | sample MGYA00517288_ERZ1031257 | MGnify/ENA primary metagenome ERZ1031257 (study PRJEB33718, sample SAMN03159810) | human skin metagenome | collected 2014-02-25 | study: EMG produced TPA metagenomics assembly of the PRJNA266117 data set (Human skin bacterial metagenome and...
GAAACGGTAGAAACGCGCCACGAGGTGCAGCGCGCGCACGAGCAGGTCGCGGGGCGCCGTCGCCTCGAGTACGCGCGGCGTGCCCGCCAGCTCAGCCGCGTGCGCGCCGACCTCATGGACGCGCACGTGGTCGCGGTGGCCGTAGCCGCCGGCGGCGTCGTAGGTGAGCAGGACGTCGGCGTCCTCCTCGCGCAGGATGACGGCGAGCGCCTCGGCTGCTTCCTCGACGGGCACCGTGACGAAGCGCCGCTTGCCCGGCGGGTCGGGAAACACCTGCGGGCCCATGCCCGAATCGGCGTAGCCGAGCGTCTCGAGCCGGGCGACGCCGAGCCCGCGGGCACTAGCCGATACTTCGTCCCAACGTCGCGCCGCGAGCTCGTCAGCCGTGCCGTATTCCGACCCGGCGAGGCCGAGCGCGCCGTCCGTCGCCACGACGAGGACGACGTGATGCCCCTGCGCCGCGGCCTTTGCCATCGTGCCGGAGGTGAGCAGCGCCTCGTCGTCGGGGTGGGCGTGGAATGCGACGAGGGTGCGTCGCGGCTGGCCGTCTGGGGTGGTGATCATCGTCTTCATCCTCTCGCATGAAAGACTCGTGCCGTGAAGATCGCCCTCGTGTCCGACTGCTATCTGCCGCGTCTGGGCGGCATCGAGGTGCAGGTGCACGACCTCGCGCAGCGCCTGGTGGCGCAGGGGCACGAGGTCGTCGCGTACACCGTCACCCCGGCTCACCGTGAGCAGCACAGCGGCCTCGAGATCGTCGACGGCATCCCGGTGCATCGGTTTTCGCTCGGGTTGCCGCACGATGTCGCGCTCAATCCGATGGCCGTCTCGCAGCTTCGCCTGGCGCTGTCGAAAGGCGGTTTCGACGTCGTCCACGCGCACATCGGCGTCATCAGCGTGTTCTCCTTCGACGCCGTCCGCCTCGCCCTCGATCTGGGCCTGCCGACGGCGGTGACGTGGCACTCCGTCATGGCGTGGGCCGGTCCGCTGCTCAAGCCGCTCGGTTTCGTACGCCGCTGGGCCAAGGGCGGCGCTGCGTTGTCGGCGGTCTCGCAGGTCGCGGCGCGCCCGATCCGCGACATGGCCGGCCGCGGCCACGAGGTCGTCGTGCTGCCGAACGGCATCGACGCCGACGCGTGGACGCCCGGCGAGCCGCGCACGGGCGACGAGGTGCGTGTCATCTCGGCGATGCGGCTGGCCACGCGCAAGCGTCCGCTCGAGTTCTTCTCGGTGATGAAGGCGGTGCACCGCGAGGCACCGAACGTCCGGCTCGAGATCGCGGGGGAGGGCGACCTGCGCCCGAAGCTCGTGCGCGCCGTCGACCTCGCCGACGCCCACGAGTGGGTCTCCTTGCCAGGACGCATGACGCGCGCGCAACTGCACGACCGCTACCGCGCCTCAGACCTGTACGTCGCGCCGGCGCGGCTCGAGTCGTTCGGCATCGCGGCGCTCGAGGCGCGCTCGTCAGGGCTGCCCGTCGTCGCGCCGTCGACGAGCGGCGTCTCGGAGTTTGTCACCTCGGGCGTCAACGGGCTGCTCGCGGGCGATGACGACGACCTCGCGCAGGCCATCATCCGCCTCGCGCTCGACACCGACCTGCGCCGGACGATGGCCGAGTACAACCGCACGCATCGCCCGGCGCAGACGTGGGATCAGGTCGTCCGTCTCGCCGAGGCCGAGTACGCACGGGCCGCGGCACTGCGAGCGGCGCGATGAAGGGCGACGGCGTCCCCGACATCCCGATCTTCGTGCGGGGTCTGGAGGACGGTCGCGAGGTGCTGCGTGCCCGGTTGGCGCAGGGCATCGCGCCGCGGCGTCAGGTGCGCGACGCGGGGTTCAAACCGGTCGCCCTACGCACGGCGACACTCGTGCATGACGGCGTCGAGCTGACGTTCGAGGTCGCGCGCATGCATGCGGCTCATCATCGCCTCGCGGGTGTCGCGCGCGCCGCCGGCCCGGTCGATCTGGTGCGCCAACGCCTGGCTGCGTACGCGGTCGTGACGAGCGAGAGGGGCGTGCTGCTGACGCAGCTGTCGCGCGAGACGGGGCGTCCGGGGCTGTGGATCCTGCCCGGGGGCGGGGTCGAGGCCGGCGAGGCGCCCGAGGCGGCCGCCGCGCGCGAGGTCTGGGAGGAGGCCGGGCAGCGCATCAGCGACGCGCGGTTGTGGGACGTCTCGTCCTCGCACCGCGTCGGCGATGGCAGGGAGGGGATGGTCGAGGACTTCCACGCCGTCCGCCTCATCTACTCGGCCCGCTGCGACGAGCCCAGCGAACCCACCGTCCACGACGTCGGGGGCTCGACGCAGCACGCGGCGTGGTTCGCGGCGGCCGACGTGGTCGACCCCACCTCCGACGGCTACCCGAGCGGCGGCATGGCTCCCTGGGCGCTCGAATCGGTGCGGCAGGTGCTCGGCTCCTCAGGTTGACGCCGAGCCACCCACGAGCCATCCACGAGCCCAGCCGGCGACCGGATGCGTCGACGGGGCGTGGCCACCTACGGCGAAGCGGGTGCGTCGACGCCTCATGCGTCGTCGCACCCGCTCGTCATGCGGGGTGGTCGGTCAGTGCCAGAAGATCGCGACGATGACGTTGATGACGGCGAGCGCAGCGGCGGCCTGGACGAGCGGCGCGGCGCTGTCGCCCTTCTTCTCCTTCGACGAGGAGACTTCGAGCAGACCTGCGACGATGAGGGCGATGACGAGCTTCACCGCGACCCACGTGTGGTCGAGCGACCAGTGCTGCGACTCGGCGACGCCGACCATCGCGAGCCCGCTGAGCAGCTGCAGGCGCGCGCCCCACACCATCGCGGGGATGGCGCGCGGCGCCTTGAGGACAGCGAGGAAGCCACCGACGATGGCGGCCATGCCGAGCAGGTGGACGAGCAGGAGGATTTCGTTGAGCGTGGACATGCCACAAGGGTAGGCGTTCGTCGCTCCAGCCATGCTCGGGTGAGCGTCCGTCAGCTCACCGCGCGCGGATCGGCGGGGTTGATCTCTTCACCGGCGGCGCGCTTGCGTTCGGCGTACTCGGCGACGTTGGCGCTGATGCGCTTGCGGGCGACCGTCGTCAACACGATGCCGAGGACGACGGCGGCGCCGAGCCCGATGTAGGAGAAGTTCTTCATCCACTTCTCGGCGATCTTGCCGAGGAAGTGGACGCCGTAGGCGGTGCCGCCGGCCCAGCAGATGGCGCCGAGCACGTTGGCGGCCAGGAAGCGCGCATACTTCATGTGCAGCGAGCCGGCGAGCGGGCCGGCGAAGATGCGCAGCAGCGCGACGAAGCGTCCGAAGAACACCGCCCAGATGCCGTGGGTGTGGAAGGCGTGCTTGGCGTACCCGATCGTCTCGTCGTTGACGTGATGGGGGAAGCGTGTGCCGAGCCACGCGAACAGGCGCTCACCGAAGTGTCGACCGACGTAGTAGCCGATCGAGTCGCCGATGACGGCGCCGAGGATGGCGGCCAGTGCGACGAGGTGGATGCTGACGTGCGGGTGCGGCCCTGAGGCGAACAGCGACGCGGTGACGAGCATGATCTCGCCGGGCAGGGGGATGCCGACGCTCTCGAGCAGGATGATGAGACCGGTCAGAACGTAGACGGCCGGGGCCGGAATCGCATCGAGAATCGCCTGAACATCCACGCCCCAAGGGTAGGCGACGATGCCGCCCGCCCCTGCCGCCTCGAGCCCGATGCCCGCAGCCGTCCTCGGCCGCGCGGCCGCCGCGCTCGTCGACTGAGCGGTTGTCGCTTCTCACTCCTAGACTGGCCTCATCATGAGTGGCCTCTTCGACGACCTTCCGCTGACCGCTGCCGACGCCTCCCGTCCCTCCTCCAGGAGCGGTACCGACGCGTCGCCGTCGCGTACCCCGAGCACGGAGGCTCCCGCCGGGGCCGCCGCAGTCGATCCGGGGGCGGTCGACGCGTCCGGCATCCCGTTGTGGGCCCTGCAGGAACCGCCGCCCGACGAGGCCCCCGCCGACGCCGGCACATGGGGCGACGACGCGCCGATGCTGGGTCGCGGATCGCACTGGGGTCGCCCCGATTCGGGGCGCGGCACGCGACGTTTCGAGGCCGATCCTGCGAGCCTGCTCGAGGGCATGAACCCGCAGCAGGCGCAGGCCGTCGAGCACTTCGGGACGCCGTTGCTCATCGTCGCGGGCGCCGGTTCGGGCAAGACGCGCGTGCTGACGCATCGCATCGCCTACCTGATGGCGGCGCGTGGCGCGCAGCCCGGCCAGATCCTCGCGATCACCTTCACGAACAAGGCGGCCGCCGAGATGCGTGAGCGCGTGGAGCAGCTCGTCGGGGGTGCGGCGAACGCGATGTGGGTGAGCACGTTCCACTCCGCGTGCGTGCGCATCCTGCGCCGTGAAGCCAAGCATGTGGGGTTGCGCTCGACGTTCTCGATCTACGACGCGGCCGACAGTCAGCGCCTCATGGCGATGGTGACGCGCGATCTCGACCTCGATCCGAAGCGCTACCCGCCGAAGTCGTTCAGTTTCCAGGTGAGCAACCTGAAGAACGAGCTGATCGACGCCGAGGAGGCCGCGAAGCGCGCCGAGACGGATCAGGAGCGCAAGGTCGCCGAGGCCTACCGTCTCTACCAGCAGCGCCTGCGGCAGGCGAACGCGCTTGACTTCGACGACATCATCATGACGACCGTCACCATCCTGCAGGCGTTCCCGCAGGTGGCCGAGCACTACCGGCGCCGCTTCCGGCACATCCTCGTCGACGAATACCAGGACACGAACCACGCGCAGTACGTCCTCGTGCGCGAGCTCGCCGGCGGGGAGCACGCCTCGGGCGGCATGGCGAGCCAGGACGCCGAGGGCGATTCGCGCGCCACGAGCGCGGTACCCATGGCCGACCTGTGCGTCGTCGGTGACGCCGATCAGTCGATCTACGCCTTCCGTGGGGCGACGATCCGCAACATCGTCGAGTTCGAGGAGGACTACCCGAACGCGACGACGATCCTGCTCGAGCAGAACTACCGTTCGACGCAGAACATCCTCGGCGCGGCGAACTCCGTCATCGAGCGCAACCCGGAGCGTCGCAAGAAGAACCTGTGGTCCGATCAGGGCGACGGCGAGAAGATCGTCGGGTACGTCGCCGATTCCGAGCATGACGAGGCCGCGTTCGTCGCGCGCACGATCGACAAGCTCGGCGACGATCACGGCGTCAAGCCCAAGGACGTCGCGGTGTTCTACCGGACGAACGCGCAATCGCGCGCGCTCGAAGAGGTGTTCGTCCGCGTCGGCCTGCCGTACAAGGTCGTCGGTGGCACGCGGTTCTACGAGCGCAAGGAGATCAAGGACGCGCTCGCGTACCTGCGCGTCATCTCGAACCCGGCCGACACCGTCAACCTGCGCCGCATCCTCAACACGCCGAAGCGCGGCATCGGTGACCGCGCCGAGGCATGCCTCGGCGCGCTCGCGGAGCGGGAGCGCATCACGTTCATCGAGGCGCTCGCGCGGGCCGACGAGGCACCGGGCATCGCGACGCGGTCGGTGAGCGCCGTCAAGGGCTTCACCGAGATCCTCGAGAGCCTGCGGCAGACGCGCGAGTCCGGTAGCGGCGTCGGCCCCCTCATCGAGGCGATCCTCGAGCGCACGGGGTATCTGAAGGAGCTGCGCACGAGCAAGGATCCTCAGGACGAGACGCGCATCGAGAACCTCGCCGAGCTCGTCGCCGTCGCCAACGAGTTCGACGACAACTACCCGGGCGCGACGCTCGAGGACTTCCTCGAGCAGGTCTCCCTCGTGGCCGACGCGGACGAGATACCGAAGGACGCCGAAGATCAGGGCGTCGTCACCCTCATGACGTTGCACACCGCAAAGGGCCTCGAGTTTCCGGTCGTATTCCTCACCGGCATGGAGGACGGCACGTTCCCACACATGCGCGCTCTCGGCGACACGAAGGAGCTCGAGGAGGAGCGGCGCCTCGCCTACGTCGGCATCACCCGGGCGCGCGAGCGCCTGCACCTGTCACGCGCTGCCGTGCGCAGCGCGTGGGGTGCGCCGCAGTACAACCCGCCGTCGCGCTTCCTCGGCGAGATCCCGGAGGAGTTCGTCCACTGGGAGCGCGAGGCCACGGCGTTCGCGTCGTCCCAGCCGCGCGGGTACGCCGCGTTCGGCAGCGGGGGCGGTTCGCCCTACGGCTCGGGTGGCAGCAGGCACGACGATGACGGCCCCGTCATCGGGCGCGGCTCCGCGCCGGTGGCGCGGATGTCGTCGAGCGGTCGCAGCTCCGGGGCCGGTTCGTTCTCGACCACGAAGAACTCCGCCGTCGGCCGCGGCATGCGCGAGATCCCGAACCTCGACGCCGGCGACAAGGTGACGCACGACAGCTTCGGCCTCGGCACCGTCGTGCGCGTCGAGGGTCAGGGCGACCGAGCGATGGCTCACATCGACTTCGGCGACGGCCCACCCAAGCGCCTGCTCCTGCGCTACGCGCCCGTCACGAAGCTGTGACACGCATGAGTTGAGGATCATCAACTGAGCGGAGGGTGTGGCGGGCGTTACAGTGCGAGTAACCGCCCGAGAGGATTGAGTCATGGTCCAGCACGCGCCTGCCACGAACGCCACCCCTACGAATGCCGCCACGAACGGCTCCGATCGACTCCGCGTCGTCGTCGCGAAGCCGGGCCTCGACGGCCACGACCGTGGTGCGAAGGTCATCGCGCGGGCGTTGCGCGACGCCGGCATGGAGGTCATCTACACGGGCCTGCACCAGACGCCGGAGCAGATCGTCACGGCTGCGGTGCAGGAGGACGCCGACGCGATCGGCCTGTCGATCCTGTCCGGTTCGCACATGACGCAGTTCGAGCGCCTGATGACGTTGCTGCGCGAGCAGGGCATCGACGACGTCGTCGTCTTCGGTGGCGGAATCATCCCCGAGGGCGACATCAAGCCGCTGCTCGACATGGGTGTCGCGCGCATCTTCACGCCCGGTGCGCCGACGCACGAGGTCGTCGCGTGGGTGCGCGAGAACGTCGGGGACGCGGCGTCCGCACACGCCTGAGAGCACCGGCGCGAACCCCTGGTTACCCCCGCGCGGCAAAGCGCGTTAAAGTCACAAGCGGAACACTCCTTTCAACGATGAGGATGGATTCGCGTGGATCTCTTCGAGTACCAGGCGCGCGACATGTTCGAGGCGCACGGCGTTCCGGTGCTGGCCGGCCAGACGGCCACCACCCCGGAAGAAGCCAAGGCAGCCGCCGAGCAGATCGGTGCGAAGTCGGGCGGTGTCACCGTCGTCAAGGCCCAGGTCAAGACCGGTGGCCGCGGCAAGGCCGGCGGCGTCAAGGTAGCCAAGTCGGCTGACGAGGCCGAACAGTACGCCAAGGACATCCTGGGCATGGACATCAAGGGCCACACCGTGGGCACCGTGATGATCGCCCAGGGCGCCAAGATCGCCGAGGAGTACTACTTCTCGATCCTGCTCGACCGAGCGAACCGCAGCTACCTCGCGATGTGCTCGAAGGAGGGCGGCGTCGAGATCGAGCAGCTCGCCGTCGAGCGTCCCGAGGCACTCGCGCGCATCGAGGTCGACCCGAACGTCGGCATCGACGGCGCGAAGGCTGACGAGATCGTCAAGGCCGCCGGGTTCGACGACGAGACGGCCGCGAAGGTCGCGCCCGTTCTCGTCAAGCTGTGGGAGACCTACCGCGACGAGGACGCGACGCTGGTCGAGGTGAACCCGCTCGTCAAGACCGAGGATGGCGACATCATTGCGCTCGACGGCAAGGTGACGCTCGACGAGAACGCCGGCTTCCGTCACCCCGACCACGAGGCTCTCGAGGACAAGGCCGCGGCCGACCCGCTGGAGGCCAAGGCCAAGGCGCTCGACCTCAACTACGTGAAGCTCGACGGCAACGTCGGCATCATCGGCAACGGTGCCGGCCTCGTCATGAGCACGCTCGACGTCGTCGCCTACGCCGGTGAGGACTTCACCGGCGGCAAGGCCAAGCCCGCCAACTTCCTCGACATCGGTGGCGGCGCCTCGGCGGAGGTCATGGCCAACGGTCTCGACGTCATCCTGAACGACGAGCAGGTCAAGAGCGTCTTCGTCAACGTCTTCGGTGGCATCACGGCGTGCGACGCCGTCGCCAACGGCATCGTCGGCGCCCTGAAGAAGCTCGGCGACGCGGCGACGAAGCCGCTCGTCGTGCGCCTCGACGGCAACAACGTCGAAGAGGGCCGTGCGATCCTCTCCGACTTCAACCACCCGCTCGTGACGGTCGTGGACACCATGGACGGCGCAGCCCGCAAGGCTGCCGAGCTGGCCGCGGCCAACTGAAAGGGATCTGACTTCCATGTCGATTTTTCTCAACGCTGACTCCAAGGTCATCGTTCAGGGCATGACCGGCTCCGAGGGCATGAAGCACACGGCGCGCATGCTCGCCTCGGGCACGAACGTCGTCGGTGGCGTCAACCCGAAGAAGGCCGGCCAGACGGTTGACTTCGACGTCAACGGCGAGACCAAGCAGGTTCCGGTCTTCGGCTCCGTCAAGGACGCCATGGCCGAGACGGGCGCCAACGTCTCCGTGATCTTCGTGCCGCCGGCCTTCGCCAAGAGCGCCGCGGTCGAGGCCATCGAGGCCGAGATGCCGCTCGCCGTCGTCATCACCGAGGGCATCCCGGTGAAGGACTCGGCCGAGTTCTACAACCTGAGCAAGGGTTCGAAGACGCGCCTGCTCGGCCCGAACTGCCCGGGCATCATCAGCCCCGGTGAGTCGAACGCCGGCATCATCCCGGCGAACATCGCCGGCAAGGGCCGCATCGGCCTCGTCTCGAAGTCGGGCACGCTGACGTACCAGATGATGTACGAACTGCGTGACTTCGGTTTCTCCACGGCCATCGGCATCGGCGGCGACCCGGTCATCGGCACGACGCACATCGATGCGCTCGAGGCGTTCCAGAACGACCCCGACACCGACGCGATCGTCATGATCGGTGAGATCGGCGGCGACGCCGAGGAGCGCGCTGCGGCGTACATCAAGGAGAACGTGACGAAGCCGGTCGTCGGTTACGTCGCGGGCTTCACCGCTCCCGAGGGCAAGACGATGGGCCACGCCGGCGCCATCGTCTCCGGCTCCGCGGGCACGGCTGCCGCGAAGAAGGAGGCCCTCGAGGCCGCCGGCGTCAAGGTCGGCAAGACGCCGTCCGAGACGGCCGCTCTCATGACGGAGATCATGAACAACCTCAGCAAGTGAGGCGGATTCACCGAACGTCGCTTCGGTGATCTCGACGAACGCCCCCGCATCGGCTCGCGCTGGTGCGGGGGCGTTCGTCGTGTCGCCGAGGTGCCGGCGACATGGCCGCGAGAAGTCGGCGCACGGATGGAACCAGTAATGATGCAGCGGCGTCCCAGTGACGGTTAAGTTATGAATGATGACGCGGGCGAGAGTCCGTCGACCTGGGAGGGATCGTCATGGACTTGAGGCAAGGGTTCGGTCTCGTCGGAGCTGTGGGCGTGACGTTGTCGGTGGGTGCGTGCACGAGCGTCGACGGTTCGTCGCCGGCGGCGAGCGCGTCTGCGCCGCCGAGTGCCGCCGTGTCGTCGAACGCGGCCGCGCAGACTCCGAGCGCGGCGACGTCTGCTGTCGCGCCCGAGTCGTCGTCGGCGCCCGCCACGTCCGCTGGTGCCGCGTCGAGCGAGGCCGCGTCGTCTGCGCCGGCGTCCGATCCGCTCGGCTCCGGCCAGCAGGGGCTCGTCACCACGAAGGTCGGTGCGGAGGCGAAGACCTCGAAGTTGTCGGTGAAGGTGACCAAGGTCGTCGACCCGGTGCCGGCCGGCGATTCGGCGGTCTTCAAGCCGGGGGCCGGCAAGAAGTGGGCGGCCGTGTCGATGACGGTGACGAACGTCGGCGGCGCACCGATCAACTTCAGCCCGTCGATGTGCATCGACGCCAAGACGACGACGAACGGGTCGGCGTCGGCGTCACTGTTCGCCGATTACGGTTCGCCGATGGATTCGTCCACCCTGCACAAGGGTGACGCCGCGAGCGGGGACGTGACGTTCGAGCTGCCGAAGAACCAGAAGCTCAAGTCCGTCGACGTGCGATGCTCCCTCGACTTCGCCGGGGATCAGCGCACCATCCGCGTCGACCTCGCCCACTGACCACTTCACCCTCAGCCCGGGCCCGCCGCGGCTCGGACGCACCGAAAGGAACACCCAGATGAAGACCACCGCACGCAGGATGGGCCTGGCCCTGCTGGCCGGCACGATGACGCTGGGCATGAGCGCCTGCACCCAGGTCGAGGGCGGCGCGTCCCAAGCCACGTCGGCCGCGAACAGCGCGGCGCCGTCCGTGGCCTCGGCCGCGTCGTCGGCTGCGGGCGAGGCCACCTCGGCGGCCCCGAGTGCCACGTCACCGGCCTCCACGCCCGATCAGAGCTCGAGCGCGGCTGCACCCACGACGAGCGAGTCCCCGTCCTCCGACACCGGTACGGGCGACTCGGGAGACACGTCGGGCCCCAAGACCGGCAAGGTCGGTGAAGAGGTCAAGACGAAGCAGATGTCGGCCAAGGTCAACAAGATCGCCGACCCGATCACCCCCGAGAACGACTTCGACAAGCCGGGCAACGGCAACCACTTCGTCGCCGTCAACATCACGATGACGAACCTCGGCGACAAGAATCTCAACGCCGGCACGACGTGTCTCAAGGTGAAGCTCGACGACAACACGTCCGCGCGCGAGGACTTCGCCTCGTACGGGCAGCGTCTCGACTACGGCACCCTCTACAAGGGCGACACGACGACGGGTGACGTCGTCTACAAGGTGCCGAACGGCAAGAAGATCAAGACGATCGACGTCAAGTGCGGTTACGGCGACGAGCAGGCCATCCGCATCCAGGCCAAGTGACGTTTGCGTTCCGTCAGGTCTGAGCGCTCTCGGCGCCACATGGCTTCGACCCGTGCGCCCGAGGCCCGCACCTCTCGCTGATCCCGCCACCTGCTCCAGGTGGCGGGATCAGTCGTTCCTGCGGCGAGCCTCGAGCATCGACCCAGCGCGGCCTGAGAGGATGGCCGGGCCATGAGTGATCGTCGCCCCCGCAGTTCCTCGTCCGCCTCGTCTCCGGCGAACAAACGCCCTCGACCGCAGCGCCCGCAGCGTGCGGGCGGCAGTTCACCCGCGCGCGCGGGTGCCCGTGACGGCGTGGGTGGCGGCTCCCGCCCGCCGCGACAGAGCGCAGCGACTCGTGACTCGGCGTCACGAGGTTCGACAGGGCCGTCTCAGCGAGATGCGGCGCGCACCGGGGCGAATGGTCGCTCGACGAACGAATCGCGACCGGCCGGGCGCCCGCACGTCCCGCTCGCCTTCGGGTACGGCATCGTCGCGGCGCTCGCGTCACTCGTCGTCCTCATGGTCCCGGTCTTCGCCGCGTGGACGCTCGATGCACAGTCGACGTCGTCGTGGAACGACACACTCGGCGTCGCCATCGACCTGTGGGCGCTCGCACATCGCGGGCACGTCGTCGTCGACGGCATCACGGTCGTCTTCAGCCCACTGCTGCTGACGCTCGGTTGCGTGCTCGCCGCTTGCTTCGGCGCGCGCGCGGCGTTCCCCGACGAACGGCTGCGCGCCGCGGACCTGCGCGCCATCATGCTCGCGTACGTCGGGGGATACGTGGCCGCGGCGCAGGTGCTCGGCATCGTCGCGGGGCTCGGCCACAGCCACATCCACTGGTGGTCGCTCATCGTGGGCCCGGCGCTCGTGGCCGCGCTCGGCGTGGCGTGGACGGCCTGGCACGAACGCAAGCACTCGCCCGAACTCGCGGCGTTCGACGAGGTCGTCGTCGAGGCCACCCCGCTGCTGTTGCGCCGTTCGCTGTCTGCGGGCCTGCGCGGCGTCGGCCTGTTCGCGGCGTTGTCGCTGCTGCTGCTCGTCGTGCTCATCGCCTGGCACGCGCCGCGCGTGTGGGCGGTTCAGCAAGCGCTCGCGCCCGGTGTCGTTGGCGGCTGCCTGCTCGTGCTGGCGCAGGTGATGGCCCTGCCCAACCTTCTCGCCCACACGGCGGGGTGGACGACGGGCGCGCCGTTCGAGGCGGGTGCCGTCAGCATCGGCCACTCCGGGATGACGCCCGGCACCCTGCCGATGGTCCCCGTCCTCGGGGCGCTGCCCGACCACGTCGGGCCGTGGGCCTGGGCGGCGCTCGCCGTGCCCATCGGCGTCGGCGTCTTCATCGGCTGGGCCTCGGGCCGGGCACTCACCCGGTTCGCGAGTCTGCGTGCGAAGCTGACGGTCGCGGCGAGCGCCGCCGCCGTCACGACGGTGACGATGTGGCTGCTGTGGTGGTTCTCGACGGCTTCGGTGTCGCGGGGGCTGCTCGAGTACGCCGGCCCGTCGTGGCAGGCGTGGCTCGTCGCGCCGCTACTGCTCGTGCTGCCCGCGCTCGCGACGGCGGCGGCGCGTCACTGGCGTTCAAGCCACCAGAAGTGACGCCATGCACGTGGCCCGCGCGGCGGGATCAAATCGTCGTTCTCGATCGTTGGGAGTGCTGTGAGTGAGATGCCCCAGCTGCCGCCCGGTCTGCGCAACAACGTCCTGTCGCTGCGGTATCTGCTGCTCGGGTTCCTGCTGTCGTGGCTGCCGCTGCCCGCGTCGGGCCTGGCCGCCATCCCGTTGGCGTTGTCGCTGTTCTACGGCATCCGCTACCTGCGCGACGTGCGCCGCGCCGGCGTCGCGGGTGCGTTCGGGCCGAACCTCGTCGGCCTCGTGCTCACGGCTCTCCTGCTCGCCATGACGGCCGCGCCGCTCGTGCACTACGAACGCACGAAGAGCTATCAGGAGTGCCTGTGGGGCGCCAACACCAACCAGGCGCGCGAATCCTGCGAGAGCTCCTACAGCCAGAACCCCAACGAGGTCGAGAAGTTCTTCTTCAACTGAGCCCCGCGTGGCGTCCTCGGCATCATCGCCTGGTCACGTGAGGGCCAGAGCCACCGTGAGGGCAGCATCGACGCGCTGCATGATGTGCGGTGGTAACCCGCTCCCGGGGCGCACGTGGTGGTCGTCGTCGAGCACCTCGATGTCGTCGCAGAGGACGCTGCCGAGGAGTTCTTGGCCCGCGCGACTCGCGCCGCTGAGCTCGATCGGGACGATGCTCGGCAGCGGCGGCTTCGTCGAGGTCGTGACGCGCACGACGAGAGCACTGCGCAGATGGGTGTTACGGGCGTTGTTCGAGACGACGAGCCCGGGTTTCTCCCCGTGGTCGAGGTCGCACCAGTAGATCTGGCCCCGGTGCATCGTCACCGCTGTGAGCCTGCCGCGTGTTCGTCGTTCGACCGACGCCGTTCGCGCTGATCGCGGCGCGCCCGATTGCTCCGAACATGCTCGAGGTCGTCTCCTGTCTCGTGCGATGCGTACTCCGCATAGGCCGAGTCGAGCCGATATGAAGCATGAAATGCTGCGCCCGTCGCAGCAGGTCGCAGCCGTGCCTCACGAGCGGGCGCGTGCAGCTTTCCACCCCTCAGGATTACCGGGTTCGCAGTCGCTGCTTCGTCAAGCACGGTCGGTAGGGTTATGCACGTGAGTGCCACGCCGCAGCTGCGCCCCGACACCCGACCGCTCGAGGTCGTCGTCCTCGTCTCCGGCAGCGGTTCGCTGCTGCAGGCGCTCATCGACGCAGAGGCCGACGCGGCCGCTCGCGGTCAGCGCTCGCCGTTCACGATCGTCGCCGTCGGTGCCGACCGCGAGTGCGCCGGTCTCGAGCGCGCGATGCTCGCAGGCATCCCGACGTTGGTCGTCGACACCGCCCATTTCGCCGACCGCGACGCCTGGGACGAGGCGCTCGCCGACGCCATCGAGCGCAGCTTCGACGACGACTCGGACGACCCCGATGCGCCGCCGCACCTCGTCGTCTCGGCCGGCTTCATGAAGATCTTGGGTGCGACGACGCTCGCGCGCCACACCGTCATCAACACGCATCCGGCGCTGCTGCCGAGCTTCCCCGGCGCGCACGGTGTGCGGGATGCCCTCGCCCACGGCGTCAAGATCACGGGTACGACGTGTCACGTCGTCGACGCCGGCGTCGACACGGGCCCGATCATCGCGCAGCGCGCCGTCGAGGTGCGAGCCGATGACGACGAAGACTCGCTCCACGAACGCATCAAGGTCGAGGAGCGCGACATGCTTGTGGACGTCGTCCGCAGGTTCGCACGTGGTTGGTCCATCAACGGCAGGACGGTTTTGATCAATGAGTGACGGTTTGCGCCCCATCAAGCGGGCCCTCGTCTCGGTGTACGACAAGACGGGTCTGGAGGAGTTGGCACGCGCCCTGGCCGACGCCGGCATCGAGATCGTCTCGACCGGTGGTTCGAGCAAGCTCATCGCCGGTCTCGGCATCCCGGTGACGCCCGTCGAGGAGCTGACCGGTTTCCCCGAGTGCCTCGAGGGTCGCGTCAAGACGCTGCACCCCAAGGTGCACGCGGGCATCCTCGCCGACTCGCGCAAGGACGACCACCTGGCGCAGCTGCGTGAGCTCGGCGTCGCACCGTTCGACCTCGTCGTCGTCAACCTGTACCCGTTCGCCGAGACCGTCGCGTCCGGTGCGAGCATCGACGAGTGCGTCGAACAGATCGACATCGGCGGCCCGACGATGGTGCGCGCGGCCGCGAAGAACCACCCCACCGTCGCGATCGTCACCGACCCGTCGCGCTACGACGACGTCATCACCGCCGTCAACGGTGGCGGCTTCACGCTGCAGCAGCGCACCGAGCTCGCGCGTGAGGCGTTCGTCCACACCGCGTCGTACGACGTCGCCGTCGCGACGTGGATGGGGGAGAACCTCGCCGGTTCGGACGACGAGGCGACGGGCGATCAGTTCCCCGACTGGATGGGCGCGACGTTCACGAAGGCCGCGAGCCTGCGCTACGGCGAGAACCCGCACCAGGCGGCGGCCCTCTACACGTCGGCCGACGCGAGCGGCCTCGCCCAGGGCGAGCAGCTGCACGGCAAGGAGATGTCGTACAACAACTACGTCGACGCCGACGCCGCCTACCGCGCCGCGTACGACCACGGTGACGTGCCGACGGTCGCCATCATCAAGCACGCCAACCCGTGCGGCATCGCCGTCGGCGCTCCCGACGAGGACATCGCCGCCGTGCACCAGCGCGCCCACGAGTGCGACTCGACGAGCGCATTCGGCGGCATCATCGCGACCAACCGCCCGGTGACGAAGGCGATGGCCGAGACGGTGAAGGACATCTTCACCGAGGTCGTCGTCGCGCCGGCGTTCGACGACGACGCGCTCGAGGTGCTCACGCAGAAGAAGAACATGCGCCTCGTGACGGTGCCCGCGCCGGCCGGCTCGAGCCTCGACACACGCCCCATCTCGGGCGGTCTGCTCGTGCAGGAGCGCGACATGATCGACGCAGAGGGCGAGGACAAGGACGGTCGCACCACGGGTGACGACCCCGAGCGCTGGCAGCTCGTCGCCGGCGAGGCCGCGGACGAGGCCACGATGCGTGACCTCGAGTTCGCGTGGCGTGCGGTGCGCGCCGTGAAGTCGAACGCGATTCTGCTCGCCAAGGACGGTGCGTCGGTCGGTATCGGCATGGGCCAGGTCAACCGCGTCGACTCGTGCAACCTCGCCGTGACGCGTGCGGGCGCCGAGCGGGCCCGTGGTTCGGTGGCGTCGTCGGACGCGTTCTTCCCGTTCGCCGACGGCCTGCAGATCCTGCTCGACGCGGGCGTCCAGGCCGTTGTCGCGCCGGGTGGGTCCATTCGTGACGCCGAGGTCATCGACGCCGCGAACAAGGCCGGCGTCACCCTGTACTTCACCGGTACGCGTCACTTCGCGCACTGAATGACACCTCTGATCGACAACCCCCAGATGGCGGGTTTGGCTCAAGATGGCCTGAACGTCGGCCACATCTTCGGCCAAACCTGCCATCGTCGCGGTGCCCTGCGATGAAGCGTGACGCCAGAGCCTCCTCCGAGGCGCTTGCCCTCACTGCCGCGTTCTTCGGTGGGGCGTGCCTGTCGTTGCAGGCGCGCTTCAACGGGACGCTCGGTGAGCCGTTGTCCGAGCCGCTCGTCGCGGCGGTGTGGAGCTTCGGTTCGGGGCTCGCGCTGCTCGTGCTGACGCTCGTCGTGCCGAGCCTGCGCCGCGGCGCCGGTCGGCTCGTCGACGCGATTCGGGCGGGGCGTCTGCGCTGGTGGGAGTGCCTCGGCGGCGTTCTCGGCGGTGCGTTCGTGGCGGTGCAGACGAGCACGGTCGCCATCCTCGGGGTAGCGGTCTTCATCGTCGCGAGCGTCGGTGGCCGGGCACTCGGCGGGCTGCTCGCCGATCACGTCGGTGCCGGCCCCAAGGGGCGCACGCCGATCACCCCCGCTCGCGCGCTCGCCGGAGCGTTCGCCGTCGTCGGGGTCGGCATCACGGTGAGCGGCCAGCACGTCCCGGGTGGCATCGCGATCCTGCCGGCCCTCGCCGTCATCATCGCGGGCGTCATGACGCAGTTCCAGCAGGGTCTCAACGGGCGCGTCAGTGCGCGGGCAGGTAGTTCGTACGCGACGACGCTGCAGAACTTCCTCGTCGGCGTGATCGCTCTCGTGGTGTTCGCCGGTGCGCGCGTGCTCCTCGGCTTCACGCAGTGGCAGTGGCCGCACGACGCTCCCTGGTGGGCGTGGCTCGGTGCGCCGCTGGGCATCGCGTTCATCGGGTTGTCGGCGTGGGCGACGGAGCACATCAGCGTGCTCGTGCTCGGGCTCATGGGCATCATGGGGCAGCTCGTCGCGGCGCTCGTCATCGACCTGCTCGACCCGGTGGCGCGCGAAGGTGTCGGTGTGCGCCTGTCTCTTATACACATCTGACGCTGCCGACGATATGCAGT
>ERZ1031257.19-NODE-19-length-16330-cov-6.169708_pt1 | contig 16330 bp, 16 predicted proteins | sample MGYA00517288_ERZ1031257 | MGnify/ENA primary metagenome ERZ1031257 (study PRJEB33718, sample SAMN03159810) | human skin metagenome | collected 2014-02-25 | study: EMG produced TPA metagenomics assembly of the PRJNA266117 data set (Human skin bacterial metagenome and...
CACTGCATATCGTCGGCAGCGTCAGATGTGTATAAGAGACAGACCCCCGCACAGCTCCGCGACGAAATGCGCGCACCCCGGCCACGCTCGATGGCCGGGGTGCGCGCGAGACGTCTGAGGGCGCGCGCTCAGCGGGCCGACTCGTCGTCACGCCCGCCGTCGGCGAGCGCGGTGTCGGGCCGGATGTCGATGCGCCACCCCGTCAGCTTCGCCGCGAGACGGGCGTTCTGGCCCTCCTTGCCGATGGCGAGGCTGAGCTGGAAGTCGGGCACGACGACGCGGGCGGCTCGGGCCTTCGGGTCGACGACCTCGACCGACTCGACGCGCGAGGGCGACAGCGCCGCGGCGATGAACTCATCGGGCTGGCGCGAGTAGTCGACGATGTCGATCTTCTCGCCCTGCAGCTCGCTCATGACGGCGCGCACGCGCTGACCCATCGGGCCGATACAGGCGCCCTTGGCGTTGATGCCGGGCTTCGTGGCGTGCACCGCGATCTTGGTGCGGTGACCCGCCTCGCGCGCGAGCGCGGCGATCTCGACGCTACCGTCGGCGATCTCGGGCACCTCCATCGCGAACAGCTTGCGCACGAGGTTGGGGTGGGTGCGCGACAGCGAGATCTGCGGGCCCTTCGGGCCGCGGCGCACGGACACGACGTAGCAGCGCAGACGCTCGCCGTGACGGTAGGTCTCCCCTGGCACCTGCTCCGCAGTCGGCAGGATGCCCTCCACGGTGCCGAAGTCGACCTTGACGAACCGCGAGTCGAGGCTCTGCTGGATCGTGCCGGAGACGATGTCGCCTTCCTTGCCGATGAAGTCACCGAGGATGGCCTCGTCCTCGACGTCACGCATGCGCTGCATGATGACCTGACGGGCCGTACCCGCGGCGACGCGCCCGAAGTTCTTGGGGGTGTCGTCGAACTCGGGGCCGGGCTCGCTCCAGGTGCCGTCCTCCTGCTTCTCGCCGTCCTCGCGCGCCCACACGACGACATGACCCGTGCGGCGGTCGAGCTCGACGCGCGCCCGGCGGTAGGAGCCCTCCTCCTTCTGGTACGCGAGCAGCAGCGCCTGCTCGATGGCGGGGACGATGACGTCCATCGGAATCTCGCGCTCCCGCTCCAGGGCGCGCAGTGCAGCCATGTCGATGTCCATCAGACGTCCTCTCCCACGGCGTCGGCGTCGTCGCCGCGCGTGAATTCCACCTGCACCTTGGCGCCGGTGATCGATGTGTAATTGAGTCGGGCGGGCTCGGCGTCAACGGCCGCCCCCGCCTTCTTGCCGCCCTGCTCGGGCGTCACCTGCACCGTCTGGGCGTCGGCGCGGGTGATGCGACCGGCGACCTTCGACTCGTCGTCGAGGGTGACGGTGACGAGGCGGCCGACGTTGCGCGCGAAGTGGCGCGGCAGCGTCAGCGGACGGTCGGTGCCGGGTGAGCTGACCTCGAGGACGTAGGGCTGTTCGCCCATGACGTCGCTCGCCTCGAGTTCTGCGTCGATGACGCGCGTGGCGTCCGTGACCTCGTCGAGCGTGACGGGCTCGATCGATTCCTCGACCGCCGTCTCGAGGGCGACGTCGCGGTCGACGAGCACGCGCACGAGGCGGCGCTTGCCGGCAGGCACGACGGTGACGTCCTCGACGAGGAGACCCAGTGGTTCGAGCTTCGGCAGAATCGTGTCGATGATCGTCTGTTCCGAGTTGCTCACTCGCGCCTCCTGGAGTTGTCGCCGTGCCGTGCACCCGTCGCCCGCGGCACGAGCCGTGAGGTGACGAATGCGCAGGCGTCGTGCCTGCGCATCGCCCCTGAGTCTATCGTGACGCGCGAGGAGCCGTCGTCGCCCGAGACCGGAGCGTCCCGGCTCGCCGCAGGTCAGCCCTACGACGGCGCGAGGCCCCGACGGTGCAGCATGCGCCGCTCGATCGGGGCGAAGAGCAGCACCTCCACGGCCAACCCGACGACGAGCACGAGAACGATCGCGGCCATCACGGCTGGCATGTCCGAGTTCGCCTGCCCCTGGTTGAGCATCGAACCGAGACCGAATCCGAGCTTGGGCGACTGCACGATGAGCTCGGCGGCCATGAGGGAACGCCAGGCGAACGCCCAGCCCTGCTTGATGCCGCCGAGATAGGTCGGCATGGCCGCCGGCAGGAGGACGTGACGCACGAGTTGCGTGCGACTCGCTCCGAGGGCCCGGCCGGCTCGTTCGAACAGAGGCGGGACCTGATCCAACCCGCCGATCAATCCCATGGCGATCGAGGGCACTGCGGACAGCAGGATCACGGCGTACATCGTCGTGTCGCTGAGGTAGAACATCATGACGGCGAAGGGCACCCACGCGACCGACGGCAGGGACTGCATCGCTGCGAGCAGCGGTCGGAAGGCGCGCCGCGCCAGTCTCGCGCGGCCGACGACGAGCCCGAGTGTCGTGCCGAGCACGAGAGAGAGCGCGAAGCCCACCGCGCCGCGTCGCAGGCTGACCCAGATCGCGTCGAGCGCCTCCCCCGAGGTGAGGGAGGTCCACAGGGCCCGAGCGATGTCGGTGACCGGAGGGAGCACCCAGGCCGGTTTGACGTGTGCCCACACGAGAACCTGCCAGGCGAGGACCACGATCGCGAGCGCACCCAGCGGCGCTAGCACGGACAGCGGGTCGACGCGGCGTCGGCGCTGCGCCTGAGCCTGTTCGAGCGCGTCTAGTCCGGAGGTGACGTCGTCGTCACTGATCATCGATCTCGTGGGGCCGGGCGAGCGGTGCCGTCGGGCACTGGCCTCGAACGGATCCTCCTCGCGCATGTCGAACTCAGGCGTGGGCATGACGACTGATCTCCTCTCGCAGGCGCGAGGTGATCTCGCGGGACAGCTCACCGACGCCTGCGTCCTCGATGGCACGCGGCTGTGGCAGGTCGACGTCCCACGTCTGGCTGACGCGTCCCGGGCGCGAAGAGAGCAGGACGACACGTTGGCCGAGACGCACTGCTTCACGCACGTTGTGGGTGACGAAGATGACGGCCATGCCGTCGCGATGCCACACGTCGCTAAGTTCCCCGTGGAGCAGGTCGCGCGTCATGGCGTCGAGGGCGGCGAATGGTTCGTCCATGAGCAGCAGGCGCGCGTTCTGGGCGAGTGCGCGCGCGAGGGCGACGCGTTGGCGTTGGCCTCCGGACAGTTCGTGGGGTCGTCGATCCACTGCGCCGTCGAGCCGCACCGTCGCGAGCAGCTCCTGCGCCCGCTGGCGGCGTTCGGCGGAGGGCACGCCCCTGAATCGCAGGGGAGCCTCGACGTTCTCGCCGACGCTCAGCCACGGGAAGAGCGCGGAATCCTGAAACATCAGCGCCGGTTGAGGGCCGTCGACGTGCACGTCGCCCGCGCTGGCGGGTTCGAGCCCGGCGATGATCGACAGCAGGGTCGACTTGCCGCAGCCGGAGGCGCCGAGAACGCTGACGAACTCCCCCTGTTCGACCCTCAGGTCGAGCCCGCCGATCGCCTCGACGGCGTCGTCGCCCTGGCCGAAGACCTTGTGCAGACCGCGGATGTCGACGGCGGCCGGCTGTGCCGTCGAGCGTGCGTCGCTCGGCGGGGCGATCGGGTGTCGCTCGCCTGCCGTGGTGGTGTCGAACGTCATGTCAGCCCTTTCTGTGCACGCCGAGACCGGCGTCGGTGATCGCAGGCAGGGCGCGTGCAGCAAGGACCTGCCGGAGCGGGTCGAGGTCCGCCAACCCGCGCAGGTCGGGACGGACGTCGATGCCGCCCGTTCGCCACGTGTGTTCGGCGACCTGCGCGATGTTTGCCATCAACGGATCCCAGGAGAACTGCACGTTGTCCATGGCCCGCTCGGCGACCGATCGCTTCAACTTCTTGCCGCTGAGCTTGCCGATCTCGGCGTTGAGCAGCACACTCGCGGCGCCCCGATGGCTGTTGATCCATTCCACGGTCTCGACGTGGGCCGCCAGGAGCTGCTCCACCTGAGCAGGCGCGCGTTCGAGGTACTCCTGGGTGACGAGCAGGCACGTCGTCACGAATCGGTGGTCGGGCCACTGGGTGCGCTCGTCGACGAGCACGTGCGCGCCGGCTTCGACGACGAGGCGAGAGACCCATGGCTCGGCCTGGTAGCTGGCGTCGAGGCGCCCCTGGCGGAACTGATCGAGAGTCTGTGAGTTGGCCATCCACACGGTCTCCACCTCGTCCGCTCCCGGCCCCGTCGTCAGGTGGTGCTCGGCGAGCAGTGTCTTGAGGGCTACGTCCTGGGTGCCGCCGATCTGCGGCGTGGAGACGCTGCACCCACGCAGATCGTCGATCTTCTTCACTCCGGGACGAGCAACGAGCGCAGCGCCGTTCTCCGCTGCTCCGGCGAGGAGGCGCACTCCGGCGCCCTTCGTCCGCACCCACGCCGTGATCGCCGGGTTCGGGCCGAGGTAGGCGACGTCGATCGCGCCGGCGAGCATGGCCTGGACGGCGGCGGGCCCGTTGTCGAAGACCTGCCGCTCGATGGCCGTGCTGCCCAGGTGGCGCGCGAACGTTCCGCGGGCCATGCCTGCGAGGGCCACGCCGTGGGTCAGGTTCGAGAAGTGCCCCAATCGCAGGCGATGCGGGCTCGCCTCAGCCGCCCCGCACCCCGACAGGGCCGGTGTCATGAAGGGGGCGGCGAGGCCGGCGCCGAGGAGCGTCCGGCGCCCGATCTGGGGTGATCGGGCCCGGGATCGGTGTACGGCATCGACAGGTGCGTGATCGTCGCGCATGTCAGCCAGCCAGCCAATCCTCTTCGGATTCGAGCTGCGCGGCGTCGTCGTCCGCACCCGAACCGAGCCCCGCACCCGACATGCCGGCTCCGAGCGTGGCGCCGCTCGCGGGATCGATGACGAGGAACGCGCCGGTCGCCCGGTGGCTGTCGTACGGGTCGAGCACCACGGGCTCGGCCAGACGCAGACGGACTCGTCCGATCGTGTTGAGCGTCATCACTGCTTCAGGGCCGGCTGCGTGCCACGTGCTCGTCTCGACGTCCCACAGATGCGTGATGTCGTCGACGACCGCGCGCACCACCTTGGTGCCCGCCTTGACGAGGACGCGCTGACGGACACGCCCGTCCGCGGCCGCGAGCCACGCGAGCACTCCGCTCACCTCGGAGTCGGCAACCGGTTGATCGGGGTCGGCCACGAGCGACAGGACCTCACCACGAGCGACGTCAAGTTCGTCGCCCAGACGCACCGTCACTGACTCGCCCGCTACGGCCACCTCACGCGAGCCCACCGGAGTGTCGATCGCGACGACCCGGCTCGTCAGGCCCGAGGACACCGCGCGCACACGGTCACCGACGTGCAGGACGCCGGAGGCGATGCGGCCGGCGAGACCGCGATAATCCGGATGCTCGGCGGTGCGAGGCCGGATGACGAGCTGGACCGGCATGCGGAACGACTCGGCCCGCAGGTCATCGCGGACGGGTAGCGACTCGAGCAGGTCGAGCAGCGGCGGGTGGTCGTACCCGTCGGGGGCCGGAGCGACGACCCCCTCGCCCGTCAGCGCAGATAGCGCGACGACGCGGGGATCGCTGAGGCCCACCCTGTCGGCCAGGTCGGTCGCCTGGGTCCGGACCTCGTCGAACCGCGAGCGCGACCACTCGAGGGCATCCATCTTGTTGACGGCGAAGATGACGTGCGGAACACGCAGCAGCGCCATCAACGCGGCGTGACGACGCGTCTGGTCGCTGACCCCGTGTCGCGCGTCCACGAGGACGACGGCTGCGTCAGCGGTGGAGGCGCCGGTGACCATGTTGCGCGTGTACTGCACGTGCCCCGGGGTGTCGGCGAGGACGAAGGTGCGCCGGGGCGTGGCGAAGTACCGGTACGCCACGTCGATCGTGATGCCCTGTTCGCGCTCGGCGCGCAGCCCGTCCGTCAGGAGAGCAAGGTCGACCTGCTCGGCGCCGCGTGACGTGCTCGCGGCGACCATCGAGTCGTAGGTGTCGGCGAGGATGTTCTTCGTGTCGTGCAGCAGACGACCCACGAGGGTCGACTTGCCGTCGTCGACGCTGCCCGCCACGACGAGGCGGAGCTGGGAACCGGGCGAGGCGGTCGGTGCGTGCTCGGTGGACGAACGTGGTGCGTCGGCGGCACGGGTGGTCGTGGTCGTCATCTCTAGAAGTAGCCCTCTCGCTTGCGATCTTCCATAGCGGCCTCGGAGAGGCGGTCGTCGGCGCGGGTGGCTCCGCGCTCGGTGAGATGGCTCGCGGCGATCTCGGCGATGATGTCGGCGGTCGTGCGGGCCTCGGACTCGACGGCGCCCGTGCAGGAGCCGTCACCGACGGTGCGGTAGCGCACCGAGCGGGTGACGAGGGGTTCGTCGTCGCGCGGCCCGAACCAGGGCCCCGGCGTCAGCCACATGCCGTCACGCAGGAAGACCTGGCGCTCGTGCGCGTGGTAGATCGGCGGCAGCGCGACGTCCTCGGCCTCGATGTAGCGCCAGACGTCCAGTTCGGTCCAGTTGCTCAGCGGGAACACACGCGTGTTCTCGCCGGGGGTGTGACGGCCGTTGTAGAGGTTCCACAGCTCCGGACGCTGCCCGCGCGGGTCCCACCCTCCCATGGCGCTGCGCACCGAGAAGATGCGCTCCTTGGCGCGCGCCCGATCCTCGTCCCGGCGTGCTCCGCCGAGGAGGGCGTCGAAGCGTTCTGCCTCGATCGTGTCGACGAGGGGCACCGTCTGCAGGGGGTTGCGGGTGCCGTCGGGGCGTTCCTGCAGGCGGCCGTCGGCGATCCAGTCCTCGACCGCCGCGACGTGGAGGCGCAGGCCATGACGGGCGACGACCTCGTCCCGGAACGCGATGACCTCAGGCAGGTTGTGGCCGGTGTCGACGTGCAGCAGCGTCAGCGGCAACGGCGCGGGGGCGAGCGCCTTGAGTGCGACGTGCAGCAGCACTGCGGAGTCCTTGCCGCCGCTGAACAGCAGCGCAGGGCGTTCGAACTCGGCGATGACCTCGCGGATGATCTCGATGGCCTCGGCCTCGAGTGCCCGCAACGTCGACAGCTCGCCGGCGGGGTTCGTGGAGACGTCCGGTGGCGTCATCGTCTCGGTCATGCGGGTGTCCTCTCCTCGTCGATGAGACGCAGGATCTCGGCGAGGGATTCCTCGATCGAGCGGCCCTGGGTCTCGAGACGCAATTCGGGGTTGGTCGGAACCTCGTAGGGGTCGTCGAGGCCTGTCATTCCGGTGAATTCGCCGGCCTCGGCCCGGGCGTACAGGCCCTTGACGTCGCGTCGCGCGCACTCCTCGAGCGACGTTGCGACGAAGACCTCGAGGTAGCGACTACCGCTGCGCTCGTGGCGTGCGCGGTTCTCGGCGCGTGCATCGGCGTACGGGGCGATGACCGGCACGATCGCCCACACACCGTTGCGGGCGAGCAGGTCGGCGACGAAACCGACGCGCGTCACGTGGGTGTTCCGGTCCGCCCGGGAGAACCCGAGGCCGGCGCTGAGGGAGGTGCGCAGTTCGTCGCCGTCGAGCAGTTCGACGCGTTCGCCCCGCTCGCGCAGGGTGGCGACGAGGCGCTCGGCGAGCGTCGACTTGCCCGCTCCGGACAGGCCCGTGAGCCACACGGTCGCGGCGCTCATGTGTTGATCCCGCATTCGACCTTGTCGCGGCCCGCCCAGCGTCCGGCGCGCGCGTCCTCGCCCGGCGCCACCCGGCGGGTGCACGTGGCGCACCCGATCGAGGGGTAGCCCTGGGTGAGCAGCGGGTTCGTGACGATGGCGTGCTCGGCGATGTAGGCCTCGACGTCGGCGTCGCTCCACGCGACGATCGGCGCGACCTTGATGCGTTCGCGGCGCTCGTCGAAGCTGACGACCGGTGTGTCGCGCCGCGTGATCGCCTCGCTGCGACGCACCCCGGTGGCCCACGCCTCGTAGCCGTCGAGGGCCTCGTCGAGCGGGTGGGTCTTGCGCAGCGTGCAGCACAGATCGGGATCGCGTTCGAAGAGGTTCGCTCCGTACGTCGCGTCCTGCTGCGCGACACTCTGGGACGGTTCGAGGGTGCGCAGCGTGACGTCGTACGTCGAGGCGACCGCGTCGCGGGTCTGCAGCGTCTCTTCGAAGTGGTACCCGGTGTCGAGGAAGAGCACGTCGACGCCGGGCAGGCTGCGCGACGCGAGATGCGTCAGCACGGCGTCCTGCATGGAGGTGGCCACGGCGAAGCGTTCCCCGAACTCCGCGGCCGCCCAATCGAGCACGGCGTCCGCCGGTGCACCGTCGAGCTGGCCAGCGGCCCGAATGGCGATCCGACGCAGCTCGTCGGGCTCGCGCACGACCTGCGTCATCGCAGCTCCTCCTCGTCGGCGCGGCGGGCCCAGTCGCCGAAGCTCTCGCCGCTCTCGCGTGCGGCTATGTACCGCGTCACGACGCGCTCGACGTAGTCGCCCAGCTCGCTCGCGGCGACCTTGTGGGCGCGCAGCTTGCGCCCGACGACGAGGTCCTCGCCCAGGCCACCGCCGAGGTGGACCTGGTAGCCGGGCACCTGCTCGCCGGCGGTGTCGGTGATGATCTGGCCCTTGAGACCGATGTCCGCCACCTGGATGCGGGCGCAGCTGTTGGGGCAGCCGTTGAGATGGATCGCGATGGGGTGCTCGAGCTGGTCGTCGAGGTGAGCGAGACGCTCTTCGAGCTCGGCGACGAGGTCGTGGGCTCGCTGCTTCGTCTCGACGATGGCGAGCTTGCAGAACTCCAGGCCCGTGCACGCCATCGTCGCGCGGCGCCACGGCGACGGACGCCCGTCGAAGCCCAGCGGCCGCATCGTCTCGAGCAGCGGCTCGACGGCGTCGTCGGGCACGTCGAGGACGACGAGCTTCTGGTAGGCGGTCAGGCGCAGCCGGTCGCTGCCGGCGGCCTCCATCGCGTCGGCGACGCCCGCGAGCGCCGCGCCGCTCGTGCGCCCTGCGATCGGCGCGAACCCGACGAGGTTGCGTCCGTCCTTCTGACGATGCACACCGACGTGGTCGATCGTGTGCTTCGGCGTGGGCGCGGCGGGCCCGTCGAGCAGGGGGCGCCCGAGGTACTCGCGCTCCAGCACCTCACGCGTCTTGTCGGCGCCCCAGTCCTCGACGAGGTACTTGAGACGCGCGCGGTTGCGCAGCCGGCGGTAGCCGTGGTCGCGGAACAGCTTGACGGTCGCGAGCCAGACCTCGGGCACCTCTTCGAGCGGCACCCAGGCACCGAGGCGCAGCGCGAAGAACGCCTTCGTCGACAGCCCTCCCCCGATCTGCAGATCGAAGCCGGGGCCGTGGTCGGGGTGGACGACGCCGACGAAGCTGATGTCGTTGATCTCAGGGGCGGCGTCGGGCAGCCACGCGATCGACGACTTGAACTTGCGCGGCAGGTTCGCGAGATCCGGGTCGCCCACGTAGTTGGCCTTGATGAAGTCGATCGCGGGGGTCGCGTCGATCACCTCGTCGGGGTGCACGCCGGCCACCGGCGAACCGAGCGTGGTGCGCGTGCAGTCACCGCAGGCCTCGAGCGTGTCGAGACCGACGGCCTCGAGACGGCGCCAGATCTCCGGCACGTCCTCGATCGCGATCCAGTGGTACTGGATGTTGTTGCGGTCGGTGATGTCGGCCGTACCACGTGCGAAATCGGTGGAGATGCTCGCGAGCACCCGCAGCTGCTCGCGGGAGAGCTGCCCGCCGTCGATGCGCACGCGCATCATGAAGTACTCGTCGTCGAGCTCCTCGGGCGCCAGCGTCGCCGTCTTGCCGCCGTCGATGCCCTGCTTGCGCTGGGTGTACAGGCCCATCCAGCGCATGCGGCCGCGCAGGTCAGTGCCCGAGATGCTGTCGAAGCCCTCGCGGGCGTACTGCTCGAGGATGCGGGCGCGCACGTTGAGGGGCGCGTCCTCGGCCTTGAAGACCTCGTTCGGGTTGAGCGGGTCGAACTCGCCCTTGGCCCACTGCCCCTCGGGCTTGGCCGTGCGCTGCGTGGCGCGGGGACGTTCACTCGTCGTCGTCATCGTCCGCTCCTTCGTCGTTTCTCTCGGGCTCGAAGTACATAACCTTGTCTTCGGTTCAGCAAAACTGCAAATGATGGATAACGGGGTGTTCATCCTGTGGGAAGGCGCGGTGAGCCTGACGCGCCCACGGTGCGCCTGGCGTCACCGCCCGCCGGAACGCGCGGCCAGTGCGTGCCAGACTGTGCCCATGCCCGATGCTCGTCTCACCCGCCGCACCGCGCTCGCCGCCGTCGTCCTCACCACCACGAGCGCATGCAGGCTGCGCGTGGAGAAGGACGCGCCCCTGCCGGGGCCGACGGCGGCACCGGCGCCCGATTCGGGCCCCCTCGAGGCTGTGCGTCGTCACCTCGTGGTCGCGATGAGCGCGGCGAGCCAGGAGACGAACCACCGCCGGGAGGCCGCCGACGCGCAGGGCGCCCACGTCGCCGAACTCAAACGACTCGACGCGACGCTGCGCGGCATCGGCGCGACGTCGCTGCCCAGCGTCAGCGCCACTGCGGCGCCCAGCGTGTCGGCGTCAGCGTCTGCGTCGCCATGGGCGTCGGCGTCCGGAAAGAGCTCCCGCGCGAGCGCCCCGGCGTCGTCGCCCTCGGCGAGCAGCAGCCCCGCCGCGACGGCGTGGACCCGCGCCGAGAGCGACTGGGTCTCCCCCGCGCTGTGCGCGAGCCTGCAGAAGGTTTCGGCGACATCGAGGCCTCTCGCCCTGTCGATCGCCGCGCGCGGGCTCAGCTCGCTGCCGGGTGGCGTCTCCGTGCCGTGGTCCGCGACGGCGTCGGTGCCCTCGTCGTCGGCGCTTCTCGACGCGAACGCGGTGACGATCCACGCGCTCGAGTGGTGGGCGGCGCGCACCGATCCCGATGATCGCGGCGACGTCCCCGACCTGCTCGACGACCTCTACGCCGTGCGCTCGCTCGCGGAATCGTCGGCGTCATCGGGGTCGCCGTCGTCGTCATCGTCTGCTTCCGCGAGCCCCGCTGCGCCCGCGCGCCGCTACGACTCGCTCGCCGCGGCCCGCGCCGATGCGGGCAAGGCGGCCGCGGCTGTGATGTCGGCGTGCGCCGTCGCGGCGACGGGCACGCGCAGCGCCGATGATGTCAACGGGCTGCTGCTCGCGTGGTCGAGCGCGGCCCGCACGGTGCGCTTCGGTGGGGGCAGCGTCTCGCCGTTCCCCGGCCTCGCGACCTGAGCACGCCCGCGGAGAATAAACTCGTCCGCATGCGCATTCGGGGACGCGCGGCCGCCGCCGCACCACTGATCTCACTGCTCGCTCTCACGGCCTGTTCGGGCAGCTCGCACGACACGGGCGGCGCTTCGAGCTCCGGGGCGTCATCGAAGGCCGGCGCGTCGAGCAGTTCCGGTCGGAGTGCGAGCCCCTCGGCGAGCTCTTCGCTCGCTCCCCCGGAGCCGGTCAAGAACAAGCCGGGCAGCATCACGATCGGCGCGTCGGGCGACCTCATCGTCCACCCGTCGATCACGCAGATGGCCCGTCGTGCCGCAGGCGGCACGGGGTACCGCTTCGATCAGTTCTTCGGCCAGGTCTCCCCCGTCACGAAGGCGGGCGATCTACGCATCTGCCAGATGGAGAACCCGCTGTCGCGTGACGACACGAACCTGGCGCGCGAGCTGAGCTTCAACGCGCCCCACGAGTTCGCGACGACGGTGAAGTCCATCGGGTTCGACGGGTGTTCGACGGCCAACAACCACGCCTACGACCGCGGCCTCTCCGGGCTGGCGAGCACGCGCAGCGTCATGGCCGCGAACGGTCTGCAGGCGGCCGGCCCGGCCGCGTCTGCCGGCGAGAAGGGCCAGCCCGTGTTCTACGAGGCCAAGGGGTTCAAGGTCGCGCAACTGTCGTACAGCTACACGCTCGACAACCGCATCAACGGCGACCAGACGGGCACTCCCAAGGACGCGCCCTGGGTCGCGGACAACCTGTACGCGGTGCGCACCCCGGAAGGCATCGAGGCCGATGCCGCCGAAGCACGCAAGCAGGGCGCCGACATCGTCGTCGTGTCGATGCACTGGGGACGTGAGTACAAGCCGGTCTCGGCGGAGCAGAAGAAGTACGCGGACGCGTTGCTGCGCTCCGGGCAGGTCGACTGGATCATCGGCAACCATCCGCACATCGTGCAGCCGTGCCAGAAGATCGACGGACGATACGTCTCCTACGCCCTCGGCAACCTGTTCTCCGGCCAGCAGGCCGCATATCTGCCGGGCACGGCGGACGGCGCGTACGCGAGCGTCACCTTCACGCGCGACGCGGGCGGCAAGATCAGCCAATCTATGACGTACCAGCCCACCTATCAGGACCAGAAGACGCGCGTCGTCGAGCTGGCCACCCCGTCGCAGAACCCAGCATCCTACGCCAAGACGACCGCGACGATGGGTGCGTTCGGCTGCGACGCCAAGCCGGCGTCCTGACGGGTGACGGCACCCGCCGCCGTCGCCGGACGCTCGAGCCGTGGTAGCCGGTGAGGCGCCGGGCGCGGCTGAGCATCAGAGCAGGCCGAACTGCGCGGCGGTGTCGTAGCTGAGCTTGACGACGAAGGCCCCCACGACGACGACGAACACGGCGCGCACGAACCCGGCCCCCTTCGAGACGGCGGTCCGGGCGCCGAGATAGCCGCCCGCGAGGTTCGCGACGCCGAGCACGAGGCCGACACGCCAGGCCACCGCACCTGCCGGGATGAACACGACGAGGGCGGCGAGGTTCGTCGCGAAGTTGGCGAGCTTGGCCTTGGCGGAGGCCTCGAGGAAGCGGTAGCCGAGCAGGCTGACGAGCGCGAAGACGAAGAACGAGCCCGTCCCCGGGCCGAGCGCGCCGTCGTACAGGCCGACGCCCAGGCCGACGGCGCCCGCCGTCGCGTAATGGCGCCGGCTGCCGGCGTGCCGCAGGTTCTCGAGCTGCCCCATCGACGGCTTGAACAGCGTGTACGCGCCGACGGCGACGAGGACGACGAGGATGATCGGGTTGAACGCGCTGCGCGGGATGTGACTGGCGAGCGCCGCACCCGCCATCGAGCCGGCGAACGCCATCACGGCGAGCGGCAGCGCGGTGCGCAGATCGGGACGCACCCGCCGAAGGTACGTCGCCGAGCTCACCGACGTGCCGCAGATCGAACCCAGCTTGTTCGTCGCGAGCAGCTGGGCGGGCGCGGCGTGCGGAAACGCGACCATGAGGGCCGGCAACTGCACGAGCCCGCCTCCGCCGACGACGGCGTCGATCCATCCCGCGCAGGCCGCCGCGAGCGCCAGCAGGGTGAGGGTCAGGGTTCCCGGGTCGTTCACCCCGTCATCCTGGGCCGCGCGCCGCGTGCCCGCAAACGTCTCTCAGTTCGTGACCGTCGCGCCCGCGCCGCTCGTGACCGGGGCGGCGGCCGTTCGACGCGCGAGAGCCACCACGTCGGGCCGTGGTGGCTCTCGTGACGCAGGGTGGGATCAGGCGCCGCGCACCTCGGAGAGCACCTCGGCCGCCACCTCGTCGACGCCGACGTCACGCGAGGTGCCCGAGCGGCGGTCCTTGACTTCGATCGTGCCGTCGGAGAGGCCGCGCCCGAGCACGACGATCGTCGGGACGCCGATGAGCTCGGCGTCCTTGAACTTCACGCCGGGGCTGACCTTCGGACGGTCGTCGAACAGGACGCCGAGCCCGGCCGACTCGAGGTCGGCGACGACCTGCTCCGCCTTCTCGAAGACCGCGGCGTCCTTGCCCGTGGCGACGACGTGGACGTCGAAGGGCGCGATGTGACGCGGCCAGATGAGGCCCTTGTCGTCGAGGTTGTCCTCAGCGATGGCGGCGACGGCGCGAGAGACGCCGATGCCGTAGGAGCCCATCGTCACCGTCACGAGCTTGCCGTTCTCGTCGAGCACCTTGAGCCCGAGCGCCTCGGCATACTTCGTGCCGAGCTGGAAGATGTGACCCATCTCGATGCCGCGCGCGAGCGTCAGGGGGCCCGAACCGTCGGGGGCCGGGTCGCCCTCCTTGATCTGCGCCGCCTGGATCGTGCCGTCGGCGGTGAAATCGCGGCCGTGGACGAGGTCGATGACGTGCTTGCCGCTGACGTCGGCGCCCGTCACCCACGCCGAGCCCTCGGCGATGCTGGGGTCGAGCAGGTAACGGATGCCGGAGGCCTTTTCCTCGCCGAGCACGCCCGGGCCGATGTAGCCCTTCGCGAGCATCGGGTAGGCGGCGAAGTCCTTCTCCTCGAACGCCTCGACGTCGGCCGGAGCGACCTGAGCCTCGAGGCGCTTGGCGTCGACCTCGCGATCGCCGGGCACGCCGATCGCGAGCGGTTCGCGCGTGCCGTCGGGGTGGACGAGCATGACGATGACGTTCTTCAGTGTGTCGGCAGCCGTCCACTCGCGTCCGTCGTCGCGCGGGTGATTCGCGTTGAGGGCCGCGACGAGCGTCTCGATGGTCGGGGTCTCGGGGGTGTCCTCGATGTGTGCGGGGCCGACGCTCACCTCGACGGGCTCGGCCTGCGGCACGACGACGGCCTCGACGTTCGCGGCGAAACCGCCGGGCGAGCGGACGAACGTGTCCTCACCGTGGCGGCTGACGGCGAGGAACTCCTCCGACGCCGAACCGCCCATCGCGCCCGAGTCGGCGTGGACGACGACGTACTCGAAGCCGAGGCGGTCGAAGATCTTGACGTACGCGCCGCGGTGCTTGGCGTAGCTCTCCTCGAGGCCCTGCTTCGTGTGATCGAAGGAGTACGAGTCCTTCATGATGAACTCGCGCCCGCGCAGCAGGCCGGCGCGCGGGCGGGCCTCGTCGCGGTACTTCGTCTGGATCTGGAACAGCGTCGTCGGCAGGTCCTTGTAGCTCGAGAACATGTCCTTCACCGTGATAGTGAACATCTCCTCGTGCGTCGGGCCGAGGAGCATGTCGACGCCCTTGCGGTCCTGCAGGCGGAACAGGTTGGGGCCGTACTCGTCCCAGCGGTTCGTCGCCTCATAGGGTTCGCGCGGCAGCAGCGCGGGGAAGCTCAGCTCCTGCGCGCCGATGGCCTCCATCTCCTCGCGGACGATGGTCTCGACGTTACGCAGCACCTTGAGCCCGAGCGGCAACCACGTGTACACGCCGGGCGCGGCGCGTCGGATGTAGCCGGCGCGCACGAGCAGCTTGTGGCCCGGCAGCTCGGCGTCCGCCGGATCCTCGCGAAGCGTTCGCAGGAACAGGTTGGACATGCGCTGGGCCACGGTCTCTCCTCGGGTCGTGTCGCGGTCGCTCCGCGTGACTCGGCCCCACACTATCCCGGCCCGCCCAGGGCGTGCACGGCCCGCATCCACCCGACGCTCGGGCCGCGAGGCCTTCCTGAGATCCATGCAGATTCGACTGCGTCACAATCCGTCCTTCGCCGTCTCCCGTCTCCTGCGCACTCGCCCGGCGTGCAGATCTCCAGCAAGGCCGCCAGCGGCGGCATCATGAAGGGGCTCAAGCGCTCCGTGCTCTGCGGTGAGTCCTTCTTCTCGACGACGTACACCGCCCCCGCCGAGGGCGGGTGGGGCGACATCGCCGGCGTCCTGCCCGGCGGCATGCTGGCGCTCGAGATCCAGCCCGATCGCCCCTGCTTCGTCGCCCGCGGCAACTGGATGGCCAACAGCGAGGGCACGGAGGTCACCTCGCAGTTCGGTGGCATGACGAACCTCTTCGGCGGCGAGGGCGGCTTCGGCCTCGAGGCCAGCGGTCAGTGCCTCAGCGTCTACGGCGCGGTCGACGTCATGGACCTCGCTCCGGGCGAGCGTGACGTCATCCACACCGGGCACGTCATCGCCTACGACCTGGGGATGCAGTTCACAACGCGTCGGGCGGTCGAAGGACGCTCGATCCAGTCGATGAAGTCCGGTGAAGGGCTCGTTTCAACTTCGTCGGGCCCGGGCGCGTGCTCCTGCAGTCACGCAACCCGCAGGCGTTCGCGGAGTGGGCCGCCAAGCTCATGCCCTCGACGAACGAGCAGGGCGGCCTCGGCGGGCTGTTCAACTGACCGCCAGGGGGTCAGGGCCGCGGCGTCGCGCGTCGGGCGATGGCGGCGCTCGCGGCCGACGTGCCGAGGGTGCCGAACACGCCGCCCCACTCCCCCTGCACGCGGCTCGCGATGAACGCGTCGCTGACGCTCGACGGCGCGCTGCGCAGCAGCAGGCTCGCCTGGAGGACGACGGCCATTCGAGCGCTGATGTCGCGGGCGCGGTACTCCGCGTCGTCGGGCGTCAACGACACGACGTCGGCGAGCACCTGTTTCGTCGCGACGTCGAGCCCGGGGTGGCGCCGCGGGTCACGTCGAGCTCGCGGCATAAGGCCTCGAACGCCGCCGGCGAACGCGTCAGGTCGCGCAGGACGTCGAGGGCGTTGACGC
>ERZ1031257.29-NODE-29-length-14438-cov-6.421887_pt1 | contig 14438 bp, 15 predicted proteins | sample MGYA00517288_ERZ1031257 | MGnify/ENA primary metagenome ERZ1031257 (study PRJEB33718, sample SAMN03159810) | human skin metagenome | collected 2014-02-25 | study: EMG produced TPA metagenomics assembly of the PRJNA266117 data set (Human skin bacterial metagenome and...
CGAGATGCTCAGGAGTCTCGTGGGCTCGGAGATGTGTATAAGAGACAGGGCTCGGGTGGACGCTGCTGCTCGCTCTCGTCGCGACGACGAGCAACGTCATCGTCCCCATGACGATCCAGCGCGCGATCGATGACGGCATCCTCGCGCCGGGCGGCATCGACCTCGGTGTCGTGCGCTGGACGTGTGCGCTCGCGGTGGTCGGCGTCGTCGTCGCCGGGCTGTGCTCGTACGTGATGAACGTGCGGCTGTTCAAGGCGTCGGAGGCGGGTCTCGCGACGTTGCGCGTCAAGGCGTTCGCGCACGTGCACGCGCTGTCGACGTTGACGCTCAACGCGTCGCGGCGCGGTTCGATGGTCTCGCGCGTGACGAGTGACGTCGACCAGATCTCGATGTTCGTGCAGCGCGGCGGCATGATGCTCATCGTCTCGATCGGGCAGTTGCTCGTCGCGACGGCCCTGATGCTGTGGTACTCGCCGCTGCTGACGGCCGTCGTGTGGGCGACGTTCGTGCCGCTCGTGTTCCTGCTGCGGCACTTCCAGCGCGTCGTCGGGCGCGCGTACGGCGTCGTGCGTGAGCGCGTCGCGGACATGCTCAGTGCGATCTCGGAGTCGGTCGCGGGTGCCGCGACTGTGCGGTTGTTCGGGGTGCAGGAGCGCACGCAGGCGCGCATGGACGAGACGATCGAACGTCAGCGTCGTGCGGCCATCAGCGCGCAGATCCGCGCGGTCGGTGCGTTCGTGTCGGGGCAGGGCATCTCGGGGCTCGCGCTCGTCCTCGTGCTCGCCGTCGGCGCGTGGCAGGGCGCGCACGGGCGGATGAGCGTCGGTGAGATCACGGCGTTCGTGTTCCTGACGAACCTGTTCACGCAGCCGGTGCAGACGGCGACGGAGGTGCTCAACGACCTGCAGAACGCGCTCGCCGGGTGGCGTCGCATCATCGAGGTGCTCGACACGCCACTCGAGGTCGAGCCGCCCACCGAGCCGGTGACGTTGCCGCGAGGGCCCGTCGGGGTCGAGTTCGATGACGTGACGTTCGCGTATCGCGCGGGCGACAAGCCCGCGATCGTCGGGCTGACGGCGTCGGTGGCCGCAGGTCGTCGTGTCGCCGTCGTCGGTGAGACCGGTTCGGGCAAGAGCACGCTCGCGAAGTTGCTGACACGACTCGTCGATCCGTCCGACGGTGTCGTGCGTCTCGGAGGCGTCGATCTGCGCGACCTCGACGACGCGTCGCTACGCGCGTCCGTCGCGTACCTGCCGCAGGAAGGGTTCTTGTTCGACGGCACGATCGCCGACAACGTGCGCTTCGCGCGCCCCGACCTGTCGAATGACGACGTCGCCGCCGCGTTCGACGCCATCGGCTGCGGCGCGTGGTTGGCGGGGCAGCCCGCCGGAGTGCTGACGCAGGTCGGCGCTCGCGGCGGGCGGTTGAGTGCGGGGGAGCGGCAGCTCGTGGCGCTCGCGCGCACGTACGTCGCGGGCCCCGACGTGCTCGTGCTCGACGAGGCGACCTCCAGCGTCGATCCCACGACGGACGTCGCCGTGGGTCGAGCGCTCGATCAGTTGATGACCGGCCGCACGAGCGTCGTCATCGCGCACCGCCTCGCGAGCGCCGAGAGTGCCGACGAGGTGTGGGTCATGGACGCAGGGCGCCTCGTGCAGCGAGGCGCGCACACGGCGCTTGTCGCCGCCGACGGGCCCTATGCGCGCCTGCACGCCGGCTGGGTGGCGTCGCACGCGCATTGACGTCTGGGCCATGGCGATCTGTGCCGAGTGGCCCGAGCGCCGGGCGCCCGATGGCGGGTAACTCACACGGAGGCAGGTTGCTACTCGCCATCGCGTGAGTTACCCGCCATCCTGCTCGGCGCTCGCTGATTCGTCATCGCCTCGGCTCGTCGCCGAGTTGCCTCCCGGAAGATGGTTGGCCGGCAGGGGGCCTCGGTCGAAGTCCGATGTGAGCCACCTCTCGAGTGATTCGTCGGGGAAGGTTGGCGGTGACCGGCCGGTGACGGCGGGGTCTGCCGCGGCGGAGGTGATCCGGTCGAGGCGGAAAACGCGCCAGTCGCGACGGTGCAGGTCATGGCGGAGGAGGTACCAGCGGCCCTCGCGGATGAAGCAGATGAGCGGATGCACCTGTCGATCGCAGACACGGCCGTCGCCGTCGGAATGGCGAAGTGCACGATGCCACGTTGGGCGGCTGTGTCAACGAGCAGACCGTGCAGGCGCGCGTCGACAGGCTCGAGCCCACTCGTCAGCACGTTGGTCGCCGTCGCGGTCGCGACGGCTCGTCGACGCAGCGACCCCGGCAGCAGGCGTTCGAGCTTGGCGCGCACGACTGTGGCGTCCGTCGCCCCGGCGGTGTCTCCTTCGAGACCTGCCCCCTCGAGCACGAGCAGGGCCGTGACGAGGGTGGACACCTCGTCGGCGTCGAGTACGAGGGGCGGGATCGTGACGCCCGAGTCCAGGCGGTAGCCGCCGCCGGGACCGGGCGTGACCGCACGCTGTAACCGAGGCTGCGCAAGCTAGCGACACCGCGTCGGACGGATCGCGGCCCCGTGTCAAGACGCATGGCGAGATCAGCCACGGAGCACCATCGGCCCGTCTGGAGCAGACCCAACGATTCGAGGGTACGCGACGAAGGACTCGTGACGGGCTTGTGGGACATGCGTTCATTGTCGTGCGAGATGAGGACCGGAACCGTCTGCATCTGGTCCTAGCGTCATTCCACGAGGGCGCGGGCACACCGCCGCTCAGGAAAGGGTGATCGATGCGCATCGCCATCACGACACCCAATGGAAACGTGGGTCGCCACCTGATTCGTATGCTCGTCCGAGTCGGGGTACGGCCCGTGCTCTTGGCACGGCATCCCGCGCAGATCGCGCGGGAACTGCGCCCCCTCGTCGACATCGTCGAGGCGGATTCGCTGGACCGCGACGAGGTCGTCGCCGCGACTCGCGGGATTGATGCCGTGTACTGGGTGAATCCGAGCCCGATGACCGCTGATCCGCTCGCTGAGCATGCTCGGGCGAGCGAGGCAATCGTGGGTGCCGTCCGCGCGAACGGCATCAGGCGCGTCGTGTTCCACAGCAGCGTGGGGGCAGAGAAGCGCCACTGTGTGGGAGGGATCGACGGCCTTGCCGCGACGGAGTTGTCGCTCGACGCGCTCGACGTCGACGTCACGCACCTGCGGTGCGGTTATTTCTTCTCCAACCTCACCCGGCACCTGGCGGCGATCCGCCAGGGCGAAATCGACACGGTGCTCCGGGTTGATCACGCATTCAGCTGGGTGGCGCCGCGTGACGTCGCCGAGATGGCGGCACTCTGCCTCCTTGACGAGGGGTGGCAGGCGCGTCATGTCCGAGCGGTTCACGGGTCGCGGGATCTCTCGTGGCGCGACGTCACGCGCATTCTCTTCGACCACGTGGGAAATGCGGTGGCGGCGCGCCAGATCAGCGATGCGGCGTGATGTCCCGCTACCTGGGGCCGGGCTCGCCCGTGGTCTCGCGCAGGCGTTACTGGGGATGAGCACCGGAATCCGCGATGATTTCCGTCCCGAGCAGGGGCGGACCCCCGCCACCACGACGCCGACGCAGCTCGCGGGCTGGGTGTACGACGAGCTGCTGCCGATCATGGGTGCGTGACGATCGGGTTGGGCAGTCGCGTTTGAGGATCAGCGTTGGAAGCGCCGCCGGCGCCCGCGCGGGCGTGGTCAGTGAGAGCCGGCTCAATGGATCTTTCATGTGACGGAGCCTACCCCTATTCGAACATGTGTGCGATAATTGGGTCATGGAAACGCTAGAGATGACGGACGCGGCGAACATCGTCGCGCGTCTCTCTGAGCTGCCCGGTGAGGCTGTCCTGGCCGTTTGGGGCGAGCTGACGACGCGGGTCGCAGAGGAGGTTCTCACCGATCCGGCATCGCTCGTTCCGCTCACCGATGGAGGCGCGAGCCTGGACGGTCGGTTGGACGCCCTGATGAGTCACCGTCGCCACCTTGAACGCGCTGCGGCGCTCACACAACGTGTTGCACGCAGCGCCGAAGCGGTCACGCACATGCTGGCCTCCGAACACCATGACAGTGTGCGTCGCCACGACGTCCTCAGCGGCGAGGCGATGGGTGAGGGCGCGTCCGACGATTCTCGGGCCTACGACGTCGAGGCCGGCGAGTTCGCGGCCTCAGCGCTCGGCGGCGCACTCGGGCTGACGGCGCCCGCCGCCCGGGCGATGGCGGCGGGGGCTTCGACGCTGCGTGCGCGCCATCCCGGCCTGCTGGCGGCCTCGGCACGCGGAGACGGCTCCGTGCGGGTGGCGGCGATGCTGGCGGGGGAGCTCGCGCACCTCGAGGCGGACGCTGCGCGCTCCGTGGCACAGATGCTCATCGACAGCGGAGATCATCGACGCGCTCACCAGGCGGCGCGGCAGGCGTGCCGCAAGACCCTGCGTCGGCTCGGTCTCACTCGCCCTGCCGACGAGGTCGAGGTGGAGTCGACGCGCGGGGTGTGGTTCGAGCCGCACCTCGAGTTCGAGTCGCTGTGCACGATGACAGCCGTTCTCGACACCTACGACGCCACGGCCATCCAGGCCGTGATGGAGGAACGTGCGCGGCGCCTGCAGGAGAACTCTGCCCCCGGCGCTCGGCTTTTCGTCGGCGCAGCGCGGGCTGACGCGCTCACCGACCTCATCCTCGAGAACTGCACCGTGACGGCCACGCTGAACCTGCAGGTGCCGATCATCGCGCGACCTCCCGACCCGTCGAGATCCGCCGTCGCGGGGCTCCTCGACCCGCCGAGATCCACGGGCGTCCCGGACGCGGAGGACGTGTCCGACCTGCTTGACGCGAGGGTCCCTCGGCCCGCCATTGGAGTGCCGCCGGGTCATTCCCCGGCGTCGCCCGCAACGTCGTCGATGGTCCTGGGTGCCTGTGGCGTGCGCGGCGTCGGTGTTCTTTCTGCTGGCGTCGTCGCCCGCCTCGCCGCTACGGCTGGTGTGGGATTCACGGCGACGCTCGCGTCGCACCACGGGTGTGGTCGCATCACGACGCTGGCCACCACGACGGCTGCTCACCGCCCAAGTGTCGGCATCGCCAAGCTCGTGCGGGAGCGCGACGGCGTGTGCCGCTTCCCGTTCTGCGAAACGGCCGCCTCGCGGTGCGACCTCGACCACGTCATGCCGTTCGACCAGGGCGGGCCGACGAGCGCGACCAACCTGCAGGCGCTGTGTCGTCACCATCACCGCGCCAAGACCCACGGGGGCTTCCGCGTGAGGATGACGCCCGACGGCGTCTGCACGTGGCTGTCGCCCTCCGGTGCCCGCTGGGTCACCGAACCCGGCGGCATCACACACGCCGACGCCGTTCGCGCCGCCTGACGGCCCTCGCGGCCCTGCGGCCCCGGCTGCCTGCCGAACCCTGATCTCACGTGCTCCGCGCTCTCGGTGCGCCGCCGCTCAATCCTGGTCTGGCGAGGTCTGTGCCCGCTACCTACTGCTCGAACCTGGTCTGACGGCGCAGTCATTCCCCGGCCACAACCCGCGGCCCATTTCATGTCCCGGGCGCGTTCACTTTCCCGGGCGCAGCATCATCGACACGGCGGCACCACGCACGCCGGCGCCACACCTGTTCGCGCGGCCTGACGACTCGGTGACGCCCGCCTCCACCTCGCCAGTCGTGTCGGCGACACCGCGTCCGAACCCTCGCTCGGATGCCTGGGTGAGATCACGCTGAGGGAGAACTCCACCCGTTCATGCGACGTCAGCGTGGGATAAGGCCGCGCTGGATCCCCGCCGTCATCCGCCGTGCGCGGGTGCGGGGTCAGGCGCAGCTGCGTCCCCGTCGCGATCCGCGATGCGCGGGAGCGTGAGGTCAGGCGGCGTTGGGGCCCGCAGTGATCCGCGAGGTGCCAGCGCGAGACACCGCGACGGGTTGTCAGGGCCACTTGGCACAATGGCCCCCATGTCTTCGCCCGAGCCTTCATCGCCGCTCAGCCCTGACGTCGCGCAGCGCCTCAAGCGCGACGACGCGGGTCTCGTCGCCGCGATCATCCAGGACGACACGAACGGTGACGTGCTCATGCTCGGCTGGATGGACGACGAGGCGCTGCGCCGCACGCTGAGCGAGGGGCGCGTGACGTTCTGGTCGCGCAGCCGCGGCGAGTACTGGCGCAAGGGCGACACGTCGGGTCACGCGCAGTACGTGCGCAGCGTCGCTCTCGACTGCGACGGCGACGCGTTGCTCGTCCGCGTCGACCAGGTCGGCGCCGCATGCCACACCGGCGAACGCAGCTGCTTCTTCACCGACCTCGACGCCGCCGTCTGCAGTGATGGCGCGATCGCGTCCACCGGAACCGACGCTGACGCAGCTACCACGGCGCCCACCGGAACCGACGCTGCGGACGCAGCCACGACAACGTCAACCCCAACCGTCGCCGCAGACGTACCCGCCACCATGCCCACCCCCAGGAGCAACGCATGACTGCCGCAGCCGAGCCGGAGACGAGCCTCGCCGCCGACCTCACCTGGGGCGCGACGTGGCCGAGCGTCGAGTTGTTCGAGCACCTCGCGGGTGGGCGTCGCGTCATCCCCGTCGTGCGCAAGCTGCTCGCCGACGCGGAGACACCCATCGGCATCTACCGCAAGCTGGCGCGCGACGAGCCGGGCACGTTCCTGCTGGAATCGGCGGAGCACGGCGGCGTGTGGTCGCGCTACTCGTTCATCGGCGCCGCGAGCCGCGCGACGCTCACCGAGCGTGACGGCGACGTCGTCTGGCTCGGCGACGTGCCGACGGGGCTGCCGACGACAGGCCTGGCGGTCGATGCCCTACGCGCGTCCCTGCAGGCACTTCACACCGAACGCATCGCCGGCCTGCCGCCGCTGACGAGCGGTTTCGTCGGCGCGATCGGCTACGACGCGGTGCGTCGCTGGGAGAAGATCGGCAACCACGCCGACGACGTCCTCGCGATCCCCGAAGTCACGATGTTGCTCGCCACGGATCTCGCCGTCATGGACCATCAGGACGGCTCGCTCCTGCTCGTCGCCAATGCCGTCAACTTCGACGGCCTCGAATCCGGCGCGCGCGCCGCGTACGACGACGCCGTCGCCCGCCTCGACGCGATGCAGACCCGCCTCGCCGAACCGGCAGCTTCGACGGTGGCGATCCCGCACGAGGGCGCCCAGGACGTGCGCAGCAGCCACACGCGCGAGCAGTTCCACGACATGGTGGAGGCGTGCAAGGAGGACATCCGCGCGGGCGAGGCGTTCCAGATCGTCGTCAGCCAGCGATTCAGCGTCGACACGCACGCCGACGCGCTCGATGTCTACCGCGCCCTGCGCGCGAGCAACCCCAGCCCCTACATGTATCTGCTCCGCCTGCCGCACCCTGACGGCGGCGCGTACGACGTCGTCGGCAGCTCGCCGGAGGCGCTCGTCAAGGTGACAGGCGAACGCGTCATCACGCACCCGATCGCGGGTTCGCGCCCGCGCGGCAAGACCCCGGAACACGATCAGGAGCTCGCCGACGACCTGCTGGCCGACCCCAAGGAACGCAGCGAGCACCTCATGCTCGTCGACCTGTCGCGCAACGACCTGCAGCGCGTCTGTCGCGCGGGCACCGTCGAGACGGTCGAGTTCATGAACATCCGCAACTACAGCCACGTCATCCACCTCGAGTCGACCGTCATCGGCGCACGCCGTGACGACGTCACCGCCTACGACGTGCTCGAGGCGACGTTCCCCGCGGGCACCCTCTCGGGCGCGCCGAAACCACGCGCGATGCAGATCATCGAATCGCGCGAGGGCACCCGTCGGGGCATCTACGGCGGCGTCATCGGCTACTTCGACCTCGCGGGCGACGCCGACGCCGCCATCGCCATCCGCACCGCCGTGCTCAAGGACGGTGTCGCGCACGTCCAGGCGGGCGCCGGCGTCGTCGCCGACTCGGTGCCGGAGAGCGAATACCAGGAGACGATCAACAAGGCCGCCGCGGCGTTGCGCGCCGTCGCGACCGCCGACGGCATGACGGGAATCGCATGAGCACCTTCACGACGAAACGCAGCGTCATCCTGCTCAGCCTCATCGCGGCCGTCCTCGCCGCGATCGTCTCGGGGCGCACGTGGATCAACGGCTCCCTCAACGATGGCGTCATCGCGAGCAGCAAGGTCGACGTCACGGGCAACCAGGCGGTGCCCGGCTACTTCGGCATCGCCCTCGTCGCCGTGGCCGGCGTCCTTGCCGCCGCGACGGCCGGCCGCATCGCGCGTTGGCCCGCCGCGCTCGTCTCGCTCATCGCCTCGGTCGCGCTGCTCGTCGTTACGCTGCTGACGCTGGGCGACCCGGCCTCGGCGGTCAAGACTCGGATGACGTCCGTCACCGGCCACAACGGTGAGGCCGTCGCGCGCGGCACGTTCACGCCATGGTTCTGGGCCGCGGTGTTCGCCGGCCTGCTCAGCGTCGCCGCGTCCCTGCTGGCGCTGCTCGGCGTGCGCCGCTGGGCGGGGCTGTCGAGCCGCTACGACGCGCCGACGGAGACCAAGGCGCCGACCACGCACGAGAGCGACTGGGATCTCATGAACCGCGGCATCGACCCGACGGACACCGAGACCGCCCCCGGCTCGCACGAGCCGGACGGGCCTGACACAATGATCCAGAACAGTTCATCAACGCGCGTGACGGAGACGTCGGCTGCGCAGCACGGCTCCAAGGAGAAATGACGATGTCCGGAGACAGCCCGTACCTCGACCACGGCCACAGCCCCGCCGCCTGGACGGGCGTCGGCATCTGCATGGTCGGTTCGCTCCTCATCGCGTTCGGCGTGTACTTCGGCAACGAACTGCTCGACATCATCGGCGCGGTCCTCGTCGTCGTCGGCGGCGTCGTCGGGTGGCTCATGGGCAAGGCGAACCGCCGCAGCGCTGCCGCGCACGGCTCGATGGACTCCGAGCGCAAGCCCGCCTGATCCGCGCCGCGGCCTGACGGGCCCGGCGCGCGCCGTGACCACACGCTGGAACCGGCGGGGCCGTGCCCTGTCACGCTGATTGGATTCGACCGTGACCACTGTTCTCGACTCGATCATCGCCGGGGTGCGAGACGACCTCGCCGAGCGCGTGCGCGCTCGCAGCCTCGCCGACGTCACGCGTGACGCCGACGCCGCACCGCCCGCACGCGACGCGCTCGCCGCGTTCCACGCCGCCCGCGAGGCGCGGCGCATCGCCGTCATCTCCGAGGTGAAGCGATCCAGCCCGAGCAAGGGCGCGCTCGCGCAGATCCCCGATCCGGCCGCGCTCGCCGCGCAGTACGCCGACGGGGGAGCGACCGCGATCTCGGTGCTCACCGAGCAGCGCCGGTTCGGCGGGTCGCTCTCCGATCTCGACGCCGTGCGCGCCGCCGTCGACATCCCGGTGCTGCGCAAGGACTTCATGGTCGAGCCGTACCAGTTCTTCGAGGCCCGCGCCCATGGCGCCGACCTCGTCCTCCTCATCGTCGCCGCCCTCGACGACGCGCAGCTGCGCGACTTCGCGGCTCTCACGCGCGAACTCGGGATGACGGCGCTCGTCGAGGTTCACGACGCCGCCGAGGCGGAACGGGCACTCGCCGTCGAAGCGCAGCTGCTCGGCGTCAACGCCCGCAACCTCAAGACGCTCGACGTCCACCCCGAGGTGTTCGGCCCGATCGCCGCGACGCTGTCGGCGCACGTCGTCAAGGTCGCCGAGTCGGGCATCTCCGGGCCCGCCGATGCCGCCCGCTACGCCCGCGAGGGCGCACAGGCGCTGCTCATCGGCGAGGCACTCGTCAAGAACGGCGACCCCCAGCAGGGGCTTGCCGACATCATCACCGCGTGCGCGGACGCCACGAACGCGTCAGCCGTCGAAGGGACGCCCGCATGACCGACCCCACCCCGCTCGGCGAACCGCGCCACGACGGTCTCGCGCCGCACGGCCTCGGGCGCTTCGGCGACTACGGCGGACGCTACGTCCCCGAGGCCCTCGTCGCCGCGCTCGAAGAGCTCGACGAGCAACGCCAGAAGGCGATGGTGGACGATGAGTTTCGCGACGAACTCGCCGAACTGCACCGTACATACACGGGCCGTCCGAGCCCGATCACCGAGGTCAAGCGCTTCGCCGAGCACTGCGGCGGCGCGCGCGTCTTCCTCAAGCGCGAGGATCTCAACCACACCGGCTCGCACAAGATCAACAACGTCCTCGGCCAGGCGCTGCTGGCCAAGCGCATGGGCAAGACGCGCGTCATCGCGGAGACGGGTGCCGGCCAGCACGGTGTCGCCACTGCGACGGCCGCGGCGCTCATGGGCCTCGAGTGCGTCGTCTACATGGGCAAGGTCGACACCGAGCGTCAGGCGCTCAACGTCGCGCGCATGCAGCTGCTCGGCGCCACCGTCGTGCCCGTCGAGCACGGCAGCCAGACGCTCAAGGACGCCGTCAACGAGGCGTTCCGCGACTGGGTCGCCAACGTCGACACGACGCACTACGTGCTCGGCACGGTGACGGGACCCTACCCGTTCCCCGAGATGGTGCGCGACTTCCACAAGCTCATCGGTGAGGAGGCCCGCGAGCAGATCCTCGCCGAGGCCGGGCGCCTGCCCGACGCAGTCTGCGCCTGCGTCGGCGGCGGCTCGAACGCGATGGGTATCTTTCACCGCTTCATCGGTGACGACGGCGTTCGCCTCGTCGGCCTCGAGGGCGGCGGCGAGGGCATCGCGAGCGGCAAGCATGCGTCGCGCTTCAGCGGCCAGGGCACGCCGGGCGTCCTGCACGGTGCGTACACCTACGTCATCCAGGACGAGGAGGGCCAGACGATCGAGACGCACTCGGTGTCCGCGGGCCTCGACTACCCGAGCGTCGGTCCGGAGCACAGCTACCTCAAGGACATCGGTCGCGCCGAGTACCACCCGATCACCGACGTCGAGGCGATGGAGGCGTTCCGGCTGCTGTCGCAGACCGAGGGCATCCTGCCGGCCATCGAGTCGGCGCACGCCCTCGCGGGCGCGATGAAGGTCGGCGCCGAGCTGGGCGAGGACGGGCTGGTCCTCGTCAGCCTCTCCGGGCGCGGCGACAAGGACGTGCACACCGCCGCCCGCTGGTTCGGGCTCATCGATGAAGACGAGACCGTCGTCCGCGGCGAGGACGAGGAGACGAAGCTGTGAGCACCCCCATCCCGCTGGACGCCGTCTTCGCCGCCACCCGTGACGAAGGACGCGCCGCCCTCGTCGGCTACCTTCCCGCAGGCTTCCCGAGCGTCGCGGATTCGATCCGCGCCGCGCAGGTCATGGCTGAGAACGGTTGCGACATCGTCGAGGTCGGCCTGCCGTACACCGATCCGCTCATGGACGGCCCCGTCATCCAGAGCGCCGCGACGCAGGCTCTCGCGGGCGGTGTGCACACCGCGGACGTCTTCCGCGTCGTGCGGGCCGTCACCGACGCCGGTGGCGCGGCCGTCGTCATGACGTACTGGAACCCGGTGCTGCGCTACGGCATCCGCCGTTTCGCGGAGGAGTTGAAGGCCGCCGGGGGAGCCGGCCTCATCACCCCCGACCTCGTGCCCGACGAGGCCGACGAGTGGATCGCCGTCGCCGACGAGCTCGGCCTCGCGAAGATCTTCCTCGTCGCGCCCAGTTCGACGCCCGCCCGCGTCGCGGCGACGACGGCGAACTGCTCGGGCTTCGTCTACGCGGCGTCCGTCATGGGCGTCACGGGTGCGCGCACGAGCGTCGGCGACGCCGCGAAGGGTCTCGTCGAGCGGACGAAGGCCGCCACCGACCTGCCCGTCTGCGTCGGCCTCGGCGTCTCGACGGCGGAACAGGCGCGCGAGATCGGCCGATACGCCGACGGTGTCATCGTCGGTTCCGCGCTCGTCAAGACGCTGCTCGACACCGACCCCGAACGCGGCCTGGCGGCCCTCGCCGAGGCCACGAAGGAACTGAGCGACGGAGTACGACGTTGAGCACCAGCATGGACACGAGCACGACCAAGCCCACCGCCGAGCGCTCGAACCGCTGGCCGTGGATCGCCCTCGTGCTGCGCCTCGTGCTCGCCGGCGTCTTCCTCTATGCAGGCCTGCCGAAGCTCACGCACCTCGACGCCTCGCGCCGCTCGGTGCGCGCATACGACCTGTTCTCCTACGACGTCGCGAACGTCATCGGCACGATCCTGCCGCTGGCGGAGGTGGCGCTCGGCGTCATCCTGCTCGTCGGCCTGTTCACCCGCTTCGCGGCGATCATGTCCGCGCTGCTGCTCGTCGTGTTCATCGCGGGCATCGCCTCGGCGTGGGCGCGGGGCATCTCGATCGACTGTGGGTGCTTCTCCGAGGGCGGGGCGGTTGCCGCGAGCCAGACGAAGTATCCGCAGGAGATCGGCCGCGACATCGTCTTTCTCATCCTCGCCGGGCTGCTCGCCTGGCGCCCGCGTAGCCGCTTCAGCGCCGACGGCGCGCTGTGGGGCTGAACGATCTTCGTGACTCAACGCCCCGCCATCTGTGAAAGGCTTCACCCATGCGACCTGATGCTTCCACCAAGCTGCAATCCGTGGCGCCCAAGCAGGGCCCCAGCAAGGGCTTGATCGCCGCGATCGTCGGCCTCGTGGCCGTCCTCGCGATCGCGGCCGTCGCCTTCCTCTCGCTCAACAAGAGCGATGACACCGACACCCCTGTCGCTGCCGGTGACACCCCGACGGGTGCACTCGCCAACGGCCAGGGCATGCCGGTGTTCGCCGACAAGGCCAAGGCCGACGCGAAGAAGGTCGACGTCTACTTCGACTACCAGTGCCCGTACTGCAAGCAGTTCGAGCAGGCCCAGGGAGCCAAGCTCCTGGACATGGCGAAGGCCGGTGACGTCAAGCTGACGTACCACGTCAAGACCTTCCTCGATGAGAACCTGCCCGGCGACAGCTCTGCCCGAGCCGCGAACGCCGCGTTCTGCACCGCCACCGCCGGAAAGTTCTCCGACTTCACGACGAAGGTGTTCGAGAACCAGCCCAAGGAGGGCGTCGGCTACACGAACGAGACGCTCATCAAGCTCGCGAAGGAGGTGGGCGTCAAGGGCTCGTCCTATGAGAAGTGCGTCAACGACAACCGGTACTCGGCGTACGTCAAGAAGACCGAGTCCGAGACCAACAAGGCCGGGGTCAACTCCACGCCGGTCGTCAAGATCAACGGCAAGGACGTCGACAACGCCGACATGGCCGGCATGATGAACATCGAGAACTCGACGCCCACCACGATCGACAAGGTGCTGGCCAAGTTCTGATGCTGACGGAGATTCCTTCACCGACCGAAGGGGTGCTGTGGCTGGGCCCGGTGCCCCTTCGGGCGTATGCCCTCTGCATCCTGACGGGCGTCGTCATCGCGACGATGATCACCGGGCGGCGCCTCGAAGGGCGCGGCTACTCGCGTGACGAGGCCGTCGACGTCGCCCTGTGGATCGTGCCGTTCGGCATCGTCGGGGGGCGGCTGTACCACGTCATCACGACGCCGCAACCGTACTTCGGCGAGGGCGGGCACCCGCTCGACGCGTTCAAGGTGTGGGAGGGCGGCCTCGGCATCTGGGGCGCCGTCGTCCTGGGCGCCGTCGGCGCCTGGTTCGGCGCGCGCAAGGCGGGCGTCCCGTTCCCGGTGCTCGCCGACTGCGTCGCCCCCGCGCTGCCGCTCGCGCAGGCGATCGGCCGGTTCGGCAACTATTTCAACAACGAGTTGTACGGTCGCGCGACGAACGTGCCGTGGGCCCTCGAGATCCACCAGTGGGACATGAACAAGGGGCGTGCGGTCGTCGACTCGACCGGTGCCCCCGTCGTCCTCGGCACGTTCCACCCGACGTTCCTCTACGAGGCGATCTGGTGCATGCTCATCGCCCTCGTCATCTGGCGCCTGTCGGATTCGGGGCGGCTGCGCCAGGGGCAGGCGTTCGCGCTGTACGTCATGCTGTACCCGCTAGGCCGCATCGTCGTCGAGTTGATGCGCAGCGACTTCGCGAACCGCATCCTCGGTGTGCGCGTCAACGTGTGGGTGTGCGGCATCGTCTTCCTGCTCGGCCTCGCGATCTTCATCGCGCGCCGGCGTGCGTCCGCCGACCCACGGGCGGCGCACCAGCTCGAGCCGGATGCCCACGGTGCACACGATGCGGACACCACGGCCGACGAGGCCTCCTGAGCTGTATCGTCAGCTGAGACGCGCTCGTCCACGTGGTGAGCGCGCATGAACATTCGATAGAATGCATAAAACCCGCAGGCCAATGCCGTCCCGCGGTGGTTTCGACCCGACCCGATGCCTCGTGCGCCCTGCGCTCGGGCGTCCCGACGACGAACAGGACGGTGAGTCATGTCTGCTCATGCTTTCTCCGCCCAGCCCGCTGCCCAGGGGTTGTACGACCCCACGTTCGAGCATGACGCCTGTGGTGTCGCGCTCGTCGCGACGATGCGGGGCCACGCCGGCCACGACATCGTCGAC
>ERZ1031257.30-NODE-30-length-14394-cov-6.551154_pt1 | contig 14394 bp, 10 predicted proteins | sample MGYA00517288_ERZ1031257 | MGnify/ENA primary metagenome ERZ1031257 (study PRJEB33718, sample SAMN03159810) | human skin metagenome | collected 2014-02-25 | study: EMG produced TPA metagenomics assembly of the PRJNA266117 data set (Human skin bacterial metagenome and...
GCGTCGTCGGGCTTGAACCGATCAGCCTCGAGGAGCTCGGGCGTCCGCGCATCGACGTCACCGTCCGCGTCTCGGGGTTCTTCCGTGACGCCTTCCCGCACGTCGTCGCGATGATCGACGACGCCGTCAAGCTCGTCGTCGACCTCGACGAGCCGCTCGATCAGAACTTCCCGCGCGCGCACGCCCTCGCCGACGTCGAGACGCACGGCGACGAGCGGCGCGCCCGCACCCGCATCTTCGGTTCGAAACCGGGTTCGTACGGCGCGGGCCTGCTGCAGGTCATGGAGTCGGGCAACTGGCGCAGCAACGACGACCTCGCGGAGGTCTACACGGCGTGGGGTGGGTTCGCGTACGGCCGCGACCTCGACGGCGCGCCCGCACGCGACGACATGGAGCGCAACTATCGACGCATCCAGGTGGCGGCGAAGAACGTCGACAACCGCGAATCCGACATCCTCGACTCCGACGACTACTTCCAGTACCACGGCGGCATGGTCGCGACGGTGAAGGCACTGACGGGTGCCGAACCCAAGGCGTACGTGGGAGATTCGACGAGCCCTGACGCCGTGCGCACCCGCACGCTGACGGAGGAGACCGCCCGCATTTTCCGCGCCCGCGTCGTCAACCCGCGCTGGATCTCGGCGATGCAGCGCCACGGCTACAAGGGCGCGTTCGAGCTCGCCGCGACCGTCGACTACCTGTTCGGTTTCGACGCGACGAGCCAGGTCGTGCCCGACTGGATGTACGAGTCGATCGCGTCCGAGTACGTGCTCGACGAGACGAACCAGGCGTTCATGCGCCATGCGAACCCGTGGGCGCTGCGCGGCATCATCGAGAAGCTCGGCGAGGCGGCCGAGCGTGGACTGTGGGCGGAACCGAACCCCGAGACCGTCGCCGCGATGCAGCAGGTCTACCTCGACGTCGAAGGTGAGCTGGAGGAGTGAGCCCCGACGAGTCGCTGCGTGGAGTGCCGGCAGGGCCTGCGCGGGGTGCGCCGTCCCCGGATGTCGAGGGGATTCTGCGTCACGCCGGCGACGCCTCGCTCGCGGAGTCTTCTCGGATCGCCGACTCGAGCGACGGAGATGGCTTCCGTCGTCCGACGCCTGTCATCGGTGACGCCTCGTCGGCGCGCGAACGCCGCGATGATCCGGCTGGCTGGTCCATGGGCGCGCAGGTGCAGGAAGCCCTCGCCGACGTCATCGGGGCGCGTCGTGACATTCGGCGTTACCGCCCCGACGCGGTGCCGGACGAGCTCGTGCGCGAGGTGCTCGCTGCGGGTCATGCCGGGCCGTCGGTCGGCCATTCACAGCCGTGGCGGTTCATCGTCGTGAGCGATCCGGCAACCCGGGATCGCGCTGCGCACCTCGCGGACACGGCACGCTTGCGGCAGGCGCGTCGGATGCTGCCCGAGCGGGCGGCGCGGTTGCTCGACCTCAAGCTCGAAGGGCTGCGCGAGGCGCCCGTCGGCGTCGTCGTTGCCTGTGACCGGCGCGTGCCCGCAGCGGGCGTGCTCGGGCGGGCGACGTTCACCGACACGGACGTCTGGTCATGCGCGTGCGCCATCGAGAACATGTGGCTGACGGCGCGCGCCCACGGACTCGGCATGGGGTGGGTGACGCTGTTCGAACCCGCCGATCTGGCTGATCTGCTCGGCCTGCCCGACGGCGTCGAGACCCTCGGCTGGATGTGCCTCGGCTGGCCCGACGAGCGTCCGCCCGAACCAGGTCTGCAGCGCGCCGCATGGTCGGCCAAGCTGGCCCTCGACGACGTCGTGCTGGCAGAACGCTGGCCCGAGACGGGTGAGATCGATGCCACGGCACGCGGACCGGAGACCGTGGGTGTCGACGGCGGCCCGGCGGCGTTCGGTTCAGGGGCCCCCGCGTCAGGCTTGCGTCCGACCGGGCCGCCACCGTCCTACCTCGCAGGACCCGAAGGCGCCCGTCTCGTCGTCGCCAGCGACGACGCCGACCGCCTGCTCGCTCCGCCGGAGGCGCTCGGGGTGCTCGACCGCGTCGTCAACCGGGTCGCCGCCATCGCCGGGCCGGACGTCGCCGGCGGCACACTGGTCCTGGCCGGTGCCGACCACCCGGTCACCCGCCACGGCGTGAGCGCCTACGCCTCGTCCGTGACGGCCGACGTCATGCGCGCGGCCAGGGCGGGCACTTCCCTTGGAGCGGCACATGCGCGTTCGGCCGGCCTTGCCTGTCTTGTCGTCGATGCCGGCGTGGACGGGCGGCAGCCGGCGCCTGCATCGGGTGCCGATGAGCTTCCCGCGGGCGTCCCCACCGAGCGCGTGGACCTCGTGGGGCCACGGGGTGACCTGGTTGACGCCGACGCGCTCACCCCGCACGACGTCGAGGCGTGTCTTGCGGCCGGGCGGCGGCTCGGGGCGAGGGCCGGGGCGAGCGGTCTCGTCGTGCTCGGCGAGGTCGGCGTCGGCAACACGACGATCGCCGCTGCTCTCGCGGCGGCGCTGCTCGAGGCTCCGTCCGACGCTGTGCTCGGCCTCGGATCGGGCGCGGATGCCGCGATGATGGCGCGCAAGAAGCGCGTGGTCGAGGCCGCACTGGCGCGCAGCCAAGGCTCACGTGACGTCGCCACGAATCGGGGCGAGCGTGCCCGCCTGGCACTCACGCAGGTCGGTGGGCCGGAGGTCGCGGTGCTCGCGGGTGTCGTGCTCGGCGCCGCTGAGGCGCACGCGCCGATCGTCCTCGACGGACTGGCGACGTCCGTCGCGGCTTTGGCGGCCGCACGGATGGAGCCGTCGGTCCAGGCGTATCTCGTGGCGGGTCAGCGCAGCCGGGAGAGCGCGCACGGTCTCGTGCTCGACGAACTCGGCCTCGAACCACTGCTCGACCTGCGCCTTCGCGCCGGCGAGGGCGTCGGTGCGTGTCTCGCTGCGGGGATGATCCTGCAGGCGCTGGACGCGCGCCGCGCCTCCGCGCGCACGACCGATGCCGGCGGCGTACTCGGCGACGGTGATGCGGCAGGAGACAGCTGATGGGGCTGTATCTGTCCCACACGACCTGGGACGCGCGCGATCCGTTCGCCGTCGCGCAGTTCTGGCGCGCACTCATGGGATGGGAGATCGACGAGCCGGAGTCATACCGTCCCGGCTCGAACGAGTGCTCACTCGAGGCCCCGAACGGCACCATCGTGCTGTTCTACCGGGTGCCCGATGCGAAGCAGGTGAAGAATCGCGCCCACATGGATCTGCGGGCTCAGGCCTCGACGCGTGATGCCGAGATCGAGCGTGCCCTCGCCCTCGGCGCGACGATGGTCGACGATCGCCGCAGCGACCTCGGCTGGGCCGTCCTCGCCGACCCAGAGGGCAACGAGTTCTGCATCCTCGACGGTTGAGAGCTGAAACCCTGTGTGGCGCGATCGCGGCTCTCACGACACCCCGCCTCTCAGGAACGAGACCCAGGAGTGCGGTGGCCGACGGCGGGGCCACTCGTCAGGATGCCGGCAGGCTCATCGCGTAGACGTCCATGACCCAGCCGTGCTCCTGCTTCAGGCGGGCACGAACGTCGACGATCTCGTCGATGACGTCGACGAGGCGGCCCGCGCGCAGCGTCTGCTGGGGCATACCGACATACGCGCCCCAGTGGATGACGAGGGCAGGGTGCGTCTCGACGAGGTGGCGGCAGGCGAGGTGCCCGTCGAGCATGACGACGACCGTTCCGAGGCCGGGGGACCATTCAGTCACGAGCCGTCGACCGGTCGTGACGTGCACCGGTTGGCCGATCTGGTGCAGCACGATGCCGTGCGCCGCGGCGAGGGTCTGGAACGCCGAGATGCCCGGAATGACAACCGAGTTCACCGGCCGATGGCGCGCCAGACGATCGACGACGCGGATCGTCGAGTCGTAGAACGCGGGGTCACCCCAGACGAGAAATCCGACGACGATTCCCGGCTCTAGCGCGTCGATCACCTCGCCCCACGCGTGAGCGCGCGCGTCGTGCCAATCGAGAACACCGTCGGTGTACTGGCGCGCGTCACGCTCGGCGTCGGGGCCGCGCCGCGGATCGGGGAGCGCGACGAACCGGTAGCTGCCCTCGGCCAGATGCGTGCGGCACAGTGCCTCGCGCACCTCGACGAGCTCGCGCTTCTCATCGCCCTTGTCGGCGACGAGGAAGACGTCGACCTCACGCATCGCGTCGATCGCCTCGAGCGTCAGATGACGCGGGGAGCCCGCGCCGATACCGATGACGCGAACCTCGCGAGGGGTCGTGGTGTCCGTCATGATTCAGCCCTTCCTCATCGCCAGGTCTAGCAGCGCGTCGACGTCGAGGTGTTCGTCGCAGGCGTCGGCGAGGGCGTCGATCATGGCTGAACGTCGGGCACGGAACCCCATCGCGCCGCCGCGAGGCACCCACGCAGAGCCCGACGCGCGGGCGACGTCACTCAGCCACGCCCGCCGGAATCCGTCGTTCTCGAGGGTGCCGTGCCAGATCGTGCCCCACACGGCCCCCGCGCACGTACCGCCGGGAAAGTTCGGTTCGGCGGTGACGACACCGTGGTGGATCTCGTAGCCGTCGACGTCCTCGCCCCGCCACGTTCCAGCGGGCCGAGCCAACGTCTTCTCCGCCTCGAACCTCACCGATCCGCGCAGGTGCCCGAGCCCGTCGACCGCCCCGACACCGGATTCCACGGAATCCTCCAGCCGGTCGACGAGCATCTCGTAGCCGCCGCAGATGCCCAGCACCGGCGCCCCACGCCGAACGCGGTCGGCGACGACGTCGGCGAGCCCGCGGGCGCGCAGCCAAGCCAGATCACTGACGGTCGCGCGACTGCCCGGCAGGACGAGCAGGTCGGCCTCACGGCACAGGTCGGCGTCCGTCGTCACCCGCACGTCGACGCCCGGTTCGGCGGCGAGAGCATCGACGTCGGTCGCGTTGCTCGTGCGCGGAAACCGGACGACGGCGACGCTCAGACGCGCCTCGTCTGCATCGCCGCCCGCAAGACTCGGTCGCCACCGACCGATCGACAAGGCATCCTCAGAGTCGAGCCACACATCCTCGAGCCATGGCAGCACGCCGCGGCAGGGCAGGCCGGTACGTCGCGTGATCTCGTCGAGGCCGGGCTCGAGGACGGACGCGTCGCCGCGAAACTTGTTGATGACGTACGCCGCGAGATGGCGACGATCGTCGTCGTCGAGCAACGCCCACGTCCCGTACAGCGCGGCGAGCACACCGCCGCGGTCGATGTCGCCGACGAGGGCGACGGGCAGGTCGAAGCGGCGCGCGAGCCCCATGTTGACGTAGTCGCCGCCGCGCAGGTTGATCTCGGCGGGGGAGCCGGCACCCTCGGCGATGATGACGTCGACGTCGCCCGCCAGCTCCTCGAAGGCCGTGAACGCCGCGTCCGCGAGGTGACGCCGGCCCGTCGCGTACTCACCGGCGCGCAACCGCCCTGCCGGTCGGCCACGCAGGACGACGAACGCATCCCGGTCGCTGCCCGGCTTGAGCAGGACTGGGTTGTGCACGCTCGCGGCCTCGACGCCCGCAGCCTCGCACTGCAGGTACTGCGCGCGCCCGATCTCGCTGCCGTCACGGCACACCATCGAGTTGTTCGACATGTTCTGCGACTTGAACGGGGCCACACGCACCCCGCGTCGCGCCCACGCCCGCGCGAGCCCGGTGACGACGAGCGACTTGCCCGCATCGGAGGAGGTACCGGTCACGAGGAGGCCATTCACGCCCCCACCCTAAACGTTTCACGAGGTCTCGCTCTGCGGCATGATGGCTGCGTCGGGCCCCGCGAGATCCGCGGGGCCACCAGCTCGAAAGGCGCACCGTGCCTCGTTTCATCTCCTCCCGTTACCAGGCGGGTTCCGCGACGCAGATGTCCGTCATCGCCGACCGTGCGCGCGAGTTCGACGACGTCATCAACTTCAGCCTCGGCGACCCCGACCTGACGACCGACGCCGGCATCATCGAGGCTGCCGCGGCCGACGCGAAGGCCGGCCACACGCACTACACCTCGAGCCTGGGTTACCCGGAGCTGCGCCAGGGCATCGTCGACATGTACCGCGACGACTACGGTCTCGAACGCAGCATCGACGACGTCATGGTGACGACGTCGGGCTGCCACGCGATGTGGCTCGTCATGGAGACACTGCTCGACGACGGTGACGAGGTGCTCGTCATCGAGCCGTACTTCACGCCGTACCCGCACCAGGTGCGTCTCGCGCGCGGCGTGCCCGTCTTCGTGCCGACGACGAAGGAGAACGGCTTCCAGGTGACGATCGCCGACCTCGAGGCCGCCATCACGCCGCGCACGCGCGCCGTCATCGTCAACACGCCGTGCAACCCGACGGGTGTGCAGTGGAGCCGCGAAACGCTCGAAGGCGTCGCGCGGGTCGCGACGGAGCACGACCTCGTCGTCGTCGCGGACGACATCTACACGCTGTTCACCTACCGCGAGCCGTTCGTGCCGTTCGCGTCGCTGCCCGGCATGGCGCAGCGTACCGTGACGATCGGGTCGTTCAGCAAGGACTACCTCATGACGGGCTGGCGCATCGGGTGGATCCTCGCCCCGGCCGACTTCGTCTCGACGGCGCGTGACGTCAACGAGAACAACGTCTTCACCGCGCCCTCGATCTCGCAGCGCGCGGCCCTCAACGCTCTCGAACGACGCGCCGAGCTGCGTCCGCCCGTCAAGGAGCTCTACCGCGGCCGCCTGCAGCGCGCATATGAGCGCGTGCAGCGGCTGCCGCACATGGACGCCTTCGAGCCGCAGGGCACGATCTACCTGTGGGTCGACATCCGCGAGACCGGTCTGACGTCGCTCGAGTGCGCCGCGCGCATCGTCGAGGAAGCCCACATCCTGACGATCCCCGGCACCGCGTTCGGCGCGTCGGGCGAAGGGTTCCTGCGTCTCGCTGTCACCGTCGGCGAGGAGCAGATCGACGAGGCCTTCGACCGCCTGGAGCGCATGAGCATCTTCGGCGGCTGACGGCGGCCTGGGGGTGCTCGGCGCGAGCCGCGGGCACCACGTAGGGTTGGCCCTCGTGCCACGAGGGCACGACCCGGCTCGTGGCGATCGTCCGCGGGCTTGGGCCCCACCGACCCCGAAGCGTTGATGAGCGCCTTAACCACCCGTCTGCACGACCGTCTCGGCCTACGTACGTCACCGCGGATCTTCTTCGGCTCTGCTGCGCTGATCGTCGTGTTCACCGCGTCCATGGCACTCTTCCCCGACCCGGTGCGTTCCGTCTTCGGTGCGGCGGCACACTGGTTACGTTTCGATCTCGGCTGGTTCTACACGGCGGCCGCGACCCTTCTCGTCGTCTTCTCGCTGGGGCTCGCCGCAAGCCGTTACGGGCGCGTCAAGCTCGGCCCTGACGACGCCGAGCCCGCCTACTCTGGGCTGTCGTGGTTCGCGATGATGTTCGCGGCCGGCGTCGGCGCGACGTTGATGTTCTGGGGCATCGCCGAGCCGATGAACCACTACGCGCGCCCGCCGCTCGGCGCGGCGCCCTACTCGGACGAAGCGGCGTGGGACGCGCTGTCGATCGCGAACTTCCACTTCGGCATCCACATGTGGGCCATCCTCGTCGTGCCCGGCCTGTGCTTCGGGTACTTCACGTACAAGCGCAACCTGCCGCCGCGCGTGTCGTCTGCGTTCCATCCGCTGCTCGGCGACCGCATCCACGGCCCCATCGGCCAGGCCATCGACATCATCGCCGTCGTCTCCACCGTCTTCGGTCTCGCCGTCTCGACGGGTCTCGGTGCGCTGCAGATCAACTCGGGCATGAACGATGTCTTCGGCGTGCCGATCGCCGGGTGGGTGCAGGCCGCGATCCTCGCCGTCATCACGGCGGCTGCGCTGACGTCCGTGCTCGCCGGCATGGACAAGGGCGTCAAGAACCTGTCCTACGCCAACATCCTCATGGCGATCGCGTTGCTCCTCTTCGTGGCGATGACGGCGATGTCCGCCTCCGACGTGGCGCGCGGCATCGTCGAGTCGGCCGGTCACTACCTGTCGCAGCTGCCGATGCTGTCGACGTTCAACGACACGATGCACCACGGCGCGTGGTCAGGTCAGTGGACGGTCTTCTACTGGGCGTGGACGGTGACGTGGGCGCCGTTCGTCGGGATGTTCGTCGCCAAGATCTCGCGCGGACGCACCATCCGCGCGTTCGTGACGGCATCGATCGGGCTGCCCAGCGCCTTCGTCATCGTGTGGATCGGCGTGTACGGCCTCACGTCGATCACGAGCGACCGAGCGAGCGCGAAGGCTGCGGGACAGGGCGGTTCGCTCGCGCACACGATCGTCGACGAGAACAACCCGCAGGCGGCGCTGTTCCAGTTCTTGCGCGACCTGCCCGGCTACCTGCCCGTCGCGACGCTGGCGCTCGCCGTCATCGTCATCTTCTTCATCACCTCGATCGACTCGGGCGCGCTCGTCATGGACGCCATGGTCAACGGCCACGAGGACGCGTCGGTGCGCCGTCAGCGCGTGTTCTGGTCGCTGTCGGTGGGCGCCGTCTGTGCTGCGATCATCCTCACGGCGGGCGAGGACGGGCTGTCGGCGCTGCAGGAGGTCATCATCGTCATCGGGTTCCCCATCACGGTCCTGACGGTCCTGCAGGCCTGGCTGTTGTTCCAGGCGCTGCGTGAGGACGCCGGAGCGGCACGCCCGATGCGGACCCGCCAGTGGAAGCAGGTGCTGCCCGCCGAGGAGTACGAGCGGCGCGCCGCCGAGGGCGTGCTCGACGAGGACGCCTACGTCGTCCTGCCCGAGTTCGAGGAGGGCACCGAGCCGGAGTTCGAGACGCACGTCCCGACGACGGCGCAGACGCAGCAGCAGGCCGCGGAGCGCGCCGCCGTCTCCATCGGGCTGACAGGGCCGGTCGCCGCGGGCAAGTCGGTCGTCGGCGACGCGTTCGAGCGCCGCGGCGCGGTCGTCGTCGAGTTCGACGAGGTGATGCGCGAACTGCTCGTGCCGGGCGAGGAAGCCCTCGACCGGTTGCGGGAGGTGTTCTCCGAGACGATCGCCCACCCCGACGGCACGATCGACTGGCACACGCTCGACGACCTCACAACGCGCAGCCCCGCGGCGCGCGAGCGGATGTATGCCGTCATCGGCCCGTTCGTGCGTGCGGAGGCCGACGCCCGGGCCAAGGCCGTGGGCGATGACTCGGTGCTCGTGCTCGACCTCGCGCTGCTGACGGACGCCGCGACGCCGCGCGACTTCGACCACGTCGTCGTCGTGGAGGCGCCGGCGGAGGTGCGCGTCGAACGGCTCATGGCCGAGCGTGGACTGGATCTTGAGCAGGCCTGGGCGGAGATCGACGCCGACACGCAGGGGCGCGAGCGCAGCGACGCGGCCGACGTCGTCCTCTCGAACGAGGGCAGCATCGACGAGCTCGACGCCGCTGTCGGTGCGTTCTGGGAGGATGAGGTCGCACCGGCGCTGAACAGTGCCGCGACGCGCGTCTGAGGAGGCGACGATGAAGGTCGGGTTGACGGGTGGGATCGGTTCGGGCAAGTCTGCGGTGGCCCGATTGCTCGTCGAGCACGGGGCGCTGGTCGTCGACGCCGACGCCGTCGCGCGCGAGGTCGTCGCGCCCGGCAGTGCGGGGCTCGCGCAGATCGCCGACCGCTTCGGTGACGGCGTCCTGACGGCGCGGGGCGAGCTGGATCGCCGGGCGCTGGGGGCCATCGTCTTCGCGGACGAGGGCGCGCGGCGCGACCTCGAAGGCATCACGCACCCGCTCATCGCGGCGCGCACGCTCGAGTTGTTCGCCGCGGCGAAACCGGGGCAGGTGCTCGTGCACGACATTCCGTTGCTCGTCGAGCTGGGGCGCGAGGGCGACTACGACGTCGTCATCGTCGTCGATGCGCCCGTCGAGACGCGTCTGCAGCGGCTCGAGGAGCACCGCGGGATGCCGCGTGAGGTCGCCGAGGCACGCATGCGCAGTCAGGCCAGCGACGAGCAGCGCCGCGCGGTCGCCGATGTGTGGATCGACAACGCGGGGGACGAGGACACGTTGCGTCGCCGCGTCGACGACGTGTGGCGCACGCACTTGCAGGGCTGAGGACCGCGGGATTCCGGGGTTGTCAGTGGGCGGGTCTAGGGTTGCGGCATGCGTCCAGTCACCGATCTGCAGCGTTCTGTTGCACCCATCAAGGTCGAATCCGAGTTCGAGCCCGCCGGCGATCAGCCGAAGGCCATCGCCGAGTTGTCGAAGCGCGTCAAGGCGGGGGAGCAGGACATCGTCCTGCTCGGTGCGACGGGTACCGGAAAGTCGGCAACGACGGCGTGGCTGATCGAGCAGGTGCAGCGCCCGACGCTCGTGCTGGCGCCCAACAAGACGCTCGCGGCGCAGCTCGCCAACGAGTTCCGCGAGTTGTTGCCGCACAACGCCGTCGAGTACTTCGTCAGCTACTACGACTACTACCAGCCCGAGGCGTACGTGCCGCAGACGGACACGTACATCGAGAAGGATTCCTCGATCAACGAGGAGGTCGAGCGGCTGCGTCACTCGGCGACCAACTCGCTGCTGACGCGGCGTGACGTCGTCGTCGTCGCGTCCGTGTCGTGCATCTACGGTCTCGGCACGCCGCAGGAGTATGTCGACCGGATGGCCCGTCTCAAGGTCGGCCAGGAGATCAACCGCGACGAGTTGCTGCGCCGGTTCGTCGAGATGCAGTACACGCGCAACGACCTCGCGTTCACGCGCGGCACGTTCCGCGTGCGCGGCGACACGGTCGAGATCATCCCCGTGTACGAGGAGCTCGCGATCCGTATCGAGTTCTTCGGCGACGAGATCGACCGGCTTTACACGTTGCACCCGTTGACGGGGGAGATCGTCAACGAGGAGTCGGAGATGTACGTCTTCCCGGCGACGCACTACGTCGCCGGGCCCGAGCGCATGGAGCGCGCCATCGCCGGCATCGAGGTCGAGCTGGGCGATCAGCTCAAGCGGTTCGAGGCCGAGGGCAAGATGCTCGAGGCGCAGCGCTTGCGGATGCGGACGACGTACGACATCGAGATGATGCGGCAGGTCGGGTCGTGCGCCGGCATCGAGAACTACAGCCGTCACATGGACGGTCGTGGCCCCGGTACCGCGCCGAACACGCTGCTCGACTACTTTCCGGAGGATTTCCTCCTCGTCATCGACGAGTCGCACCAGACGGTCCCGCAGATCGGGGCGATGTACGAGGGTGACATGTCGCGCAAGCGCACCCTCGTCGACCATGGTTTCCGTCTGCCGAGCGCGATGGACAACCGGCCGTTGAAGTGGGAGGAGTTCCTCGAGCGCATCGGGCAGACGGTGTACCTCTCGGCGACGCCGGGCGACTACGAGATGAGCAAGAGCGACGGCTACGTCGAGCAGGTCATCCGCCCGACGGGTCTCGTCGATCCCGAGATCGTGCTCAAGCCGACGAAGGGGCAGATCGACGATCTGCTCGGCGAGATCCGCACACGGACGGACAAGAACGAGCGTGTCCTCGTCACGACCTTGACGAAGAAGATGGCCGAGGATCTCACCGACTATCTGCTCGACAAGGGTGTGCGGGTGCGCTATCTGCACTCGGAGGTCGACACGTTGCGCCGCGTCGAGTTGCTGCGCGAGTTGCGCATGGGTGAGTTCGACGTCCTCGTCGGCATCAACCTGCTCCGTGAGGGTCTCGACCTACCGGAGGTGTCGCTCGTCGCGATCCTCGACGCCGACAAGGAGGGCTTCCTGCGGTCCGCACGAAGCCTGATCCAGACCATCGGTCGCGCTGCGCGAAACGTCTCCGGTCAGGTGCACATGTACGCCGACAAGGTGACGCCGTCGATGCAGGAGGCGATCGACGAGACGTCGCGCCGCCGTGAGCTGCAGATCGCGTACAACACGGAGAAGGGCATCGACCCACAGCCGTTGCGCAAGAAGATCGCGGACATCACCGACATGCTGCAGCGCGAGTCCGCCGACACGGACGCACTGCTCGGTTCCGGCCGTTCGATGTCGCGTGGTAAGGGTCGCGGCGGCAGCGGTGCGGCGAGTGCCGACGCGAACGTCGCCGCGGGCGCGAAGCGCGAGGCGAGCAGCGCCGCCGACCTCGCGGGCCTCATCCAGGAGTTGCAGGCCCAGATGAGTGAGGCGGCCTCCGAGCTGCAGTTCGAACTCGCAGCGCGTCTGCGCGACGAATTACGTGACCTCAAGAAAGAACTGCGCCAGATGACGGAGGCGCAGAAGTAGCGCCGTGATGGCGTCCGCGGCGCCGGGTGGGATCTCGGCGCCGCGTGGTCATCGCCCCTTGTTGCGAGGATGGTTGCGGGCCTGACGCTCATTGCCGCGGCGATAGTTGCCGGTGAGGCGCGCCATGATCTCCTGAGCGTCACCGTCCTCGACGTCTTCCAAGAAGTCCGCAGCACGCGCGCCCCTAAGAGTCGTCGCTGTGCGTCCGTGATGAGTGATGACAACGACGCCATCACGTTCGAGAAAGGCGAAGCCAGCAGGTTGGGGCATGCTCGACACGCTATGGGCGAGGCAGCCGACCGGCAAGCGAAATACGGTCACGCCACGCCGGGGCTGATGTCATTTGATCGCCCGCATGAGCCTGACGAGGTCCTGACACCCCGCAGGATCGGCCATGGCCAACCGGGGCAGTTCGCTCTCGGCGAACCAGCCGATGTCGTCGTGCTCGTCGGGCGCGATGTTGCGGGGGTTCCCTACCCAGCGCGTCGCGAAGAACGCATGCTTCAACAGGGCTGGATCGCTGCAGGCCATCGGAAATCGCTCTGCATCGATCACCGTCACTCCGAGCTCTTCGACGCACTCGCGACGGGCAGCGCACTCGGCGGACTCGCCGGGTTCGACGTGTCCCCCGGGCAGGTCCCACAGGTCCGGATAATTCATCCGGTTCGGGTGACGGTGAACCAGTAGCACCCTCGCGTCCCGAACGAGTGCCACGACGGCAATGTGCGTGGGCAGCGTCGCTGAGGCCATGGGATGAGTCAACCACCAGTCGCCTGTACCTCGTCTGCCGTCAGGCGGTAGACCAAGCGGGTGCAAGCCAGCGCCGCCTGATCGCAGGGTTGCACGCGGCGGGTGCTCTTGTGATTCGTGATGCAGCCCTGGCGCGGAGGAAGGGCCGGCCAGTGGGTTCACTCACTATCCCTTTGACCCTACCAAGATTCGAACATGTGTACTAAACTAGTGGCATGGATCAAACGCTGGCAGTGACGGCCGAGACGGTCGCCGCCATGCCGTCCACCGAGCTGGTGGGCGCATGGGTTCTGCTGACGCGCGCGATCGCAGAGCAGGCGCTGGCCGACCCGGAGAGATTGGCGCCCTGCTCGGGCGACGCGTTGCCGCGAACCTTCGATGAGCGCCACACGCGCACGTTCACGCTCCAAGCACAACTGGAAGACATCGCCGTTGCTGCGCAGGAGGTGACGAGGGCCGCCGACGCGGTGCTTCACGCCGTCGCCGTCGAACACGAAGACACGGTCGCCCAGCGTGCTCACCTCGACGAGGAGAACTATGGGCTCTGCGAACGCCCTCCGACCGCAGGCGAATTCGCGGGGGATGATCTCGGGAACGCCCTCGGGTGTTCGAGCGCCACCGCGTCGCGCCTCGCTGTCGACGGACGCATGCTCCGCGACCGCGCGCCCGCTCTGCACGAACTGACGCTGCGGGGAGCCTGCCGCACCATGGTGGCCGCCACGCTGGCGCGTGAGATGGCGCACCTCGACGACGAGTTGGCTGCAGAGGTGCTCACGGATCTCGTGAGCGGGGGAGCACACCACCTCAGCGTCGACGGTGCCCGCTCCCGGGCGCGCAAACTGCTGCACGACAGGCGGCTGGCGCAGACCGAGGCCGACACCGTCGACCCCCGTCGTGAGCACGGGCTATGGTTCACGCCCCACCTCGATTTCGACACCCTCACCGAGGTGCGTCTGATCATGGCCACCGAGGACGCTGCCCGTCTCCGCGCCGCGATCGAAGCGCACGCTCAGACGCTCAACGACCATGCGCCAGATCCACGTGACGAACTCGCGCGGTGGCGCGCCGCGAGCCACGTCAGTGTGGCAGGGAGTGGCACCGAACCCCTCGGCGCCGTTCGCGTCGGCGCACTGCTCGACCTTGTCTTCGCGAACTCAACGGTCAACACCGTCATGCACCTCAAGGTGCCCGTCCACGCGAGCCCACCAGCGCCTTCCGACCGGCGGTTCGGAACGCTGGAGCCCCCTGCGTCGCTCGCCTCCGTCCCCAACTGCGGTCTCGACGAGGGCGGTCTTGATGAGGACGGTCTTAGTCGGCCCCGTCAGCACGCTGAGGCCGGGCCGATCGGCGTCATCACGCGACCCCCGGACACATTGGGCGCGGCCCACATCCTGTCTCTTATACACATCTGACGCTGCCGACGATATGCAGTGTGGAGATCT
>ERZ1031257.32-NODE-32-length-13626-cov-6.099108_pt1 | contig 13626 bp, 9 predicted proteins | sample MGYA00517288_ERZ1031257 | MGnify/ENA primary metagenome ERZ1031257 (study PRJEB33718, sample SAMN03159810) | human skin metagenome | collected 2014-02-25 | study: EMG produced TPA metagenomics assembly of the PRJNA266117 data set (Human skin bacterial metagenome and...
GATGCTCAGGAGTCTCGTGGGCTCGGAGATGTGTATAAGAGACAGCTGCCCGCCCTTGGTGATGGGCACGAGCAGGCACAGCAGCGCCGCCGACAGCAGCACGGCGCCGACGAGGTCGAAGCGTCCGCGCGAGGTGACCTTCGATTCGGGCACGACGAGCGCGACGGCCGCGAACATGAGGCTCGCGGAGACGACCGACACCCAGAACACCATGTGCCAGGAGAAGTGCTCGACGAGGAAACCGGCGAGCGGCAACCCGATCGCGGAGCCGATGCCGAGGGTCGCGCTCATCGTCGCGACGGCGCCGCCCACCTTCTCGCGTGGCAGCTCGTCGCGCAGGATGCTGATGCCGATCGGGATCATCGACGCGCCCACGCCCTGGAACGTGCGCGCGACGACGAGCGCGCCGAGCCCCGAGCCGATACCACCGATGACCGAGCCGACGATGACGAAAGCCAGCGACACGAGCATGATCTTCTTCTTGCCGACCATGTCCGCCAGGCGCGCCAGGATGGGCGTCGCGACGGCACCCGCGAGCAGCGTCGCGGTGACGAGCCATGAGGTGTTGTCGGCGCTCGTGTGCAGCAGCGTCGGCCACTCGGGGATGAGCGGGATGACGAGCGTCTGCTGCAGCGCGACGACGGTGCCGGCGATGCACAAGACGGCGGCGATCAGGCTCTGACGCGACGAGCCCGCACCGGAGCGGGCCGAGGGCTCGGCGTGGGCGGGTGAGTGACGGCTGGGCACGAAGCTCCTCGGGCGACGACTATTGAATTGACAATAAATATAGTCGATGTTGTCCGGGTTCCGCGGCGTCTGCGCTGCGAAACCCGGGCAAGATCGGCGGATACGGTGGGGTCATGCTTGCTCTCGCGCCGCTTCTCGACCTGCTCGTCGTCCTCGTCTTCGCCGCCGTCGGACGGCGCAACCACGGCGAGGCCGACGCCCTCACCGGCATCGTGACGACGGCGTGGCCGTTCGTCGTGGGAGCGATCGTCGGGTGGATCGTCCTCGTCGTCATGAAGCGATTGCCGGGGCGCTCGCTGACGTCGGGAGTGATCGTGTGGCTGACGACGGTCGTCGTCGGAATGATCCTGCGTCAGGTCTCCGGGCACGGCACGGCCGTCGCGTTCGTCATCGTCGCGCTGGCGTTCAACGGCGCGTGCATGCTCGGCTGGCGTCTCGTCGCGCGCGTGCTGGAACGTCGTCGCGCTTGATCCGGCTCCCCGTTCGGGAATCGCCGCAGCGATGCGGCACCTCGCGCCCTCGCCCGCATGGCGCCCGACGAAGCCGAACTGGAACGCGGCGTCGCGCGGCTCGTCGAGGTGCTGCGGGACTGACCCGTGGCGACGCGTGAGTCAGTTCTTGTCCGCGAGCGTGCGGATGTTGACGATGCGCTCACCGCGGCGACCGGACACGCGGGCCCAGTCGTCGGGGTTGCTCGTGCCGGGCAGATCCTCGTTCTCGCGGAACTCGTCACGGCACGCCTGACGCACGTGCTCCGCGCGAATACCGCGCTCGCCGGAGGTAATGAGGGCCTTGATCGCGGCCTTCTTCGCGCGGTCGACGATGTTCTGGATCATCGCTCCGCTCGCGAAGTCGGCGAAGTACAGCACCTCGCGCGAACCGTCCGCGTACGTCGCCTCGAGGTAGGCGTGCGCGTCGTCGCGGGCATACAACTCCCCCGCAGCGATGTCGATGAGCGACGCCGCAACCTTCGACGGATCGCCGTCGTGCGCGGCGATCTCGTCGGCGTGGAACGGCAGGGCCGGCGTCAGATACTTGCCGAAGATGTCGCGCCCGGCGACCTCGTCGGGGCGTTCGATGCGGATCTTGACGTCGAGGCGCCCCGGGCGCAGGACGGCCGGGTCGATCATGTCCTCGCGGTTGCTCGCGCCGATGACGATGACGTTCTCGAGGCTCTCGACGCCGTCGATCTCGGCGAGCAGCTGCGGCACGATCGTCGTCTCGACGTCCGAACTGACGCCGGCGCCACGGATGCGGAACAGTGACTCCATCTCGTCGAAGAACACGACGACGGGCGTGCCCGAACTCGCGACCTCACGCGCGCGCTGGAACAGCACGCGGATGTGACGCTCCGTCTCGCCGACGTACTTGTTGAGCAGCTCCGGGCCCTTGATGTTGAGGAAGTAGCTCGTCGCGTCCGAGTTGCCCTGCTTCGCCGCGACCTGCTTCGCGAGCGACGCGGCAACCGCCTTGGCCACCAACGTCTTTCCACACCCAGGCGGGCCATAGAGCAGCACGCCCTTCGGTGGACGCAGGTGGTGCTCGGCGTACAGATCGGCGTGCAGGAACGGCAACTCGACGGAGTCGCGGATCGTCTCGATCTGCCCGGCGAGGCCCCCGATGTCGGAGTAGTCGATGTCGGGCACCTCCTCGAGCCCGAGGTCGGAGACCTCCGCGCGCGTCAGCCGTTCGAGCACGAAACCGCTCTTGGCCTCCATGAGCAGCGTGTCGCCGGGACGCACCGTCACGTCCGCGAGCGGCCCGGCGGTACGGACGACACGTTCCTCGTCGTTGCCCGTCGCGACGAGCAGGCGGCCGTCCTCGAGCGTCTCCTTGAGCGTGACGGTCTCGCCTGCGCGCTCGAACCCGACGACCCTGACGATGTTCATGGCCTCGTTGACCATGACCTCCTGGCCGGGCACGAGCTCCTCGATCGTGATCGCGGGCGAGAACGACACGAGCATCTTGCGGCCCATGTAGAAGATGTCGGCGCTGCCGTCGTCATGCGCGGCGATGACGGTGGCGTAGTTGTTCGGCGGCTGCGCGAGACGTTCGATCTCACCCTTCATCGACGCGATCTGGTCGCGCGCATCCTTGAGCGTGCGCACGAGACGCTCGTTCTGCGACGACACCGTCGTCAACTGCGAACGCAGCCGCAGGACGTCGGCGGGCGACGTCGCGCCTGATGACGTGTCGTTCGAGGACGACGTCCGGTCCGTCGGGTCGAACTTCGGGCCACTCATCACCGTTTCCTTCGCCTTCGGGGTGCTCGTCAGAGCCGACCGGCTCCTCGTGCGCACCGAAGCGCGGCCCGAGCAGCCACTCGTTCCACCCTATCGACCTGCGCACACCCGCGACGACGAAAGAGCACGACCCGTGTGGATCGTGCTCGTTCGACGAGGCGCTGATGGCTGGCTCGTGCCTCGATGACGACGTCTGAGACGACCCTCGCGTCAGTCCTGATCGGTTGCGACGGGCGCCTCGGCGTTCTCTGCGGCAGCGTCCGGTTCAGCAGCGACGGACGTCTCCGCATCGGCGGCCGAGCCGGCGCTCGCCTGCGCCACCGAAGCGTCGTCAGAGCCCGCTGGCGCCGCCGACTCAGGGGCGCGTGCGATGTCATCGCCTGCGAGCGCCTGTGCCGTCGGGGTGTTCTCGAACGAGCGCACGAGCTTGCGCATCTTCTTGTCGGAGACGGGGCGTTCGCCGACGGCTTCGGGTGTCCACGCGTCGTCGGGCGTGGGCTCCGGGGCGCTGGCGGGAGCGCCGTCGTCACCGTAGGCACCCTTGGCAGGGCGGCGCTTGACGAGCGGCGCGGCGACGCCGTCGGCGAGGCGGCGCGTGGAGATGAGGAAGCCGGTGTGGGCGTGCATGCGGTGCTCGGGGCGCACCGCGAGGCCTTCGAGGTGCCAGCCGCGCACGAGGCTCTCCCACGCGTTCGGCTCGGTGAAGCCGCCGTGATCGCGCGCGGCCTCGGCGACGCGCGACAACTGCGTCGCCGTCGCGACGTAACAGATGAGCACGCCGCCGGGCGCGAGCGCCTCGTGAACGACGTCGAGGCACTCCCAGGGCGCGAGCATGTCGAGCACGACGCGGTCGATCGTGCCCGACTCGACGGTCTGCGGCAGCGCCTCGACCAGGTCGCCGACGGTGATGCTCCACGCCGGGTGGTCGACGCCGAAGAACTCGCGCGCGTTGCCCGCGGCGATGGCGGCGAAGTCCTCGCGACGCTCGAACGAGTACAGGCGCCCGTCCTCACCGACGGCGCGCAGCAGCGACATCGACAACGCACCCGAACCGACGCCCGCTTCGACGACGCGTGCGCCGGGGAAGATGTCGGCCATCGTGACGATCTGCCCGGCGTCCTTCGGATAGACGACGGCCGCGCCGCGCGGCATCGACATGACGTAGTCGCTCAGCAGCGGACGCACCGCGAGGTACTCGACGCCCGCCGTGTTCGTCACCGTCACCGCATCGGGCGAACCGATGAGGTCGTCGTGCTTGATGTGACCGCGGTGGGTGTGGAACTGCTTGCCGGGCGTCAGCGTGATCGTGTGCATGCGCCCCTTGGGGTCGGTGAGCTGGATGCGCTCGCCCTCCCGGAAGGGGCCGCGGCGGTACTCGGCGCCGGTCGACGGGGCGGGGGTCTGATCGCTCTCGCTCATGGGGAGCAAGTCTAGGCGCCCCGCGGCATGGTGCCGCTCTCGTGTGCGTGACGCTGCATCGCACGCTCGAGGTCGGCGAGCGTCGCGATGCCGACCAGTCGCAGCGCGACCGGGTCGTCGGCAGCTGCGGGCTGCCCTTCCACCGGCATGCTGACGGTGACGACACCCGGCGTCGGATCGCCCTCGAACGCGGGCAGGATCGCCATCACGTCGTCCTGCGGTGAGGAGATGACGGCGCCCGCATGCGGCAGCAGGGCCTCGCCGAGGGCGCTCGCGGGCACGTGCGGGCGCTGATCCACGGGCACCCGCACGTGCGCACCGGGCGCGACGAGGGCGCTGGCGGCGCCGTCTGCGTCGATGAGGACGATCGTGTCGCCCGTCTCCGGCAGTGCCGCGACGGGCGTGCTCGCGGGGACGGCGACGGCGGGGCGGATGACGTCGGCGACTCGGATGCCGCCGAGGAACTCGCGGTTGATGCCGACGTTGACGGCGACGCTCGCGCCGCGCCAGAGGAACGAGGCGATGAACAGCAGCCACACGAGGCTCCACAACGAGCCGGGCGCGCGTACGAACCCGAGCACGGCCCACGCGGCCACGCCGATGGCGACGATGCGTCCGCACCAGCCGGCGGCCTTCATGCCCGTGGCGCGGTTGCCCGTCAGCTTCCACACGAGCGCGTCGACGAGGAACCCACCATCGAGCGGCAGACCGGGCAACGCGTTGAACGCCGCGACGAACGCGTTGCTCCACGCGAACGCCCCGAGCAGCAGCGGCACGGCGCCGTCGCCGTCACTCGCGCGGTGGCCGAGGAAGCCGATCACCGCGAGCACCGCGTTCGACAGCGGCCCGACGGCGGCGACGAGCGCGCTGCGTCCGGGCGTCGCGTCGGGGGTGTCGTAGCTCGTGTGGCCGCCCATGAGGTCGGCGACGATGTGCGTGACGCGGTAGTGGCAAGCCTGTGCGACGAGGGCGTGCGCCGCCTCGTGGACGAGCACGCTGAGCAGCAGCAACAACGCGTACCCGATGCCGACGACGTACGCGCCGAAACCCCATTCGGGGTGCAGCGAGGCGACCTGCGGGCCGAAGATCGCGACGATGATGACGGCGATGATCGGCCACGTGCGTCCGATGTAGACGGGCACGCCGCGCAGCGAGGCGATCTTGAGGCCGGGTGTTGGCTCGGGCATGCCCCAAGACTATGTGGGCCTTAGACTCCTCGGATGCCCGCTTCGTTGTCTCCGTCGCGCGCCTCCGACTTCATGCAGTGCCCCCTGCTCTATCGCTTCCGCGTCATCGACAAGCTGCCGGAGTCGCCGAGTGCGGCGGCGTCGCGGGGGACGCTCGTCCATTCGGTGCTCGAGCGCATCTTCGACGTCGACGCCCCGAAACGCACGCTCGAGCGGGCGCTCGACCTCGTCCCCCATGCCTGGGAGGACATGCTCACCGACGAACCGGAGCTGGCCGAACTCGCGGGCAGCACACCGCACGATCTCGCGACGTGGCTGCGTGATGCGGAGAAGCTCGTCGAGAAGTGGTTCGCGATGGAGAACCCGCAGTTCCTCGAACCCGCCGAGCGCGAGCTCTACGTCGAGGCCGACCTCGACGGGCTCACGCTGCGCGGGTACATCGACCGCCTCGACGTCGCTCCCGGCGGGCAGATCCGCGTCGTCGACTACAAGACGGGACGGGCGCCGTCGGAGCTCTTCGAGAACAAGGCGTTGTTCCAGATGAAGTTCTACGCGCTCGTCATCTGGCGCACGCGGGGCGTCATGCCGCTCATGCTGCAACTCGTCTACCTGGGCAACAGTCAGTTCCTGCGTTATCAACCCGACGAGGCCGACCTGCTCGCGCTCGAACGCAAGCTCAAGGCGCTGTGGCGCGCGATCGAGCGCTGTGCTCAGACGGGTGACTGGCGGCCCAAGAAGTCGCGCTTGTGCTCGTGGTGCGATCACAAGGCGCTGTGCCCGGAATGGGGCGGCACTCCCCCGCCGCTGCCCGAGCACGCGGCGCGTCTCGCGCTCGATCCCCGCACCACCGGCGACCTCGGAGACGTCGATGGCGACTGAAGGATGACCGTTCGGGCCGGTCGTCGAAGCGGCAACCACCGTCCGAGTGACGCGTTGCGGGCATCTATCGCCTCCTGCACTGCGCCCGCCCCCGCGGCGAGGCTGACGACGACCGCTCATCCACCAACGTCCATTGAATGTGACGAAAATCGCAGATGGGTACGGGGATCGCAGTCGGGCCGCGCAGGGCCAGGGTCACCGCGCGCGCAGCTGGAATAACCGGCCGCGCCGTCCCGTTCCGCAAGTAGTTGCATTTTCAACTACATGAATGCATGGACCAAGGGAGGCCCTCATGCAGTTCGGCATCTTCACCGTCGGTGACGTCACGACGAACCCGACGACAGGGCGCACCGTCAGCGAGCACGAGCGCATCGCGAACACCGTCGAGATGGCGAAGCTCGCCGACGAGGTGGGCCTCGACGTCTTCGCCACCGGCCAGCACCACAACCCGCCGTTCGTCGCACCGGCCAACCCGGCCGTGCTGATGGCGAACCTCGCGGTGGTGACGAAGAACATCATCCTGTCGACGTCGACGACGCTCATCACGACGACGGACCCGGTGCGCATCGCCGAGGACTACGCCTACGCGCAGCATCTCGCCGGCGGCCGCGTCGACCTCATGCTGGGGCGCGGCAACACCGGCCCGGTCTACCCGTGGTTCGGCAAGGACATCCGCGACGGCATCCCGCTCGCCATCGAGAACTACGCGCTGCTGCGCCGCCTGTGGAACGAAGAGAACGTGACGTGGGAGGGCAAGTTCCGCACACCGCTGCAGGGTTTCACCTCGACGCCGCGCCCGCTCGACGACATCGCGCCGTTCGTCTGGCACGGCTCGATCCGCAGCCCCGAGATCGCGGAGCAGGCCGCCTACTACGGTGACGGTTTCTTCCACAACCACATCTTCTGGCCGCCGCAGCACGCTGCGCAGATGGTGCAGTTCTACCGGGAGCGCTTCGAGCACTACGGTCACGGCCGGGCGCAGGACGCGATCGTCGGCCTCGGTGGGCAGGTGTTCATGGCCGAGTCGAAGGCGAAGGCGATGGAGACGTTCCGCCCCTACTTCGATCACGCGCCGGTCTACGGCGGGGCGGGTTCGTTGGAGGACTACACGCGTCAGACGCCGCTGACGGTCGGCACGCCGGACGAGGTCGTCGAGGCCACGCTCGGCTTCCGCGACTACGTCGGTGACTACCAGCGTCAGCTGTTCCTCATCGACCACGCCGGGTTGCCGCACGCCGAGGTCATGCACCAGATCGAGCTGCTCGGCACGAAGGTCGTGCCGCAGCTGCGCGCCGAGATGGACGTCCGACGCGCCGCCGGCGTACCTGACGCCCCGACGCATGCCAGCCTGCTGGCTGCGCGCGCTGCCCAGGCGACCGACACGCCCTCGGCTGACGCCGGTCAGATGGGCGGCGTCGAGACAGGTGTGCCGCGTGCTCCGAAGACCGACGACGTGACGGGAACGCGCGCCGAAGACCGTTGAGCATCAGCCCGGTTCGTCGACAACTCGGCTGACCGGGCCGGGCGGGCGACGCCGGCGGCGGCGTTACGCCCAAACTCAGAGCAACGAGACGAAGGAGAACACGATGATGAACTGGACGGCACGCCTCGCCGTGATCAGCGGCGGGTTGAGTGAGGAATCGTCGACGCATCGTCTCGCCCAGCTGCTGAGCGACGCGGTTGTCGAGAGTGCGCGGGAGCAGGGCAGCGAGGTCGTCGTCGAGCGGATCGACCTGCGGGCGCTGGCGCACGACATCACGACGGCGTCGTTGACGGGGTTCGCTCCCCCGGCGCTCGCGGACGCCTACGAGGTGCTGGGCGCGGCCGACGCCGTGGTCGCGGTGACGCCGACGTACAAGGCGAGCTTCACGGGCTTGTTCAAGTCGTTCTGGGACGCGACTGCGGGCGGCGTGCTGAGCGGCGTGCCCGTCATCGTCGGCGCGACGGGCGGTTCCGCCCGACACTCACTGGTGACGGACACCGCCTTGCGACCGCTGTTCGCGTACATGAAGGCGCTCGTCATGCCGACGGCGGTCTACGCCGCGCCCGACGACTGGGCCGGGCGAGGCCTGGAAGCGCGGGCGAGCGAGGCCGCCGGTGAGTTGACGCAGCAGCTAGAGCGCGTGCTCGGCGGAGCAGACGTGGTGGTGAACGGCGGTTCTGGCGCGCGCGTGTCCAAGGATGGGGAAGCGCCGAGAACATCGTCGAAATCGGTTCGTACGCTTGCCGAGACGCGCAATCGGGCGCGCGATCCGTTCGTCGCGGTGCCGACGATGGAAGAGATGTTGCGCCGCTGAGCACGACTCGTGACCGGAGGGGTCCGTCAGGTTCGTCACGAACCTGACGGACCCCTTCGTCACGTTCGTCTGCCGGGATGTGCCATAGTCGGAAGCGTCCTTCGTGGGAGTCCTGAGAACAGGGCTGAGAGGGAGCTGATACTGCTCCGACCGCTACCCGACCTGACCCGGATCATGCCGGCGCAGGCAGCCAAGGAGACCTCATGGTCGCTCATCCTCCGTTCGGTGCCGACGTTCGTCGACGCCTGCTGCGTGGGGTCTTGCCGTGCCTTCGTCCGATCCGAAGGAGGCACCATCATGACGACGTTCAACGCCCGCGACCTCGCGGCCACCACCGACCGAGCAGCCACGTCGCCGGCGTCGGCCGCGGTTCAGAGGCGCGCAACCACCCCCGCTGACGGATCGGACGCTCGCCGCAAGCAGTACCGAGACGCGGACGGCCTGCGCGTGCCCTACACCGAGGTCATCCTCGACAACTCCCCCGGCACCGGCGCGGCCAACGCTCCCGTCGAGCTGTACGACACCTCCGGCCCGGGCAGTGACCCCGAGGTCGGGCTGCCGCCGTTGCGCGCCGAGTGGATCGCCGAGCGCGACGACGTCGAGACGTACGCCGGCCGAGAGCGCACCCTGCTCGACGACGGCCGCTCGGCCGTCCGACGCGGTGAGGCGAGCCACGAGTGGCGCGGCGAACGTCGCGCACCGCTGCGCTCGAAGGACGGCGCCGTCGTCACCCAGATGCACTACGCCCGTAAGGGATTGATCACCCCCGAGATGCGATTCGTCGCCGCCCGCGAGAACTGCGCCCTCGAACTCGTGCGCGACGAGGTCGCCGCCGGACGCGCGATCATCCCCGCCAACGTCAACCACCCGGAGAGCGAGCCGATGATCATCGGGCGTCGCTTCCTCGTCAAGGTCAACGCGAACATCGGAAACTCGGCCGTGACGTCGTCGATCGCCGAGGAGGTCGACAAGCTGACGTGGGCGACGACGTGGGGCGCCGACACCGTCATGGACCTGTCGACCGGTGACGACATCCACACAACGCGCGAGTGGATCCTCCGCAACTCCCCCGTCCCGATCGGCACCGTGCCGATCTACCAGGCCCTCGAGAAGGTCAACGGTGAGGCCGACAAGCTGACGTGGGAGATCTTCCGCGACACCGTCATCGAGCAGTGCGAGCAGGGCGTCGACTACATGACGATCCACGCCGGCGTGCTGCTGCGCTACGTGCCGATGACGGCCGAGCGCATCACGGGCATCGTCAGCCGCGGCGGCTCGATCATGGCCGGCTGGTGTCTCGCGCACCACGAGGAGAACTTCCTCTACACCCACTTCGACGAGCTGTGCGAGATCTTCGCCCGCTACGACGTCGCCTTCTCCCTCGGTGACGGCCTGCGCCCTGGCTGTACCGCCGACGCCAACGACGAGGCGCAGCTTTCCGAGCTGCGCACCCTCGCCGAGCTGACGAAGCGGGCATGGCAGTTCGACGTCCAGGTCATGGTCGAGGGCCCCGGGCACGTGCCGCTCGACCTCGTCGAGGAGAACGTGCGCCTGCAGCAGGAGTGGTGTGACGGCGCGCCGTTCTACACGCTCGGCCCGCTCGTCACCGACGTCGCACCCGGCTACGACCACATCACTTCCGCCATCGGCGCGACGACGATCGCGATGGGTGGCACCGCGATGCTGTGCTACGTCACGCCGAAGGAGCACCTCGGCCTGCCGAACCGTGATGACGTCAAGACCGGCGTCATCACGTACAAGCTCGCGGCGCACGCCGCGGACGTCGCGAAGCGCCACCCCGGCGCGCGAGCGTGGGACGACGCGTTGAGCAAGGCGCGCTTCGAGTTCCGTTGGAACGACCAGTTCAACCTGTCGCTCGACCCCGACACCGCGCGCGAGTTCCACGACGAATCGCTGCCCGCCGAGGCGGCGAAGACAGCACACTTCTGCTCGATGTGCGGGCCGAAGTTCTGCTCGATGCGCATCAGCCAGGACGTGCGCGACCGCTTCGGCGACGCCGGCGCCCAGCAGCGCGTCGTCAGCGAGAGCGAGGCGCGCGAGGGCATGCAGCAGATGTCGAAGACGTTCGTCGAGCTCGGGCGCAGCGTCTACGTCGACCCCGACACCGCCCACGCCCTGGCAACCCCCACGCCCCAGGACTGACGGGTTCGCAACGGTGAGGGGTGGAGCAACTCGACTCCGCCCCTCACCGACTCTTGTCTCCGTCCGTGCCCGCCCCATCTGCGATCTACGTCCACATTCGCGAACGGCGTACCCATCTGCGATTTTCGGTCACATTCGCCTGTGCCACGGCCTGCCGGGCCGGCTCGAGCATCAGCGCGTCGCGCGAGCTTGCTCCGCCAGACGCGGCAGGTCGTCGAGGCTGACGGCGGCGAGGTCGGGGACGACGACGAGGCCGTCGAGCTGCGGAATCTCGACGAGATGCGGCACGGCGAGCGTGGGGACGCCGGCCGCGACGGCCGAGCGCACGCCCGTCGCCGAATCCTCGATCGCGACGCACTGATCCGGGCGCAGGCCCAGCTCTGCCGCGGCCCGCACGTACGCCTCCGGGTCCGGTTTGCCCGCGCTCACCATGTCACCGGTGACGACGACCTCGAACGTCCCGGCCGGCAGCGCGTCGACGAGCACCCGCGCGAACGACTCGTACGACATCGTGACGAGCGCGCACGGCATCCCCGCCTCGTGGGCGGCGAGCAGCAGCTCCTGCGCGCCGGGGCGCCACGGCACGTGCTGCTTCAGCTTCTCGATGACCTGCTCGAGCAGGATGTCGACGATCTCGTCCGGCGTCAACGGAATACCCGTCTGATCCTTGATCATCCGACCCGTGACGGGCAGCGCGTTGCCGACGAGCTGGAACGCCTGCTCCTCGCTCCACGACGCCCCGTACGACTCGATCAGGCCGCGCTCGGCCTCCATCCAGTACGGCTCGGTGTCGATGACGGTGCCATCCATGTCCCACAGGATCGCGCGGGGGGCATGCGAACCATGCGCCGCGCGCGAGGACGCCGATGAGTCGAGCGCGTCGAGGCGGGCGTCGAGATGGTTCAGGTGCGGCGTCGGGTTCACGCGTCAGTCCTCCGGGTCGTATCCGAGGTTGGGGGCCAGGTGGCGCTCGGCCTCGGCCATCGTCCATCCCTTGCGCTCAGCGTAGTCGGCGACCTGATCGCGCCCGATCCGCCCGACGACGAAGTACTGCGCCTGCGGATGCGCGAAGTACCACCCGCTCACGGACGCGCCGGGCCACATCGCGCGCGACTCGGTCAGTTCGACCCCGATCGACGCGGTCACGTCGAGCAGGTCGAACAGCGTGTCCTTCTCGGTGTGCTCGGGGCACGCCGGGTAGCCGGGCGCGGGACGGATGCCCTGGTAGCGCTCCCTGATGAGTTCGTCGTTCGACAGCTTCTCCCCTGCCTCGTAACCCCAGAACTCGCGACGCACACGCTCGTGCAGCCGCTCGGCGAACGCCTCCGCGAGGCGGTCGGCGAGGGCCTCGAGCAGGATCGCCGAGTAGTCGTCGAGGTCGTCCTTGAACGCGCGGATCCGCTCCGGCAGCTCCGTCCCAGCCGTCACGGCGAACGCACCGACCCAGTCGTCGGCCGCACCCGTAGGGGCGACGAAGTCGGCGAGCGAGCGGTTCGGCACGCCGTCACGGTGCGTGCCCTGCTGACGCAGGTGGTGCAGGCGCGCCACCTCGGCCGAACGCGACGCGTCGCCGAACAGCACGGTGTCGTCACCGTCGGCCTGCGCCGGCCAGAACCCGATGACACCCGCCGGGTGCAACCAGCCCTCGTCACTGATGCGGTCGAGCATCGTCTGCGCGTCGTCGTACAGCTTGCGCGCCGCCTCGCCCTGCGCGGGGTTGCTCAGGATGTCGGGGAAGCGCCCCTTCATCTCCCAGGCGGCGAAGAACGGCTGCCAGTCGATGTACTCACGCAGCTCGCTCACCGGGTAGTCGGTGAACACCCTCGTCACGGGGGCGCCGTCGACGGCAAGGGCCGGAGCGTCGGGAACGCCTGCAGCCCAGTCCATCTCGGTGACGTTGGCCCGCGCCTCGTCGAGCGTCAGCAACGGACGCTCGTCGCGCTTGGCCGCGTGTCGGGCGCGCAACGCGTCGTAGTCGGCGACGACGTCGGCGAGCAACGCCTCGCGTCGCTCCCCCGTCGACAACAGCGCAGCGACGACCGGAACCGAGCGCGAGGCGTCCTTCACCCACACGACGGGCTCGTCGTAGCGCCCGTCGATCTTGACGGCCGTGTGCGCACGCGACGTCGTCGCGCCGCCGATGAGCAGCGGCTGAGTGAAGCCCTGACGCTGCATCTCAGAGGCCAGGTGCACCATCTCGTCGAGCGACGGCGTGATGAGGCCCGACAGCCCGATGATGTCGGCGTCGTGCTCGCGCGCAGCGTCGAGGATCTTCTGCGGAGCGACCATGACGCCGAGGTCGATCACCTCGTAGTTGTTGCACTGCAGCACGACGCCGACGATGTTCTTGCCGATGTCGTGCACGTCGCCCTTGACGGTGGCGAGCACGACGGTGCCGTTCGTCTGCTTGCTCGTGACGCCGCTCGCTTCCTTCTCCGCCTCGATGAACGGGATGAGGTAGGCGACGGCCTTCTTCATGACGCGCGCCGACTTCACGACCTGCGGCAGGAACATCTTGCCGGCGCCGAACAGGTCACCGACGACGCCCATGCCGTCCATGAGCGGGCCCTCGATCACCTCGAGCGGACGCTTGCCCTCGGCCTCCAGCTCGGCGCGCATCTGCTCGGTGTCGGCCTCGACGTGGTCGTCGATGCCCTTGACGAGCGCATGCGTGATGCGTTCGCGCACCGG
>ERZ1031257.36-NODE-36-length-13217-cov-6.406853_pt1 | contig 13217 bp, 10 predicted proteins | sample MGYA00517288_ERZ1031257 | MGnify/ENA primary metagenome ERZ1031257 (study PRJEB33718, sample SAMN03159810) | human skin metagenome | collected 2014-02-25 | study: EMG produced TPA metagenomics assembly of the PRJNA266117 data set (Human skin bacterial metagenome and...
ACGAGATGCTCAGGAGTCTCGTGGGCTCGGAGATGTGTATAAGAGACAGGCGGTGAGCGGTGGAGCGCCAGTGAATGCGTCGCACCGAGTCTCCGGTGTGCCAATCGCGCACCATGGCGTCGTCGGGGCCACGTCGTCCGGCATGGATCGCTGAGGACCTTGTGTCGAATCCCTGACCCCCGAGCTCCCCGGAGGCGCCCAAATCGACGATCCTTGGCGTGACAATAACTTCGGCAACCTGACCGAGATCGGTGTGATGGCGGGCCATGCCAAACGGGTCGACGGTGCGCATCATGACGGGGCCGATCACGAATCGACCACGTGTAGTAGGTATGACTGGGGTCTGGATGGTGGCCGTCGACCATCGTGGCTGGCCTAGCGGCGCGGGGATGGTATCGGTGAATCGGGCCGCTCCAAGTGGTAGCCCGCCACGACGCTCTACCGTGACGGTTTCACAGGCTTGGGAACCTAACGCTATCCGCACCGGAGCGAGACTCCGCGCGGTCTGCACGCGTGGTCGAAACCATGCGACGACACTAATGGCCATTAGCGGCAGCAGGATTAGGAGAAACCCAATTCTCGCCAGGCCACGCTGGTCAATGCTGAGGCCGATGATCGTGAGCATGATCCCTACGATCCCGACTGTGCGTCCTCGTAGTGTGAGCAGTCCCTGACGGCGAGGGGCGCTGGACGTTGAGGCGGCGCTCATCGGTCTTGATGCGCCCGCTCAGGCAGGGGAACCTGACGCAGAATCGACTCAATGACTGACTCGGCTGCCCGGGCAGACTCATGGCTGGCGATTCCACTGCGTCCAGAAAAGACCAGTCGGTGAGCCAAAATCGGGGCAGCGAGAGCCTGGACGTCGTCGGGGATGACGTAGTCGCGTCCACTCATGGCCGCGCGAGCTCGGCACGCACGGACCAGGTGGAGGGCTGCGCGGGGAGATGCTCCCAACCGAATGCTCTCGTGTGAGCGGGTGGCGCCGATGATGTCGAGGACGTACTCGTGGATGTCAACGGCTACGTGCACTCCAAGTACGGTCGAAATGAGCCTTCGGATCGTCTGAGTGTCGGTAACTGGTCTGACCTCATCAAGAGGAGAGGTCGCGCCATGATGCTCGAGCATGGCAAGCTCTGCTGATCGCGTTGGATAACCCATAGTGATACGCGCCATAAATCGGTCACGTTGGGCCTCTGGTAGGCGGTACGTGCCCTCCATCTCAATGGGGTTTTGGGTGGCCATCACCATGAACGGGGCTTCGAGGGGATGAGTCAGGCCATCTGCTGAGACTTGACGTTCTCCCATGGCCTCGAGCAGAGCTGACTGGGTCTTGGGAGAGGTGCGGTTGATTTCGTCACCCACCACGATGTTGGCGAAAATCCCGCCAGGTTTAAAGACGAATTCCCGCTTCTCTTGGTCATAGACGCTGACGCCGGTGATGTCTGACGGGAGTAGGTCAGGAGTGAACTGAATGCGGTGAACGGTGCAGTCAATGGCGCGCCCTAGTGCTCGAGCGAGTGTCGTCTTACCCACACCGGGGACGTCCTCCACCAGCAGATGCCCTTGGGCAAGAAGGACGACAAGCGCGGTATCAATGCGTTCGCTCTTTCCCTCAATCGCCCCTGCGACGGCCGACCGGACCGCGTTAGTGATGGCCACCACACCATCAATTGATGCGGCACGCGGATCGGCAGTCTCAAGAGGCTGGGCGTGTGCCGGAATGACCGGCTGTGATTCTCGGTGGTTCAACGGGATCCTCCTGGCATGCGCGGCAGTGACCGGAGCCCATGTTATCTGGCGGCGGTGACGCTATTTCCATCGCGATGGGAGCCGTGGAACAGGTTCGAGCGACTTGCTCAAGTTCATGTCGACATTCTTCGTTGCCATGCGACGGCTGTATGACGCGATGCAAGTGGGGAGAAGCGGAGAAAAGGGTGTAAGGGAGGTGACGGGGTGGAGCGTCGTGGAGTATGGTGGAGGTAAGTGGGGGAAATTGCCTCGATCGTGGAGCAAGGAGGTGCCCGGTGTTTCTGGGTACGCATACTCCCAAGCTCGACGAGAAGGGCCGCTTCTTCCTACCGGCGAAGTTCCGCGACGAGTTGGACGATGGGTTGGTCATCACCAGAGGCCAGGACAGGTGTCTGGCGATCTACCCGACCGAAACTTTCGTGGAGATGACCCGGGAAATCGCCAAGGGATCGGTGAGCGTCAAGAAGGTTCGTGACTATCAGCGCATGCTGGCAGCCGGGGCTAGCGACACCGTTCCTGACAAGCAGGGGCGGGTCATGATTCCGCCGATGCTGAGGCGCTACGCCGCTCTTAATAAGGAGATCGTCGTGGTGGGAGCGATTACTCGAGTTGAGGTGTGGGACGCCACCGAGTGGGAAAAGTACTCCGAAGCTCAGGAGGAGGCCTTCGCCGATATGAACGAGGAGGTCTTCGCCGAACAGTGATCTCGCGGTCCGCGGGTCCGGGCCGACCGGGCCCCCTGACGCAACTTCCCCTGTGCCAGGTGGTTCAGCCGGAACGGAACCTCGGATCACGGGTCATCGACACCGGTCGAAGACGTTGCTGGCAGATCATGCCGGGGAGGGGATGCTCATGGCGACCGATGCCATTGGTAGCGATGCTGTCCATATCCCCGTCATGCGTGCCCGCGTCCTCGACCTTCTTGCTGTCGTTCTCAAGAGTGGTCGACGTGTCCATGTTGATGGCACCCTCGGTATGGGAGGTCATGCTGAGGCTGTTCTGAGGCGATTCCCTGACGTTGAGTTGGTCGGTATCGATCGCGATCAGCAGGCCCTGACAATGGCCGAGGCGCGGCTTGAGCCTTTTGCAGACCGCGTTCATCTCGTCCACGCTGTTCATGACGAACTTCCTGAGGTGCTTGACGATCTCGGCCTGGACTATGTCGACTCCGTACTGCTTGACCTTGGGCTGTCCTCTTTCCAAATTGACGAGGTTGAGCGTGGGTTCTCGTACTCGGTTGATTCCCCGCTGGACATGCGGATGGACCAGTCCAGTGGTCGTACTGCTGCCCAGATCCTCAATGAGTCTGGTCCTGGTGCCTTGGTGCGTATGCTTCGCGAGTACGGTGAGGAAAAGTTCGCTGACCGCATTGTTCGCGCCATCGTTACCGAACGTGACCGCCAACCCATCGAGACTTCGGGGCGGCTCGTCGAGATTATTACCGAGGCTATTCCTGCCACAGTGCGTCGCAAGCGCCACAGCCATCCCGCCAAGCGTACCTTCCAGGCCCTGCGGATTGCCGTTAACCGTGAGATGGAGACCTTGCCCGCGGTGCTCCCGCGAGCTCTCGATCGTCTTGATGTCGGCGGCCGGATCGCTGTGTTGTCCTATCACTCCCTGGAGGACCGCCCCGTCAAGGAGGCCTTCCGCGACGCATGCGCGGATACAGCCCCAGCCGGATTGCCGATGGTCCCCGAGTCAATGGCAGCAAAGTTCAACCCTGTTACTCGGGGGGCGGAACGTCCCGACGCCGATGAGGTGGCCACCAATCCACGATCCGCCTCGGCACGGTTACGGGTCATTGAGCGGGTTCGACCTGGGCCCGTCAACCGTCAGCATGCGACCAAGGAGAGCCGATGAGCGCTGAACCAGCACCGCGTCCACAGCAGGCCAGGACTGCTGCTGCACGGTCTACCTCGTTGCGTCCAGTATTGCGTGCACTGCCGCAACGGGTGCGTCAGCAGCGGATGGGGCGACTGGGCTTTGCCATTCTCATTGTTGTCATGCTAGCTGCTGGATTGGCTGGGCTGTTGGTGCTCAACACCACCATCCAGGCGCAGTCCATGCAGATTGCCCAGGAGACGCGCAATCTCAATGTCTTGCAACACCAGCAGGCTGTTTTGGCTGCTGAGGTCGATCACCTTCGTGGTCCGCAGAACCTCCAGGAACAGGCCAAGAAGCTCGGCATGAGGCCGAATCCTTACGGCTCCTATATTGACCTGCGTACTGGCGAGGTCATCGGAACCCAGACCAAGGTCGACGGCAAGGAGGTACCAGGAGTCATCGGGGAGACGGCTAAGCCTGAGGTGGGCCAGCCGTGAGTTCCCGGCATCCCACGGGCCCGAACCCACGGCCCGGGTCCGCCAGGCGGCCCGCGTCCAACCGTGGTCCCGGGCGAGCGCGACCTGGGTCTCGCATGGAGGGCCGGGAGCCGCATAGTAGGCCCGTGCCCGAAATGGCTTCCCAACGGGGCCGTTTGACGATCGTTATGGCGGCATTTCTCGTGCTTGCGGTGAGCTTAGCTAGCCGTGCTTTGCAACTGCAGGCGATTGAGGCGCCTGCGTATGCGGCATCGGCGGCGGCGAGGATGAAGTACACCTACGCTCTTCAGCCCAACCGAGGCGAGCTCACCGATCGCAATGGCATTGTGATGGCGCAAACCCAGCCTGCGGTATTGGTTTTTGTGGACCCTCGGATGATCTCCCGCAACGGCGTTGACGAGCGGGTGACGATGACTCGTGAACAACAGGAGAAGGCAGCTGCTGCGCCTAAGGCTGTCGCGAAGATCCTTGCTACGCGATTGGGCGGGCAGCCGGAGGATTACCGCAAGGCGATAACGGCCACTGATGCTAAGGGAAAGCTGAGCCGCTACTCGGTAGTACGCCACCACGTTGACAGCTACACCTTCGACCTCATCAAGAAGGACATGAAGCAAGGTGGCTGGTACGGAGTATTTAGTTCAAATGACCCGATCCGTACCTATCCGTCGGGGCAGGTTGCCTCCAACGTCGTGGGCTTCGTGAATGCCGAGGGCAAAGGAGCTGGCGGTTTCGAATACTCCCATAACAAACAGCTTGCCGGTGTGCCGGGTAAAGAGTCGTATGAGGCCTCGACCTGGGGCCGTATTCCGCTGGGTTCTAACACTCTGGTGCCTGCGGTCGACGGCACAAGTTACACCCTGACCCTCGATGCTCAGCTACAGCTCATGGCTCAGCAGGCCCTCGGTACAGCGATTAAGAATGCCAAGGCAAAGAGCGGCGAGATCGTCATGATGGACGTGACTAATGGTGAGGTCCTGGCGATGGCGTCAATGCCCACTTTTGACTCAAATAAGCCCGGCAAAGCTAAAGAGAACCAGACCCGCAATCGGGTCATCCAGGATGCGTACGAGCCAGGATCGGTGCAAAAAGTCCTGACTATGGCTGCGCTGACCGATCAGGGGATCATCACTCCCGATAGCCACGTCGTCGTTCCGCGTGCTTTGTCGTCTGGTGGCGGCAAGATCACTGATGCTGAGCCTCACGGCACCGAGTACCTCACCGCCCGTGGGGTGCTAGTGCATTCGTCAAATATTGGGACGGCATTGTTTGCCCGAAAGTTAGACAAGGCGACCATGGTGTCTTATCTCAAGGCATTCGGGCTAGGGGCTCCTACCCGAATCGGTCTGCCAGGTGAGGCGAGTGGTCAGATACCGAAGCCCACTATGCCTGACTACACCCGGGACCAGGTTGCGTTCGGCCAGGGGCTGTCAGTGACGGCTCTTCAGGAGGCCGCTGCCGTTGCCGGAATCGTCAATGGCGGGGTCTACCACTCGCCGACGATTATCAAGTCTGCCGTTGACGGCCACGGCGAGCCTTCCGAGATTCCTAAGACGACTACCCGCAGAGTGATCTCGCAACGAGCCTCTGAGGAGGTTCGCGACATGATGGAGAACGTGGTATCTACCGCCAAGGGCCGACCTATTCCGGACTACCGGATGGGTGCCAAGACGGGTACTGCCCAGCGGATTGACCCTGAGTGTCACTGCTACCACGGGTACATCTCGTCGTTTATTGCCGTCGCTCCCATCGAGAAGCCGCGTATTCTCACGTACGTTGTCATCAATCAGCCCACCAACGGGCATACTGGCACGGCGGTGGCACAGCCAGCGGCGCGGCAACTCATGTCTGTTGCCCTGCCGCGATACGGTGTGCAACCGTCCACCGACAAAGCGCGCAAGGAACCCTTGGAGTACCAGCCGTGAGCCCTGAATCTACTGTCACCCCCACTCCACCTGCTGGTGCTGCCCTCCGACCATCCCAGGGTGATCCTGTCGGGTGGACCGATCTAGTGGCCTCCTTCGACAGCTGCCGAGCTAATGACAACGGTCCTGCGATCACCGGGATCACATTGGACTCCCGCCAGGTTCGCCCGGGCGATCTCTACGTCGGTCTGCACGGCCTGCATGCTCACGGGGCGAGTTTCGCTGCCTCTGCTGTTGAGTCGGGTGCAGTGGCAGTGCTCACCGACGAGGACGGTGCCACACTGGCGGCGGAGGCGGGTGTGCCGATCATCGTCGTCGACGATCCGCGCGTTGCCATGGCTGTTGCGGCCGCTAAGATCTTTGGACACCCCTCGGATGCCATGACGATGTTTGGTATTACGGGGACTAACGGTAAAACCACAACGGCCTTCCTCGTGGAGGCCGGATTGCGTGCGGCTGGCCACCATGTTGGGACTATCGGGACAATTGGATTCCGGCTCGACGGTGAGGAGTTGCCTAGTGCTCGCACCACCGTCACGACGCCGGAGGCCCCAGATCTGCAAGGGCTATTCGCAGCGATGGCTGAACGAGGTGCTTCTGACGTCGTGATGGAGGTGTCATCGCATGCTCTGGCCTTGCAGCGGGTGGATGGAACCTGTTTCGATGTCGTGGCTTTCACCAACCTGGGTCGTGACCATCTGGATTTCCATAACACCCTTGATAATTATTTCAACGCTAAGGCCCGTTTGTTCACCCCCGATCTGGCTCGGGTTGGCGTTATTAATGTCGATGACCCGCGTGGTCGTCAGCTAGTTGAGCGTATGCAAGCTAACGGGGTTAAGGCCGTGACGACGTCAATCCATCAGCCCTCTGACTATCAGGTGACGTCATGGCATGCCGCGCGTGCCGGGGCGATTTTCGACGTGAGCACTCCGTCGGGGGAGCGCACCCTCGAGCTGTCCTTGCCCGGCGAATTCAATGTCCGCAACGCAGCTATGGCTCTGGCCATGCTCGAGGCTGCCGGGCTCGCTTTTGACGATGTTGCAGATGGTTTGTGTTCCGCTCAGGTGCCTGGCCGTATGGAGCGGGTCGATCTCGCAGATGACGCCCCGACGGCCCTCGTGGACTTTGCGCACACTCCGCAAGCGATTGCATCAGCTCTTGATGCCGCTCGGTCGTCAGTCGATGGCGGCCGTCTTATCGCCGTGCTTGGTGCTGGGGGAGATCGTGACGTGGCCAAGCGTGGTCCAATGGGCCAGATTGCCGCTGAGCGTGCCGATATCGTCATCGTTACTGATGACAACCCACGTACCGAAGATCCTGCGGTGATCCGTGCAGCCGTGTTGGAGGGGGCCCATGAAGCTGCTGGTGACGGGGTCATTGTGATCGACGGGGGACGTCGTCGTGAGGCGATTAACGAGGCCCTGCGGATGGCGGAGGCTGGCGACGTTATCTGCGTGCTCGGCAAGGGACATGAGACCGGGCAGAACATTGGCAGTGAGGTGCTGCCGTTCGACGATCGTGAGGTTATCCGGGCCGAATGGAAGATCATGGCCCGGCAGAGCGAGGAGGATCAGGCACGATGAGAGTTCTCGACGTTGCCACCCTCGCGCAGTGGGTCGAAGCAGCACCGGTAAATGATTCTGCCCAGGTGGGCCCGGACGTCGTCATTGATACCCGGAAGGTAACTCCGGGCGCTCTGTTTATCGCTCTTCCCGGCACCCGGGTAGATGGTCATGACTTCACTCAGGCGGCTCAGGACACGGGCGCTGCCGCTGTCCTGGTCACTCGGCGCACCGACGCACAGTTGCCCCATCTCGTTGTTGACGATGGTCAAGCCGGCCTATCTCGACTGGCGCGTCATGTCGTGGCGACTGAACGAGAACGTGGCATGCGTACCATCGCTTTGACTGGTTCCAGCGGTAAGACAAGCACCAAGGACATGCTGGCCCAGATCCTTGAGACTTTTGGCCCAACGGTGGCTCCGGTGGGATCGTTCAACAATGAAATCGGAGTTCCTCTGACGGCGTGCCGCAGTAACGAGAACACCTCTTTCTTGGTGTCGGAAATGGGGACTCGCGGTCTGGGTCATATCTCCTGGCTCACCTCCATCGTTACTCCCGACGTAGCCATGGTCCTCAACGTCGGGAGTGCCCACCTGGGCGAGTTTGGTTCGCGAGAGGTCATTGCCCAGGCTAAGGGTGAGATAGTTGAGGCCCTCAGCGTTGACGGTTGGGCTGTGCTCAACGCCGCCGATACCCTTGTCGCCGGGATGGCACCGCGCACCCGTGGGCATATTGCATGGTTCAGCCCTGATGCTGACCATCGTCGCCCGGATGCCGACATTGAGGTGTGGGCCGAATCAACCCATGCCGACGACCTGGATCGTCACTCCTTTACCCTTGCCGCCCGCCGGGGTGAGTCCACCTGGCGTAGCCCTGTCCGGCTGATGACGATGGGTGCTCATCAGGTCGCAAATGCCGTGGCTGCTACTGCTGCTGCGCTGGCAGCCTTGGCTATGAATGACGACATCGATGACCAATCTGTCACTCGGATCGCCGAGGCGCTCAGCAACGCCGTGTCCAGGTCAGCTATGAGAATGCAGTTGCGTGAACGCGCCGATGGCCTGGTGCTGGTCGAGGACTGCTACAACGCCAACCCTGACTCGATGGCCGCTTCGTTGACAGCGATGGGGCATGTCTTGGCGACGCGCCGAGTTCGGGACCCTCAGACTAGGGGCGTCGCCGTCTTGGGCGACATGCTCGAGCTTGGACAGGACTCTGCTCGTCTCAATGCCGAGTCCGGTCGGCTAGCAGCCCACGCTGGATTCGACGTCATTATCGCTGTTGGCGATGAGGCCGAGAACATTGCCGAAGGTGCCCGGGCCGAAGGCGCACGTGTGATTGTTTCCACCGTGGAAGATGCTTCTGGGTCACTAGGTTGGACCTCACACGATGTCGTTTTACTCAAAGCTTCCAGAGGTCTGGCCTTGGAGCGAGTAGGACGCGAAGTGTTCGAGGAAAGGGAGGCCCAGGCGTGAAGAACATCCTGCTCGCCGGTGCGGTGTCAATGATCGGCACCCTCGTCGGCACGCGGTGGTTCATCCATTGGCTCGCCGCGAAGGGCTATGGCCAGTTCATTCGCGACGACGGCCCGACAACCCATAAGACGAAAAAGGGCACCCCGACCATGGGCGGCGCTGTCATTATTGTCTCCGTACTGCTGGCGTACCTCGTGGCACACCTGGTGACATGGACCCATCCCTCCATCTCGGCGCTGCTGGTGTTGTGGTTGTTTTCAGGATTGGGTTTCATCGGTTTTCTTGACGACTGGACAAAGATTTCTAAGCAGCGTTCCTTGGGTCTTAAACCCAAAGGAAAGCTCCTCGGCCAGGCTTTTGTCGCTATCACTTTCGCTATCGGGGTGATGTATTTCCCTGATGTCCACGGTGTGACGCCAGGGTCGCCAGCTATCTCCTTCCTACGTGATATTTCGTGGCTGTACCTACCCGTCTGGCTGGGCATCGTCTGGGTGATCCTGCTTATTGCAGGAAGTTCTAACGCTGTCAACCTCACCGACGGTCTTGACGGCTTAGCTACCGGTGCGTCCACAATGGTTTTCGGCGCCTATACCGTGCTGAGCATCTGGCAGTTCAATCAGTGGTGCTCTCGCCCGACCACCGCAGGAAACCACTGTTATGCAGTGCGTGACCCTCACGATATTGCAGTGATCGCCATCGCTATCGCCGGAGCATGTTTTGGGTTTCTGTGGTGGAATGCAAAGCCCGCCCAGATCTTTCTTGGCGACACAGGATCATTGGCTCTTGGTGGCGCTGTTGCCGGTATGGCCGTCGTCAGTCGCACTGAGCTGCTCCTGGTCATTATTGGTGCTCTCTTCGTCATCGAAACGGTCTCGGTTATGTTGCAGGTCAGTGTGTTTAAGATCACTGGCGGAAAACGTGTCTTTAAAATGGCCCCGTTGCACCACCACTTTGAGCTGAAGGGGTGGGCTGAGGTGACGGTGGTCATCAGGTTCTGGATTATTTGCGGCCTTGCTGTTTCGACTGGCCTAGGAATCTTCTATGCAGAATGGGTGGCAGGGCAGTGACGTTCTCCGGAAAGGTTGATCTCAGCGCGGCTGACCGGCTCTTCGACTGGTCTGGTGTGCATGTTGTCATCGCTGGTTTAGGTACGTCCGGCTATGCCGCCGCTGACGCGTTACTTGAGCTTGACGCTACGGTCCTCGTCCTTGACGACTGCGATGACGACTCCCACCGTGACAAAGGTGGTCTGCTGGAGGTCCTCGGGGCTGAAGTGCGTTTGGGCCCCGGATCAGCATCCGACTTGCCGGAGGAAACGGACCTCGTCGTCGTTTCTCCTGGCTGGCGTCCTACCCAACCGCTGGTAGCTCGTGCCCTTACGCGAGGGATCCCCGTTTGGGGTGAGCCTGAACTGGCCTGGCGCCTCATGCATCCCGACCGTGTTATTCCGTGGCTGGCGATTACCGGCACCAATGGCAAGACGACGACTACCCAGATGACCGAGTCGATTCTTCATGCGGCAGGTCTGAAGGCATGTGCTGTCGGTAACATTGGCCGACCCATCCTTGAGGCCATGGCTGACGAGATCAACTACGACGTTTTTGCAGTGGAGCTGTCCAGCTTCCAGTTGCACTGGTCAAACTCACTGTCTCTCCATTCCGCGGCAGTGCTCAACCTTCACCAAGACCACCTGGAGTGGTACGCCCACGAATCGGATCCGCTCGGTTCGTACGCCGCCGATAAGGCTCGGATCTACCACCAGGTGACCAACTCCTGCGTCTACAACGTTGCCGATCCCGCCACCGAACACATGGTGGAGGATGCCGACGTCGTTGAGGGGGCTCGCGCTATCGGGTTCACGACCGGGACCCCAGGGCCGTCGATGATCGGAATTGTGGACGGCCTCATCGTCGATCGTGCCTTCGTTGAGCAGCGCGCGACTTCGGCGATGGAGCTGGCTCGCCTTGAGGACGTGCACCCTTTCGCTCCGCACAATGTCGAAAACGCGTTGGCTGCTGCGGCACTGACCCGCTCCTTTGGTGTTCCTGCTCCTGCCGTCGGACAGGGTTTGCGTGACTTGCATCTTGGTGGACACCGCATCGAGACGGTGCACCAGGCCGGTGGCATTACCTGGGTTGATGATTCCAAGGCGACGAACCCCCATGCTGCAAACTCCTCGATGCGGGCCTTTGAACACATCGTGTGGATCGCTGGTGGGCAGGCCAAGGGCACGCATTTTGACAACCTCGTGACCACTCATGCTGGCAAGCTGCGTGGCGTCGTAGTGCTGGGAACTGACCGCGGCATCATCGCGAGATCTTTGGCCGAGCATGCTCCACAGGTTCCGGTCGTCGTCATTGACGACATGTCCCGCGAGGCGATGGCTCGTGCGGTCCGCGAGGCTGCCAAGATGGCTCGTCCTGGGGACACCGTCTTGATGGCACCTGGCTGTGCCAGCTTGGATATCTGGCCCGGCTATGCCGCACGCGGTGAGGACTTTGCCAATGCTGCTCGACACGTTGACGGGCCAGATGCCGATGGCTGAGAAATCGGTAGGTTCACGGGCTCTCCGTACCCCCCGACGCCGGACTCCCGGCAGCTGGTTGAGGCATTTACTGCGACTTGACGGTGGTGACGGTTCTTCGCGTCGATTGCTGGCTCAGCCGTTCCTGGATTACTACGTCATCCTGGCTACTACCGTGCTGCTGTGCGGTATTGGCGCGTTGATGGGGTTGTCATCCTCGTCGGTGTACTCCCAGTCGCTGGGCCACGGGCCTTATCACTTTGCGATTCGTCAGATCCTGTTCCTGATAGTGGGTGCTATTGCGGCAGCCGTGGTGTCGCGGCTCTCGGAGACACATCTGAGGCAACTTGGTGGGTTCGCCTATGCCGTCGTGTGTCTCATGCTCGTTTTGGTGCTGACCTTTTTGGGTTCAGACGCTGGAAAGGGAAACCAGTCATGGCTGTCTCTCGGACCGGTTAGTTTGCAGCCCTCAGAGTTCGCAAAATTCGCCCTGGTGCTCCTTGGGGCGAGTTATATGTCTTCACGATGTGACGAGATGGCGACTCCGAAGGGCGTGGGGGGTTACCTTGGTCTATATGGGGTCGTCGGTCTGCTTGTTGTAGTTCAGGGAGACCTCGGCACAACGATGATTATTGGCCTTATCATGTTGGCCCAGATGTGGAACTTTGGAGTGCCCAAGCGTTATTTGGGTGCCCTCATTGGCTTGGGTCTCTTGGCGGTGCTGCTGCTCATTGCCATCACCCCCTATCGCGCCGAGCGCGTGTTGTCGTTCCTGCACCCAGACAATGGCGCCAGCACCTCCCAGCAGCCTCTTTCGGCGATTTATGCGCTGGCGACCGGTGGCTGGTGGGGTGTTGGTATCGGTGCCTCCCGACAGAAATGGGGCGGCCTTTATGATGGCGCTCAGAACGACTTCGTCTTTGCCGTTCTCGGTGAGGAAATGGGCCTGCTGGGTACCCTGGGTGTCATCCTGCTGTTTACCTTGCTGATATGGGCTGGCGTGCGCACAGCGATGCGGCAGGATTCGCTGTTTCGTCGTTCAGCCGCGTCGACGGTCACCGCGTGGATCGCAGTTCAGGCCCTCATCAACATGTCTGTATCGCTGAACCTCTTGCCGGTCGTGGGCGTCCCGCTTCCGTTCATTTCTATCGGTGGTTCTGCACTAGTGTCGGCGCTGTTAGCAGTGGGGCTTTTGTTGGCATGTGCCCGCACCGAGCCTGATGCCCGACGAAGTACTGCGGCCTCGCAACGCACTGAACCGGCCCGAGTAACGAGCGTCGTCGATGGTGGCAACCGTGGCTGATCTGAACCTCATGTGCCGTCTTTCTTCCCCAGAGGAGTACTCATGGTAAACGTTGTCTTGGCTGGCGGAGGAACGGCTGGCCATACATCGCCGTTGATCGCGACTGCGATGGCACTGCAGGAACGTGGGGCGACGGTCTCGTGTATTGGTACGCCAAGGGGACTCGAGGGACGAGTTATCCCGGAAGCGGGGCTGCAACTTGACATGATTCCGCCGGTGCCGTTGCCCCGTACCGTTAATGCTGACCTATTCAAGGTTCCTGCTCGGCTAGCCGGGGCGGTGCGTAAGGCTGGCGAGGTGCTTCAGCGTCGCCAGACCTGTCTCTTATACACATCTGACGCTGCCGACGATATGCAGT
>ERZ1031257.40-NODE-40-length-12941-cov-6.155518_pt1 | contig 12941 bp, 10 predicted proteins | sample MGYA00517288_ERZ1031257 | MGnify/ENA primary metagenome ERZ1031257 (study PRJEB33718, sample SAMN03159810) | human skin metagenome | collected 2014-02-25 | study: EMG produced TPA metagenomics assembly of the PRJNA266117 data set (Human skin bacterial metagenome and...
CCACCAACCATGACTCAACACCCCACGGCCCGCCACTCGGCGGCGCCGACGCCCTCGTCCAGGAGGTTCTTCGATGAGCGACCCGACCACCCCGACGTCCGAGCAGGACTGGCGAGCCACGCTCTCCCCCGCCGAGTACGCCGTCCTGCGCGAGGGCGGCACCGAGCCGGCCTTCCGTGGCGAGTACACCGACACCGAGACCGAGGGCGTCTACGCGTGCCGCGCCTGCGGCGCCGAACTGTTCACGAGCCGCGAGAAGTTCCACAGCGGATGCGGCTGGCCCGCGTTCTTCGCGCCCGCCGATGCTGACAACGTCCGTCTGATCGAGGATCGCAGCCACGGCATGATACGCACCGAGGTGCGCTGCGCGAAGTGCGACAGCCACCTCGGCCATGTGTTCCGCGGTGAAGGTTTTTCGACGCCGACCGACGAGCGCTACTGCATCAACTCGATCAGCATGACGCTGCGGCCCGCCACGAACTGACGGTCGCCACGCCCGATCCTGACGTAGCCCCACCCTGCCGCGGAGGATCTGCTCGAGAATTACGCATCTGCACGAGGAATGTGCCGCACATTCCTCGTGCAGATGCGCATTTCTCGTGCAGTCTGCGTCACCGCGCCCTGTCCGCCGGCCCACGCGCGAGCACGAGCGGCGCTCCAATCTCAGACCGCCCGCTCCCGCGCGACGCGATACGAGCGCACGAGCATCTCGGCGGCACGTCGCCCCTCCTCGAGGGCGTCCTCGTACGGTTCGCGAAGCATGAGCGCGAGCGTCCCGGCGTAGATCGTCATGAGCGCTGACGCCAGGTGCGGCGCCGCCGCCCCTGCAACGGGTTCGCTGTACGCCAGCAGCCTGTCGCGCAGTAGCGCCGTTTCCTCCTCGAGCACGGCGCGCAGATCCGGGCCAGGGTTGAGGATGGCGGCGCTCGTCCCGCTGAACGCGCACCACCGCTCGGGCAGGCGCTCCGCCTGGTAGGTCGCGAGCGCCGGCCACAGCGCGAGCAGGCGTTCCTCATCATCGGCGGCGGCGGCGATCGCGTCGTCCCACACCTGGGTCCAGATGTTCAGGCGACGTCGCAGCGCCGCGGCGATCAGCCCCTCCTTGTTGCCGAAGTGGGCGTAGAGGCTGGGCGGCGAGGCGGCCGCGCGCTTGAGGATCGTGTCGACGGGCGTCGCGAAGGCACCTTCGATGAAGAGGAGCGAGTCGGCCGCGTCCAGCAGCCGTTCACGCACGGGTGTTCGGGTGTTCACATCACCAGAATATAACGTGCGTTATCCTGGTGTCGATAACGCACGTTATATCCCCTCTGGCCACCCGCCCGTCGCGTCGCACTGGCAGGCCAGACCCGCGTCGCGCACGTCACGAGACGCCCGCACCCAGGGCGGCCGGCTCGGTCGCCTGCGTCACGCACCGAGCACGAGGAGGCCGAATGAACACCCTGTACATCGACGGCGAATGGGTCGCCGCAGCGTCCGGCGAGAAGCGCACCATCACCTGCCCGGCCGACGGCAGCGAGGTCATCGTCGTCGACGAGGCCGGGGCCGAGGACGCGGCGAAGGCCATCGCCGCGGCACGTCGCGCGTTCGACTCGGGTGAGTGGCCGAACACGCCCGCCCCCGAGCGCGCGGCCCTGCTCGCGAAACTCGCCGACCTGCTGGAGCGGGACAAGGAGAAGGTCGCGCGCATGGAGTCGCAGGACACGGGCAAGCGCTACGCCGAGTCGCTCATCGACATGGACGACATCATCGGTGTCTTCCGCCACTTCTCGGCGCTGACGACGCAGCACGCCGGCCGTGTCGTCGAGACGGGCATGCCGGACGTGTCGAGCCGCGTCGTCACCGAGCCCGTGGGTGTGTGCTCGCTCATCACGCCCTGGAACTACCCGCTGCTGCAGACGGCGTGGAAGGTCGCACCGGCGCTCGCGGCGGGCAACACGTTCGTCCTCAAGCCCGCCGAACTGACGCCGCAGAGCGCGATGTGGCTCATGGACGCCCTCGCCGAGGCCGGCCTGCCCGCGGGCGTCGCGAACCTCGTCCTCGGCCCGGGCTCGAGCGTCGGCGTCGAGATGACGGAGAACGTGGAGGTCGACCTCGTCTCCTTCACCGGTGGCGTCGTCACCGGCCGCGCGATCATGGCCGCGGCCGCCCCGACGGTCAAGCGGGTCGCCCTCGAACTCGGCGGCAAGAACCCCAACGTCGTCTTCGCCGACGCCGACCTGCCCGCCGCCATCGACAACGCCCTGACCGCGATCATGCTCGACTCGGGCCAGGTGTGCTCCGCCGGTGCGCGTCTGATCGTCGAGGAGTCGATCCACGACGAGGTCGTCGACGAACTCGTGCGTCGCTGCGAGCTGATCCGCCTCGGCGGCCCGTTCGACGACGACGCCGAGACGGGCCCGCTCATCAGCGAGGCGCACCTCGAGAAGGTCGACGCCTACGTGCAGCGGGCCGTCGCCGACGGCGCCGTGCTGCGCACCGGAGGCAAGCGCGGCGAGGGTGAACTCGCGAAGGGCTCCTACTACCTCCCGACGATCCTCGACGCGTGCGACGCCTCGATGGCGTGCGTCCACGACGAGTCGTTCGGCCCCGTCCTCACGGTCGAGACGTTCTCCGGCGCCACGCGCGAGGAGGCTGAGGACGCCGCCGTCGCCATCGCGAACGACACGATCTACGGCCTCGCCGGCGCGGTGTGGACGGAGAACGCCGGCCGCGCGGAGCGCGTCGCGAAGCGTCTGCGTCACGGAACGATCTGGATCAACGACTACCACCCCTACGTCCCGCAGGCCGAGTGGGGCGGCATGAAGCAGAGCGGCATCGGCCGCGAACTCGGTGAGGCCGGCCTCGGCGAGTACGTCGAGACCAAGCACATCTGGCACAACACGCGCCCCGCGCCCGCCGACTGGTTCTCCGGTCGCGAGCAGGCCTGAGCGCACCCACGACACCGAGACCGATCGAACGATCGCACGATCAGGAGAGACACCATGAAGAAGCGTTACGACTACGTCATCGTCGGCGGTGGATCCGCCGGTTCCGCCCTCGCCAACCGCCTCTCGGCGGACGCCGGCACGAGCGTCCTCGTCCTCGAGGCGGGGCGCGCCGACTTCAAGTTCGACCCGCTCATCCACATGCCCGCCGCGCTCATGTTCCCCTCGGGCAACCCGCTGTACGACTACAAGTACGAGACCGACCCGGAGCCCTACATGGGCGGCCGCCGCGTCGCGCACACGCGCGGCAAGGTGCTCGGTGGTTCGAGCTCGATCAACGGCATGATCTTCCAGCGCGGCAACCCCGGCGACTACGAGAAGTGGGCATCGTTCGAGGGCATGCAGGACTGGGACTACAAGCACTGCCTGCCGTACTTCAAGCGCATGGAGACGACGCTCGCCGGCGCTGACGCCTGGCGCGGCGGCTCCGGCCCCCTCGTGCTCGAGCGCGGCCCCGCGTCGTCGCCGCTGTTCCAGGCCTTCTTCGAGGCGACGCAGCAGGCCGGCTACGCGCTGACGGACGACGTCAACGGCTACCGCCAGGAGGGCTTCGCGCCCTTCGACCACAACACGTTCAACGGCTCGCGCATGAGCGCGTCGCGCTCGTACCTGTGGCCGATCAAGAACCGCAAGAACCTCGACATCGCGACGCTGTCGTTCGTCACGAAGCTGCGCTGGGACGGCAACCGCGTCACGGGTGTCGACTTCGTGCGCGGCGGCCGTCGTCACCACAGCGTCGACGCCGGCGAGGTCATCCTGTGCGGTGGAGCGTTCAACACCCCGCAGCTGCTGCAGCTTTCGGGCGTCGGCAACCCCGAGTACCTGCGCGAGGCCGGCGTCACGCCGCGCGTCGAGCTGCCCGGAGTCGGTGAGAACCTCCAGGACCACCTCGAGGTGTACCTGCAGCACGAGTCGAAGCAGCCCGTCTCCATCCAGCCGTGGCTGAAGAAGTGGAAGGCCCCGTACATCGGTGCGCAGTGGCTGTTCCTCAACTCCGGTGTCGGCGCCTCCAACCACTTCGAGGCCGGCGGCTTCCTCCGCACGAACGAGGACGTCCAGTACCCCAACCTGATGTTCCACTTCCTGCCCGTCGCCGTCCGCTACGACGGCACCGGCGGTGACCACGAGCACGGCTACCAGGTGCACATCGGCCCGATGAACTCTGACGTGCGCGGTCACGTGCGCATCAAGAACGCCGACCCGAAGCAGCACCCGAGCATCCTGTTCAACTACCTGTCGACGGAGAACGACCGTCGCGAGTGGGTCGAGGTCGTGCGCACCGCGCGTCACATCCTGTCGCAGTCTGCTTTCGCCTCGTTCGACGGCGGCGAGATCAGCCCCGGTCCCGACTGCGCCACCGACCAGGAGATCATCGACTGGATCGCGAAGGACGCGGAGACGGCCCTGCACCCGAGCTGCTCGGTCAAGATGGGCACCGACGAGATGTCGTGCGTCGACCCGAACTCGATGAAGGTGCACGGCACCGAAGGCCTGCGCGTCGCCGACGCCTCGGTCTTCCCGAGCATCACGAACGGCAACATCTACGCGCCCGTCATGATGGTCGCCGAGCGCGCCGCCGACCTCATCGCCGGCAACACGATGCTCGAGCCGCAGGACCCGCCGGTCTACCGCGCGAAGGCCGGGATGCCGCTGTGGCCCCAGGGTGACCCCCGCAACGACGCCTGGGACGCCAAGGACGAGATCCCGAGCGCCGCGAAGGTGATGGCGGAGCAGCCGTGAGCAGCCCCGCCACCGTCACCGTCGAGGACGAACAGGTCGTCGACCCCAAGGTCAAGCCTGTCGTCCTCGGCGGCACGGCCGTCTTCATCGTCCTCGTCGCCGGATGGTGCCTCGTCGCCCCCAAGACCGCCGAGAAGCAGCTCGGTGATCTGACGGCGTGGATGGGCGACTGGTTCGGCTGGTTCTACATCCTGCTCGCGACGGCGACGCTCGTCTTCGTCGCGTACATCGCGCTGCGTCACTCGAAGGTGCGCATGGGCGCCGACTCGGACCGGCCCGAGTACTCGACGTTCTCGTGGGCGTGCATGCTGTTCGCCGCCGGCATCGGCACCGACCTCATGTTCTTCGCGGTGGCCGAACCGGCGACGCAGTACCTCAACCCGCCGGCCGGCAAGGGCGGCACCGTCGAATCGGCACGTGAGGCGACGGTCTGGACGCTCTTCCACTACGGCATCACCGGGTGGGGCATGTACACGCTGATGGGCCTCGCCCTCGGCTACTTCGCCCACCGCAAGGGGCTGCCGCTCGCCGTCCGTTCAGCGCTGTACCCGCTGTTCGGCAAGCGCATCAAGGGTGGCATCGGCAACGCAGTCGACATCGCCACCGTCCTCGGCACGATCTTCGGTGTCGCGACGAGCCTGGGTATCGGTGTCGTCATGCTCAACGTCGGCCTCGCCGTGCTGTTCGGCGCGCCGCAGGGCCTGCCGGTGCAGATCGGCCTCGTCGTCCTCGCCGTCGTCATGGCGACGATCTCGGCGACGTCCGGCGTCGACAAGGGCATCCGCATCCTCAGCCAGCTCAACGTCATCCTGGCGCTGCTGCTCGCGGGTTGGGTGCTCGTGTTCGGCGACACGTCGTTCCTGCTGCGCGCCGCCGTCATGAACGTCGGCGACTTCGTCTCGATGTTCCCCGGCATGACGATGGACACGATGGCCTACGACTACCCCGCCGACTGGATGAACGGCTGGACGCTGTTCTTCTGGGCCTGGTGGATCGCCTGGGCGAGCTTCGTCGGCATGTTCCTCGCGCGCATCTCGAAGGGGCGCACGATCGGGCAGTTCGTCACCGGCACGCTGACGATCCCGTTCCTCTACATCGTCATGTGGGTGACGATGTTCGGCAACAGCGCGATCGAGCGCATCCGCGGCGGGGACGCCGCCTTCGGCGAATCGGCCGTCAACGCGCCGGAGACGGGGTTCTTCGACCTGCTCCAGCAGTACCCGGCCGCGACGTTCATCATCGGGCTCGCGACGTTCGTCGGCCTGCTGTTCTATGTGACCTCGGCCGACTCCGGCGCGCTCGTCATGGCGAACCTTTCGTCGACGCTGCCCGACCCGGAGACGGACGCGAAGCCGTGGGTTCGCATCCTGTGGGCCGCCGCGACCGGTCTGCTGACGGTGGCGATGCTCGTCGTCGGCGGCATCAAGGCGCTGCAGTCGGCGACCGTCGTCATGGGGTTGCCGTTCGCGGTCGTCATGGTGCTCGTCATGATCGGGTTGCATCGCGCGCTCGAGGGCGAGCGGCGTCAGAGCGACGCGCTGCGCGCTTCGCTGCGCTCGTCGATCGTGTCGGCGCCACCCGCGCCGACGCAGGGTTCGTGGCGCAACCGGCTGGCACGCCAGTTCGGCACCGTCTCGCTGCGCACGCTCGAGACGCGCATGACGAGTGTCGTCGAACCGGCCCTCGAGGAGGTCGCGGCCGAACTGCGCAACAGCGGCGTCGACGCCGTCGTCGAGACGAACGAGGATCCGAGCCGTCACGTCGCGCGGACGGTGACGCTCACCGTCCACGCGCAGGAGCCCGGTTTCGACGACTTCCACTACCTCACGCACATCCGACGGGTGAAGGTCGCCTCGTACGGATCGCGCATGGTGGAGGCCGACGACACCTCGTGCCAGCTCGAGGTCGTCGTGCCCGGCGGCGGCACGTACGAGATCGACACGTACACGAAGGAACAGATCGCGCACGACGTGCTCGATCACTACCAGTGGTGGGTCGGCTCCGTCGACGCCGTCGCGACGGAGGCCGCCCGCTGACGCAGCCTCCCCCGCGTCGTTGACGTGCTGACGTGACGGGACGCGGGAGGCCGCGGTGAGGCCGCATGACGAAGGCCCGGTTCGAGTGAGAACTCGAACCGGGCCTTCGTCATGACCGGGCGACGATTGCCTCGCCCCGCGCGGCCACGCGAGAGCGTCAGCGCAGACGCGAGACGAACTTGTCCATCGTCGTCATCGGGCCGGTGAAGAACGGGATCTCGTGACGCACGTGACGGCGCGCCTCGGTGTAGCGCATCTCGCGCATGAGGTCGAGGATGCGGTGCAGGTCGTCGGCCTCGAACGCGAGGATCCACTCGTAGTCGCCGAGACCGAACGAGGCGATCGTGTTTGCGCGCACGTCGGGGTACTCGCGCGCGGCCATGCCGTGGTCGTGGAGCATCTTCTTGCGCTCCTCGTCGGGCAGCAGGTACCAGTCGTAGCTGCGCACGAACGGGTAGACGCAGATGTACTCGCGGGCACGCTCGTCGGCCATGAACGCGGGGATGTGGCCGCGGTTGAACTCGGCGACACGGTGCATCGCCATGTTCGACCAGAACGGCGTGAGGTGACGCCCGAGCTGCGTCGCGAGGAATCCGCGGTAGGCGCTCTGCAGTTCGTCGACGGATTCGCTGTGCATCCACAGCATGAGGTCGGCCTCGGCGCGCAGGCCGGCGAGGTCATAAGCGCCGCGGACGGTGACGCCCTTGTCGGCGAGCGAGTCCAGGAAAGCCTGCGCCTCGGTGGCGATGGCGTCGCGGTCGCCGTCGATCTCCTTGGAGACGGAGAAGACCGACCACATCGCGTACACGAGCGAACCGTTGATGCGATCGACCATGACGTGCTTCGGTTCGGCCTTGCTCGCAGTGTCTGCGGGGGTGTTCGTCTCGGACGTCATCGTCCGCCTCCTTGTCGTCGCACTTCTTCGGATTCTGGTGGAGAGTCTAGGCGCGGGGCGCGCTGGAGGTGACGGCGCGATCGGCGGCCGCGCGGGCCGTCGCGACGCACGCGGGGATGCCGACACCGTGCATCGCGGCCCCTGCGACAGCGAGTCCGGGCAGGTCGGCGAGCGCGTCCTCAGCCTGTTCGATGCGCGCCAGGTGGCCCAGGGCGTACTGAGGCAGCCCGTCCCGCCAGCGCTGCACGTGCTGATCGCGCGGCGTCGGCAGAGGGTGGCCGAGGGCGTGCTCGAGGTCGGCCAAGCCCGCTGCGGCGAGGGCGTCGTCGCCCTCGTCGAGGATCGCGTCGTCGCGGTGACGCCCGAGCGAGACCCGCACGTACGTGACGTCGGGGGCAGCCTCGGCGAGCCACGGCCACTTGATCGACGAGAACGTCGACGCCTTGATCGTGCGGCCGTCGACGGGCGGGACGAGGAAGCCCGTACCCTGCGGAAGCTGCTGTGCGCCAGCCGAATCGAACGCGTAGGTGACGATGGCCATCGAGGCGTACTCGATCCCGGCGATCGCGTCGGCCGCCGCGGGGGCGAGGTCGGCGAGCAATCGGGCTGTGACGGGCGCCGGCGTCGCGAGGATGACGGCGTCGAACGTATGCGGCTCGGGCAGGCCCTCGACGTCGACCTCGACGTGCCAGCCGGCGCGGTGCGCGAGGGCGCGACGCAGGTCTGTGACGGTGGCCCCGGTGCGGATCGCCGCTCCTCTGGCGTCGAGGGCTTCGCGAAGTTTCTCGGGCAACGACCCCATGCCCCCGGCGGGTGCGCCGAACACCTGACGGGCGTCGTTCGACGAAACGGCCGACGACGCCGCCGCAGCAGCCTGCGTCAGCAGGGTGCCGGCGCGCAGCGCGGCGTAAAGGGCGGGGACGCAGGCGCGCGTCGACAGCTCGCGCGCGTGACCGGCGTACACGCCACCGAGCAGCGGTTCGACCATGCGGTCGACGACGGCCGAGCCAAGTGCCTGCTCGACGGCGTCACCGACGCTGATGTCGGCGTCAGCATCGTCGAGGGTGAGGCTGACGGCCCGTTCGTCGGCGGCGCGCGCGACCTCGGCGTCGTCGAGGAGACCGGCGGCGGCGTGTGGGTCGGACGGGATGCCCATGAGCGTGCCCGCGGGCAGCGCCTCGAGCGAGCCTCGCGACCACAGCATCGCTGGAAAGCGTTGCGGGTGAACGGAATCGACGCCGAGCTCGGTGAGCAGCGCGACGAATTCGGGCCGACGCCAGAGCGCCGACTCGGCACCGACGTCGATGGCGTGCCCGGCGATCACCTCTTGGCGCAGCTTGCCCCCGACGCGTTCGTCCGCGTCGAACACCGTCACCTGCGCGTCCGGGTGCGTCGTGCTGACGTGCCACGCCGCGACGAGCCCCGAGATGCCACCACCGATGATGCCGACCTTCATGTGATCCAGCATTTCACCTCGCACCCCCAGCCACGTCGTCGAGGGGCTCCTGCGGCCCAGATGGTGACGAAGGTCCTACGTGCGTACCCGCCGTCATCATTGCGCCGCCTCTGCGCCCCTGGACACGACGCGCACGAGACTCGACTCGCCCCTAGGGTGACGCCATGCGCACGCCCCACCCGACCGCCGACGTTCCAGAGCAGGGCATGCCCACACCGCCACCTGCCGATGCGGCCTCGACCGGCGGCGTGCGGCGCCGTCACCGAACCTTGTCGAACCTGACGCCCGCCGAGCAACTGCGCGCCGGGCGTCTCGGGCTGCGTCTGCCCCAGTTGTTCGTCGGCCTGACGCTGTACGGCGCCGCGATGGGTCTGTTCGTGCGCAGCCAAGTCGGCCTCGACCCGTGGGACGTGTTCCACATGGGCGTCAGCGAACACACGGGGCTCGACATGGGCACCGTCACGATCATCGCGTCGTTCGCCGTGCTGCTGTTGTGGGTGCCGCTGCGCCAATGGCCGGGGCTCGGGACGATCGCGAACTCTGTCTGGATCGGGCTCGCCCTCAACGCGACGCTGGCCGTCACGCCCGACGTGCACGGCGTCGCCTGGCAGGTGGCGGTCTTCTCGCTCGGGCTGGTCCTCAACGGCATCGGCGGTGCGATGTACATCGGCAGCCAGCTCGGCCCCGGCCCGCGCGACGGGTTGATGACAGGCCTGCACCACCGCACCGGTGCGAGCCTGCGCCTCATCCGCACCGGCATCGAGGTGAGCGTCCTCGTCATCGGGTGGCTGCTCGGCGGCGTCGTCGGGCTCGGCACCGTGGCCTACGCCCTGCTCATCGGCCCGCTCGTGCAGTTCTTCCTGCCGTGGTTCATCGTCGACCTGCACCGTGGAGCTGCTACGCCCCATGAAGACGTCGGCCCCGAAGCGCACTGATCCACTGCCGCCGCCCTCCACCTTCACCGCGCTGCCCGCCTCCCGAGCGCAGCTGAGTCACTTCGTGCGACCCGCGTCAGTCAGGACTGACTCACGTGGCACGAAGTGACTCAACCGCAAGAACGAGCGCCGAACCTCAGGCACTCAGCCAGCGACGCACCCGTGGTGGTAGGTCGTCGCGACGGCGCGTCAGCGCGAACTGGTGCGACGCGACGACGACGGCCGCAACGAGCAGACTCGCGCCGGCGAGCGTCGTGTCCCACATGACGGTGAGCGCGGACGCCACCCCGAGCGTCATGACGAGGTGGATGCGGCGGGTGCGCATCGCGAGCAGCACACCGCACGGCAGCACGGTGAACGCGTACCAGGAGTGCACGACGGGCGCGAGCAGGACGACGGCGGCGAACACTCCCGCGTTCGTCACCATCGCCGACGGCAGTTTGCCCGTCGGCCGGCGCAGCGCCGCCCAGATGACGAGGATGACGGCGAGACCCATGCCGGCGCCGCGGATGAGCGACATCGCGAGGTCGCCGGCCTCGTCGCTGATGAAGCCGAAGAAGTAGCGGGGCAGGTAACCGAGAGCCGTGGGGATCGAGGCGGGCGTGACGACGACGCCCGGCACGCTGAGCGCGCGGATCCAGCCGACGCCGAGGCCATACGGGATGCCGCACAGCGCCGTCACGAGAGCCCCCAGCAGCCCCGCCTGTGCGAGGCGGGCGAAGCGTCGACGCAGGTCGACGCCCACCGGCAATGACAACAACACGACGGGCACGACGGCCACGATGGCGGTGAACTTGACCCCTGCGGCGATACCGACGAAGACGGTGGCCCACACCCAGCGCCCCGCCGCTGCCCACACGAGCGCGGCCGTGACGAGGCCCATGAGGAGCACGTCGTTGTGCTCGCCACCGAAACCGTGGGCGAGCATGAGCGGGGAGGCCAGCGTCAGGGCGCTCGCGAGCGCGGGGCTGACGTCGAGGCGACGCGCGAGACGCGGCACGGCCCAGGCGGTGAGGACGAGCCCGATGATGATCGGGACGCGCTGCAGCCACACGAGAACCGTCGGTTCCTTCACGACCTCGGTGCACAGGGCGCCCCACGTCAGGGGCAGCGGCCCGTATGGCGTCGGGGTGTAGCGCCAGATCGGGTCGACCATCGAGGTGAGCAGTTCGGGCATCTCCCCCGGGGAGACGACGTACGGGTCGCGGCCCGACTGCGTCAGCGCTCCCTGCGCGAGGTAGCTCCAGCCGTCGTGGGAGAACATCGGCGGCGCGATGAGCCACGGCAGGGCCCACAGTGCCGTCAGGCGCCGGACGACGGCCGTCGCCGCGCGTTGCGCGACGCCGTCGCGGGGCGTGTGCCGGGTGGCGCGCACAAGGTCGACCCAGGCCCACGCGAGCAACAGCATGCCGGCAGCGACGATGATCCAGCCCGCGACGCGCCCCAGCTGCTGCTGGTAGAGCCAGTGCAGCGGCGCGAGCACGTCGCGCACCGGGCCCGGCGGCAGGTCGTTCGTCATGAACCCGCCGAGCATGGCGAGCGCGGAGCCGACGACGCCGCGCGCCGTCAGCCCCTTGCTCGTCGTGAGCGCCCGGGCGGGGCGCTCAGCGCGCGGAAACGCTGTGGACACGCTCGACGACCCGGGTGACGACGTCGGGGTCGGTGCTCGGCAGGACGCCGTGACCGAGGTTGAAGATGTGGCCCTTCGCGCGCCGCCCGGCTGCGACGATCTCGTCGACACGCGCCGCGAGCGGCTCCCACGGCGCGAACAGCAGCGCCGGGTCGAGGTTGCCCTGCAGCGCGTACTGGTTGCCGGTGCGCTCGCGGGCCGCGTCGAGGCTGACGCGGAAGTCGACGCCCACGACGTCGGCGCCCGCCTCACCCATCGCACCGAGCAGCTCGCCCGTGCCGACGCCGAAGTGGATCTTCGGCACGTCGATGCCGGGCAGATCGTCGACGGCGGCGAGGGCCGCGCGGGAGTGGGGCTGGACGAAGCGCAGGTAGTCGTCGAGCGGCAGGTTGCCGACCCACGAGTCGAACAGCTGGATGGCGCTCGCGCCCGCTGCTGCCTGAACGCGCAGGAAGGCGCCCGAGATCTGCGCGAGGCGCGCGCACAGGTCGTTCCACAGCTGCGGATCGCCGTACATGAGCGCCTTGGTGTTCTCGTGGTTCTTCGACGGCCCACCCTCGATGAGGTACGACGCGAGCGTGAACGGCGCGCCGGCGAACCCGATGAGCGGCGTGCCACCGAGCTCGGCGGTGATGAGCTGCACCGACTCGGTGATGTCGGTGACCATGTCGGGCGTCAGCTCGGGCAGACGCGCGAGGTCGGCGCGCGTGCGGAACGGTTGGGCGACGACGGGGCCGACGCCCGCGACGATGTCGAGGTCGACACCGGCCGCAGCCAGCGGCACGACGATGTCGGAGAAGAAGATGGCCGCATCCACGTCGTGGCGGCGCACGGGCTGCAGCGTGATCTCGGTGACGAGGTCGGGGCGGCGGCACGACTCGAGCATCCCGACGCCTTCACGCACCTTGCGGTACTCGGGCAGCGAACGCCCCGCCTGCCGCATGAACCACACCGGCGTGTACGGCACCTCCTCGCCGCGGGCAGCCTTGATGAGGACGGAGTTGCGCGGGTCTGCGTTCACTTCGGTCACGTCGTGGATTCTCTCACGCGCCCCTTGCCGCGACGCGGTCATCCGCGCGTCGAGGGTGTGACGTCTCGTCCGACATGGAGTTGGGCCCTGTCGAAGTCGCTCCCAGTCCGTCCCGCTCCTGCGGCGCGTCAGCCGCCCGCCCACGCTGGCCCCATGACGACCGACACGACGACGACGCCGCACGCCGACGACGCCCGACGTCCCACTGACGAACTGCGCACCCCGCGCCTGACGC
>ERZ1031257.41-NODE-41-length-12860-cov-5.646935_pt1 | contig 12860 bp, 9 predicted proteins | sample MGYA00517288_ERZ1031257 | MGnify/ENA primary metagenome ERZ1031257 (study PRJEB33718, sample SAMN03159810) | human skin metagenome | collected 2014-02-25 | study: EMG produced TPA metagenomics assembly of the PRJNA266117 data set (Human skin bacterial metagenome and...
AGCGGGAGCGCTGCGCCAGCCGTCCGCCTCGACGTGCCGACCGTCGTCGTGGCCGTCGTCAGCTCCGGGGTGGGCGGCGCGACGACTTCCCGGGTGCCACCACAACCCCCGCCACGCGACCTGCACGAACGGCGGTCCGACGAACACGACGAGCAGTGGCACGACGAGCCACCGGTTGAGTGCCCCATGACGGGCGACGAGGTCGGCCGAGACGTCGAGCATCGGCACGCCGTGAACGATCTGCGCCCCCACCTGGAACCCGCCGACCGCGACGAGCAACGCGGCGCCGCACCAGGCGTCACGGGTGCGCAGCACCCACCGGGCGCACGCGGCGAGCGCGACGAAGACCGCCGCGACGAGCACGAGGACGAGCAGCTTGTTCCAGCACGCCACCCCAGCCGCCGCGCCGGCCCACGTCAGCGCATGGCGACGCCCCGTCAGCGCAGCGACGACACCGAGCACGACGAGCTGCCACGCGAGCAGATCGAGGCTCGCCGTCAGCATGACGTGCCCCATGAGCAGCGGATAGACGGTGAACGCATGCGCCCACGCGGCGATGCGCTGCACCCTCACATCAGCGCCGAGAAGCCGCGGAAACAGCCCCGCGACGAGCGCGCCCGCCCCCGCCGCGAGCGCGGCCGGCAGCCGTTGCACCCACACCGCGTCACTCACCGACGCCGCTGCGTGCGCGAGCCAGACGGTGAGCGGCGGCTGATCGTCGTACCACCACGCGGGCGGCAACATGCGAAAGTACAGCTCGTCGCCGTGAAAACCGTGGCGCGACGCCGTCGCGAGCAGCACGATCATGACAGCCAGCGCTGCCGGAGCACCGGGGCGCCACCACGGCTGCGCCTCGACGAACCGCGCCGACACACGCCACCTCGATGAACTCGACGCGGACGGCGTCACGTCATGCCCCGCCGACGAACTGTTCGATGGCGGCGACGGCCACGCCCGCGCCGTCCTCGGTCGCCACCTGGCGTCCGAGATCCACTGCACGCTCGCGCATTCCAGCACTCATCGCCGCGCGCAGCCGACGCGTCAGCAACCCCGCGGTGAGCAATCGACGCGGCAGCGGCGCGGGTGCGAGGTCGAGCGTGTGGAGGCGGTGCGCCCAGTGGTACTGGTCGGCGAAGTGCGGGACGACGACGCTGGGCGCGCCCGTGGCGAGCGCGGTACCTGTCGTCCCCGACCCGCCGTGGTGGACGACGGCGCGCACCTGCGCGAACAGCGCGTGGTGCGGCTCGTCACCGATGCCGACGACGACGCCATCCGCCTCGCGCGGCGCACCGTCGAGCTGGACGAGCGCACGCACGCCGAGTCTCCGGCACGCCTCGGTGACGACGTCGACGACGCGGCCCGGTGAGTTCTGGTGCATCGAGCCGAACCCGACGGCGATCCACTCGTCACCGGAGGCGAGCAGCGCCCGGGTGCGCTCCGACAAGCCCTCGTGCGGCGCCTCGCGCCACCACCCCGTGACGACAGTGCGGGAGTCGTCCACCGGGTCGGCGAGCAGCGGGCTGTACGCGTGCAGCGAGCCAAGAGTCGCCGTCGTCAGGCCCGTGGGGTGGGCGGCGCGCAGGTCGAGTCGGCCGTCGGCCCATCCGCCGTCGACGCCCGCGAAGTACGGTTCGACGCGCCGCAGCGCTCCACGCGCGCGACGCCGCACACCGGTGGGCAGCGTCCACGCGTACGGCAGCAGCGGCATCGGCCCGTCGAGCCTGTCGAACTCGGGCCACAGGTGCGCGCGGACGACGGGGACGTCGGCGCGCATCGCCTCGTCGACGGCGGCGATGGCGAAGCTGGAGGCGACGAGGACGTCGGCGCCCGCGAGCGCCTCACGCGTGGTCGGCCCGAACGACTGCAGGAACTCGGCGAACACGTTGCGCGTGCGGTTGAGCGCGCGCAGATCACCACGCCGCAGTGCGGTGCCCGCCGGGCCGGCGAGGAGGGCGCCCGGATCGCTCGCCACCGTCACGACGCGCGGGCCGTCCGGCATGACGTGCGCGAGCGACGCGTGGGTGACGACGGTGACGTCGTGCCCACGGGCGACGAGACGCGCGGCGAGCACCCCGAACGGGACGGCGTCGCCGCGGCTGCCGGCGGCGGCGATGACGACCCTCATGCAGCCCGCTCCGACGGGTGAACGCACGGGGTTTCGGTGCTCGCGTCGCGTTCGCGCGGGCGTCGGAATCGCATGGCACACCTTCGAATAGCCGGACGGGTGCCCTCATCGTAGTGCCGCCACGACGGCACGAACGGGCCCGCAGAGTCGCCGCGGCACGGTCGCGAACGCCAACCCCCATGGTCGAATTCCGTGATTTTCCAACGCCTCCGGGGCGCTCGCATCGGCGCGTCGGCGGCTATGCTCATGGTTCGGACCCGCGGGCAGGTCACCCTCACCTGCGACCGGCCGATGGACGTTCACACCCCGTCACCCGTGGAGGCACTCGTGACAGACCCCGAGGCCCTCCTCACGCATGGCTACCGCCAGGCGCGCGACATCACCCGCATGCACGGCACGACGTACTACTGGGGGACGCTGTTCCTGCCGCCGCAGCAGCGCCGCGACGTCTACGGCCTGTACGCCCTGTGCCGCCTGGCCGACGACATCGTCGACGAGCCCGAGGAGGCCACCGGGCACGGCCTCGACGCATCGTTGCCGCCGGGGGAGCGTCTCGCGCAGTTCGAACAGCGCTTCCAGGCCGACCTCGCCGCGGGGCGCAGCGACGACCCGTTGTTCGCCGCCATCGTCGACACCGCCCGGCGTCTCGACCTCGATTCCGGTTGCTACGACCGCTTCTTCGGCGCCATGCAGCTCGATCTCGTCCGCACGTTGTGGGCGTCGTGGCCTCAGCTGCGCGACGAGTACATGGAGGGCTCGGCCGCCGTCATCGGCGAGATGATGCTGCCTGTGCTGCGCCCGCGCTCGCGGGAGGCCGCGTTCGCTCCGGCCCGCGCGCTGGGGCTCGCGTTCCAGCTGACGAACTTCCTGCGCGATGTCGGCGAAGACCTCGAACGCGGTCGCGTCTACCTGCCCGCCGACGAACTCGCCGCGCACGGCGCCGACCCGTGGCTGCGCCGCGTCACCCCGCAGTGGCGCGCGTTCATGGCCGAGCAGATCGCCCGAAACCGCGCGCTGTTCCACGACGCCGAAGCCGGTCTGCCGCACCTGCCTGCCTCGTCGCGACGGTGCGTCGGCGCGGCGCTCGCGATGTACTCACGCATCCTGTGCCTCATCGAGGCGGCCGACTACGACGTGTTCAGCACGCGCCACCGCGTCTCCGCAGCACGCAAGAGCGCCATCGCGGGAGCCGTCGTCGTCACCGGACGCGCCCGAACTGCGGCGCCGGTCGCGCCCTCGTCATCGGCCGTGGCGAACGAGCCGGCCGTGACGTCATCCGCGTCATGAGCGAGGTGCACCCGACGATGGAGACCGGCTCGACCCACCGCACCCCCTCGCCCACCGAAACTCGCCGAAGGAGCCGCAGATGAGACGCCCGCCCCGCAACCGCGCCGAACTGCGTGCCGAGATCGCGCGGCGCAACCCGATCCGACGCGTCCCGCAGCCGCCGGAGGAGCAGATTCGCTCGACGTGGCGTCAGGCCGCGGTGCCCCGCATCGAGCGGATGCTGGCGCGCGCCCTCGCCCAGGACGCGGGTGGCTGGCACGTCGCGGCGGCGAGCACGGACGTCGTCGCGGGGCGTTCGACGGTGCGCACGATCCTCGGACGCGAGATCGCGTTGTGGCGCGGCACCGACGGCTCGGCGCTCGCGGGGCCGGGCGCGTGCCCGCACATGGGTGCGCTGCTGGAGAACTGCCACACCGATGACGGCGACGTGCTGTGCCGCTGGCACGGGCTGCGGCTGCCGAGCGAGTGGCCGGGCGAATGGCTCACCTACCCCGCGCACGACGACGGCGTCCTGTTCTGGGTGCGGTTGCCCAGCGACGGCGAGACGCCGAGCGATGCGCCGGTGCTGCCCCCGCGCGCTCCACTCGACGAGGCGCTCGTCGCGGTCTACACGCGTGAAGCGCGCTGCGAGACGTCCGACGTCATCGCGAATCGCCTCGACCCGTGGCACGGGGCCTGGTTCCACCCATACGCGTTCAGCCACCTCGTCGTCGACGAGGACGCGAGCGACGACGACTGCCTCGTCACCGACGTGACGTTCCGCCTCAACCACACCTACGGCGTTCCGGTGCGCGCGGCGTTCACGTGCGCCGACAGCCGCACGATCACGATGACGATCATCGACGGCGAGGGCGTCGGCAGCACCGTCGAGACCCACGCGACGTGCGTGCAGCCGGCGAGCGCCGAGCAGCCGGCTCGCAGCGTCATTCACGAGGCGACGATCGCGCACTCCGAGCGCCCCGGTTTCCGTGCGGCGCGGGCATTCGCGCCGCTCATCCGCCCGCTCGTGCTGCGCACGCAGGGCCAGTTGTGGGTCGACGACCTCGAGTACGCGGAGCGTCGCTACGAACTGCGTTCGGGTTTCGCGAGGGACGGGCAGTCGTGACGGCGGCCGACGTCGTGGTGGGGTGGGCGACATGAGCCTGCCCGCGTCCTGGGATCCCTATCAGTACCTGCTGCTCATGGGTGGATGCCTGCTCATCACGCTGCCGCTCGAACTCGTCCTGCGCGCCCGCGTGTACTCACGCCCGCGACGGTTGCTCGCGGCGCTGCTGCCCGTCGTCGTGCTGTTCAGTGTGTGGGACATCGTCGGGATCGTGCGCGATCACTGGTCGTACTCGCCGCGCTTCACGTCGGGTTGGGATGTGCCGCTCACCCCGATGCCGATCGAGGAGCTCGTGTTCTTCGTCGTCATCCCGATCTGCGGGCTGCTGACGTACGGAGCCGTCGGGTTCTGCCTGCGCCTGCTCGCCTCGTGGCGCTCGAGCGGGAGCGCGAGAAGTGCTCTCGCCCGGGTCGATCCGCACGGTCGGGCGGGCGAGGGACGCCATGTGGCGGCTGATGGCTCGTCCGCGCGAGGCGATCATCGCCCGTCGAGGGAGGTGTGACGTGCCCGAGTACACCGTGCTGACCGTCGCGTCGATGATCGGCGTCGTCGCTCTCGAAGGGCGTTGGCGCACCGGCATCTTCACCTCGGCGCGCTACTGGTGCTCGATGGTCATCGTGTTCGCGTTCCAGATCCTCGTCGACGGCTGGCTGACGAAGCTGAGCGACCCGATCGTCCTCTACGGGCGCGATCAGTTCCTCGGCATCCGCTTTCCGTGGGACATCCCGATCGAGGACTTCGGGTTCGGCTTCTCGATGGTGACGCTGACGATCCTGCTGTGGGAACACCACGGCCGCCGCCGAAAGGAGAACGCACGATGAGCGCGACGATCGAGGCCTTCACGGCGGGGCTGCGACGGGTGCCGCCGTGGCGCCCCGGACGTGATGCGGCGGCCGAACGGCATGAGCCTGACGGTCGGGGCGGCCCTGCTGCGTCGAGGGTGGCGGACGCCGCGGCCCCCCACGTCGTCGTCGTGGGTGGTGGGATCGCCGGCATCAGCGCCGCCGTCGGGCTGGCAGAGCGCGGCGTGCGCGTCACGCTCATCGAGGCGGAGAGCAGCCTCGGTGGCCGAGTGCGCAGCTGGCCCGTCGACGTGCCGACCCGGGGCGCTGACGCGTCGGGCGCCCCGGACGATCGAGCGACGATGAGCCGCGGGTTTCACGCGTTCTTCCGCCAGTACTACAACCTGCGCGCGCTGCTGCGCCGCGTCGACCCGGGCCTCGAATGTCTGCGGCCCGTCGCGGACTACCCGCTGCGTCACGCGGACGGTACGCAGGATTCGTTCACGCAGATCGCGACGCGGCCGCCGCTCAACTTCCTGTCGTTCGTCGCCCGCAGCCCCTCGTTCGGTCTGCGCGACCTGACGCGCGTCGATGCCGACCGCGCCCTCGACCTGCTCGACGTCGATTTCCCTGCCACATATTCGCGCTACGACGGGGTGAGCGCCGCCGACGCCCTCGACGCGCTGCGATTCCCCGAGCGCATGCGCTCGCTCGCGCTCGAGGTGTTCGCACGCAGCTTCTTCGCCGACCCGCGCGACTTCTCCGCCGGCGAACTCGTCGCCATGTTTCACATGTACTTCCTCGGCTCCGGCGAGGGGCTGCTGTTCGACGTCAGCCGCAACGACTTCGACACGACGATGTGGCGACCGCTGCGCTCCTACCTCGAAGACCTCGGCGCGCACGTCGTGACGGGTTGTCGCGTCGAGTCGATCGAGCGCGACGGCGAGGGTTTCCGTGTCAGCGCCGGCGCGGCTGCGGGTGCGGCGGGTACCGACGAGGCGAGTCGCGGCCGCCTTGACTTCGCCATCGCCCGTGACGATGCCCATGGCTCGCTCCGCGCCGACGCCGTCGTCATCGCCACGAGCCGTGACGTGCTGCAGCGTCTCGTCGACGGCACCGACCTCGGCGACGAGGCCTGGCGTGCGTCCGTGCTGACCGGGGAGATGGCGCCTCGTTTCATCGTGCAGCGACTGTGGTTCGACCGCCCCGTCGCGGCGGGCAGCGCGCCGTTCGTCGGCACGGCCGCGTACGGCCATCTCGACAACGTCTCGCTCGTCCACGACCTCGAGGACGGCGCCGCGCAGTGGGCCGAGCGGTGCGGCGGCAGCGTCGTCGAACTGCATGCTTACGCGGTGCCCGACGACGTCACCGATGACGAAGTGCTCGCCGACCTACGACATCAGCTCGAGCGCCTGCACCCTGAGCTCACCGGGTGCGAGCCGGTGCACGAGGAGGTGCTCGTCGAGGCCGACTGCCCCCTCGCCGGTACGGACGAGTGGGCCGCGCGCCCGGGCGTCGTCACGCCGCAGCCGAAGCTCGTCCTCGCCGGTGACGGCGTGCGCTGCGAGCTGCCCGTCGCGCTCATGGAGCGGGCGGCGACGACCGGTTTCCAGGCCGCGAACGCGTTGCTGCGCCACTGGGGGTTGCCCGGGCACGAGCTGTGGAGCGTGCCGACGCGGGCGCGGTTCCCGCGGTCGCTGCGCGCCGCCCGTGCGGCGCTGCGCCTGCGCGAGCGTGGCCTCGCGACGGTAGGTCGCGATTCGTCAGGGCGTGGCCGATGAGCGGACGGCAGGACGACATCGCCCTCGACGCCGGACGTTTCGGGCGCGAAGGACTCGGGCTCGAGCGGCGCGCCGCGGGACGCTGCGACACCGAGAGTCGAGATGGAGGACGCCGCAGCGACGCGTGCCGTCTCACCGATGCCGCCAGCTTTCTCGACGCCGTGCAGGCGCGCTTGGCCGAGAGCCTTGCCTTCGCGGCCGACGCCGGCGGTGTGGTGACGGCCGGACTGCCCTCGTCAGCGCTGGTCGAGGCATCGTCGCTCGAGACGCTCGTGCGTGATCTTCTCGCAGCCGGCGGCAAACTCGTGCGGCCCCGGCTCGTCCGCCTCGGGTACCTGGCGGCGCGCGAGTGCACCAACCCCGACGACGACCCCGCGACCACCGACGCTGTCGTTCGTGTCGCTGCGGCGTTCGAGTTGTTGCACCTGTTCGGGTTGCTGCAGGACGACGTCATGGATGCCTCTGACACGCGACGCGGCACTCCGACCGCGCACCACCAGGTGAGAGCCGCCGCAGCTCAGCCCGACGGCCCCGACGCTGCGCGCCTCGGCGACAGCGTCGCCGTTCTCGCCGGTGATCTCGCGTTCGCGCTCGCGAACCGCCTCGTCCGCGCTCTGCCGGAGCACGTGGCCGACGCGTGGGACGCAGCGGTCGTCGAGCTCGTCACCGGCCAGCGGCTCGACCTCGTCTTCGCCGCCGAGGCACGCCTCGACGAGGTGAGCACACGCCGCGTCGCGCACGCAAAGTCGGGCGCGTACACGGTGCAGCGCCCCCTCGAGATCGGCGCGTTGCTCGCCGGCGAGAGCGCGCCACCGGCGTGGCTGAGCCGATTCGGCGCCGCGCTCGGTGAGGCGTTCGCGCTCGCCGACGACATCATCGGCCTGTGGGGCGAACCCGCCGTCACGGGCAAACCGGCGGGCGAGGATCTGCGCGAACGCAAGCCGACGACCGTCCTCGGCCTCGCCGACTCGGCCCTCGACGGCGAGCTGACGCGACGCCTGGCGCCGGGTCGCGAACCACTCGACGAGGCCGAGACACACGCCTGGTTGCAGCGCCTCGACGCGGCGGGCGTGCGCGCGCAGGCCGTCGCCCGCATCGCCGAGCGCCACGCTGATGCCCTCGATGCTCTCGCGGCGCTGCCGCAGGGCGCGGTGCGTGACGAACTCACGCGTTTCGCCGACGAACTGGCGGTGCGCGATGCGTGAACGTCGTCAGGATCATCCAGCACCTCACGCCGACGACTCGAAAGAAGCACCCCCGATGCGCGAGACGCCGATGATCGACGCGCCCGGCAAGCCAGCGGAAGCGACGTTCGGTGCCGCGCCCGCCGCTCCTACTAGGGGTGTGCCGGCCGCGACCGACGACGTCGTCGTCCTGCTCGACGATGACGGCGCCGCGATCGGCACGTGCCCGCGCGCCGAGGTGCACACCCGTGACACGCCGCTGCATCGCGCCTTCTCGAGCTACCTGCTCGACGACGCGGGTCGCCTGCTGCTCACCCGTCGCGCGCTGACGAAGGTCGCGTGGCCGGGTGTGTGGACGAACACCTGTTGCGGGCATCCGCGCCCCGACGAACCCACGCAGGACGCGGTGAGCCGGCGCGTGCGTGAAGAGCTCGGGCTGGATGTGACGCAGTTGCGCGTCGTCCTGCCGAGCTACCGTTACCGTGCGGTCGACGCGTCCGGCATCGTCGAGCACGAGATCTGCCCGGTGCTGGTGGGGCGCATCGACCCGGCGCAGCTCGAACCGCACCCCGACGAGGTATGCGAGTGGGCCTGGGTCGCCTGGCCCGACGCGGTCCACCTCGCGCGTCGCACTCCGGCGCTGCTCAGCCCGTGGGCAGCCGAGCAGATCGTGCTGCTCGCCGAGCAGCTGGGGGAGAACGGCCTCTCGCCGCTCGCGCTCCCGCACGATGAGACCGCGCACGAGCACACGCAGCACGAAGAACACGAACCCCTCGATGAGAAGGATCTCGCATGAGTCGCGTCGTCGTCATCGGAGCCGGCCTCGCCGGCCTGGCCGCAGCCTGTCATCTGCGCGGCGCCGGGCACGACGTCGTCATCGTCGAGAAGCAGGCGCAGGCGGGTGGGCGTGGCATCCGCCTCGAGCGGGACGGGTTCACGTTCGACACCGGCCCGACCGTCCTGACGATGATCGACCTCGTCGACGAAGCCCTCGCGCAGATCGGCGTGGGCGTACACGATGTGCTCGACCTGACGCTGCTCGACCCCGCCTACCGCGCCTGCTACGCGGACGGTTCGACGATCTTCGTCCGCCACGGCCACGAGGCGATGCGCGAGGAGATCGCGCGCGAGTGCGGCGCGAAGGACGCAGCGGCGTTCGACGACTTCGTCGCGTGGCTGCGGCGGCTGTACGAGGTCGAGATGCCGCACTTCATCGACGCGAACTTCGACTCACCCCTCGACCTGCTGCGCAACCCGGCTGCAGCCGCGCGGCTCGTGAGGCTCGGCGGGTTCCGTCACCTCGGGCCCGTCATCCGCGAGCGCTTCGACGACGAACGCCTGCACCGCATCTTCTCGTTCCAGGCGATGTATGCAGGTCTCGCGCCGGAGAAGGCGCTCGCGCTGTACGCCGTCATCACGTACATGGACTCGATCGAGGGTGTCTGGTTCCCGGCCGGCGGCATGCGCGAGGTGCCCGAGGCGATGGCGCGTGCGCTCGGGCGCACAGGCGTCGAACAGCGCTACGACACGACGGTGACGCGCATCCTCACCCGCGCTGACGGCGCCGTCGCCGGGGTCGAGATGTCCGGCCCGAGTGGTGACGAGCGGCTGCCGTGTGACGCGATCGTCTGCACGACCGACCTGCCCATCGCCTACCGCACGCTGCTCGACGACCTCGAACCGCCGGCCGTCCTGAAGCGTGCGACGTACTCGCCGTCCGCGGTCGTCTGGCACCTCGGGGTCGAGGGTGTGCCGAGCGACGCCGCGCACCACAACATCCACTTCGGCACGGCGTGGGAGGAGTCGTTCGACGATCTGCTCGTGCGCGGCACGCGGATGCAGGACCCGTCGCGGCTCGTCACCATTCCGTCTCGTGACGACGCCACCGCCGCGCCGGAGGGTTGTTCGACGTTGTACGTCCTCGAGCCCGCACCCAACCTCGACGTCGGGCGTGTCGACTGGGCGGCCGAGCGGCCGCGCATGAAGGAGGAACTGCTCGCTTTCCTCGATGACGCCGGCTACCCGACGACGATCGTCACCGACGAGTTCGTCGATCCCACCGACTGGCAGGCGCAGGGTATGGCCGCGGGAACGCCGTTCGCGCTCAGCCACACGTTCCTGCAGACCGGCCCGTTCCGCCCGCCGAACGTCGAACGCCGCCGCCCCGGCGTATTCTTCGCCGGTTCCGGCACCGTGCCGGGTGTCGGCGTGCCGATGGTGCTCGTCAGCGGCAAGCTCGCCGCGGCGCGCGTCGAGGCCTACGTCGGGCGCTGACGGCTCGACGCTCAGGCGTCTCAGGGCGCCGGCACGAGGACGCGCAGGGCGTCGGGCAGCGCACGGAACGTCGTCGGCGACGCCTCGAGCAGGTCGCCGTCGGCATAGACATCCCCGACGTGGGGCGTGATGACGCGGATGTCGCGTCCGCGCAGCGCTCGAACACGTACCCCGTCGACATGGGTGCCGCGAAACAGGCGCGGCAGCATCGCCGGGTAGTGCCAGCGTGGGATGTCGGTGACCACGGTGACGTCGAGCAACCCGTCGCTCATCGACGCGTCGGGGTTGACGCGCATCCCGGCGCCGAATCGCCCCGAGTTGCCGATCGCGACGTTCCACCCGGTGAACTCGTGCGTCACCCCGTCGACGACGAGCGTCAACGGTCGCGGCAGCGCGTGCACGAGCGTTCGAGCGCCGCCGTAGGCGTAGACGAGCGAACTCGGCACCGCGCGCGGAGCGTCGTTGGCGTACGTGTTCGCCATCGAGTCGTAGCCGAGCGTCGCCACACCGAGGAAGACCGTGGCGGTCGACGGGTCGCCGTCGCCGGCCAGTCCGACGTCGAGGCGGCGTTCGCGCGCGACGGCGAGCAGCTGCGCGGCGCGTCGCACGTCGCCCGGGCCCCCGAGTGCGCGGACGAGGTCGTGCCCACGCCCCGCGGGCAACGGCGCCATGAGGCAGCCGCTGACGACGGCGCCCGCGGCCACCCGCCCGTAGAGCCCGTCGCCGCCGAGCGTGACGAGCAGGTCGTCGACGTTCGCGTCGGCGGCGACCTGCGACGCGTGGTCCGCCGACCGCGTGACCACGACGTCGACGCGCCAACCGTGCGCGCGCAGGATGTCCGTCACCGGATCGATCATGCGCAGCGTCGCACCCTTGCGCGCAGCCGGGTTGACGACCAGGGTGACGGGCCGCGTCATGACGCCCCGGCCTCGCACGCGTCGGGGGCGTCGTCGACCGGCGGAACGAGCTTGCCGGGGTTGAGGATTCCGGCCGGGTCGAGCTCGTTCTTCACCGCGCGCAGGATGCGCGCGCCGAGCTCGCCCATCTCGTCAGCGGCCCAGGCGCGGTGGTCGGTGCCGACGGCGTGGTGGTGCGTGATCGTGCCACCGTGTGCCGCGATGACGTCGCTCGCGGCCGTCTTGACGCGGCGCCACTGGGCGAGCGGGTCGCTCTCCTCGCGGCAGAAGAACGTGTAGTAGAGCGAGGCGCCGCCGTCGTAGAGGTGCGAGACGTGGCACTGGACGACGGCGTGCGGGCCGATCTCGGCGCTGATCGCATCGCGCACCGCGCGGTAGAGCGTCGGCAGGTTCGCCCACGTCGTCGCCGTCTCGAGCGTCTCGACGAAGATGCCGCGATCCATGAGGTGGTCGCGCTGGTAGGGCCCGCGGAAGCGGTGGCTGATCCAGTGCTCGGCGATCGACGCGGGCGCACGTCGCGCACCCGACGCGCGCAGCACGCGGTGCGCCTGTCGCCGGCGCCGACGCAGGGTGGTGCGGTCGGTGTCCTCCCAACGCAGCACCCCGAGCGACGGCTCGCGGGCGCCGCGCGCGGCGAAGGTCGCCATCGCCGCGAGCCCTCGCGCCGACTGGGCCAGGATCGTGCGTGATTCCTCACCGTCGGAGAGGCGGCTGACGTCCGGCATGACGCCGTGGCCGAGATCCTGCGCGAGCGCCCGGAACGCGTCGAACCCGTCGGTGAACGAGTCGAACGCCCAGGTCTCGTAAGCGAACTCGGTCGGTCCCTCGTGCAGCTGCAGCGTCATCTCGGTGATGACGCCGAGCGTGCCCTCGCTGCCGATGAGCACGTCGATGAGCTTCGGCCCGGCGGCCGTCGCCGAGCTGGGAGTCCGCCCGCCGAGCGTCAGCTCGCCCTCGGGCGTGGCGAGGGTGACGGCGACGACGTTCTGCTCGAACCGTCCGTACCCGGAGGACGCCTGCCCGGAGCTGCGCGTCACGAGATATCCGCCGAGCGTTGCCTGTTCGTAGCTCTGCGGGAAGTGTCCGAGCGTGAGTCCGCGCGGACGCAGCACGGCTTCGAGCTGGGCGCCGCGCAGCCCGGGCTGGAGCGTCGCGGTGCGCGACGTCTCGTCGATGCTGACGACGGCGTCGAGGCGCCGTAGGTCGAGACTGATGACGCTCGCGAACCGACCGCGCACGGGGTCGACACCGCCGACGACGCTCGTGCCACCGCCGAACGGGACGACGGCGATCTCACGCTGCGCGGCGAGGCGCAGCACCTCGACGACCTCGCTGCCGTCGGCGGGAAACACGACGGCGTCCGGCGCGTGACTGCCGTCGCCGGTGCGCAGCCGGTACAGGTCGG
>ERZ1031257.45-NODE-45-length-12708-cov-5.617719_pt1 | contig 12708 bp, 10 predicted proteins | sample MGYA00517288_ERZ1031257 | MGnify/ENA primary metagenome ERZ1031257 (study PRJEB33718, sample SAMN03159810) | human skin metagenome | collected 2014-02-25 | study: EMG produced TPA metagenomics assembly of the PRJNA266117 data set (Human skin bacterial metagenome and...
GGCTGGGGGCGTCGCTCAACCTGCGTGACCTCGCGGCGCACCCGGACGCCGTCGCGCTCGGTCTTGCCCTGGGGTTGAGCGCCCTCGTCGTGCACGGTGCGATGGTGGTGACGAAGCAGCCGTGGCCGGTCGCCGTCACGACCGCGGCGCAGATGGGTGTGCCCGTGGCGGCTGCCACGACAGGGACACGTCTCGGGGTGCTGCGGCCTGGCGAGGACACGGCGATGCTGCTCGGCGCGCTCGTGACGATCGTCGCGACGGCGGCCCTCAGCGGTCCGCTGGCGAAGGTGGCGCAGCAGGACGACCGCGTCGATCCGCCACCCACCCCTTAAACATTGAAGCGGAACTCGACCACGTTCCGTAGCCGAATAACCTCTCGACCCACCGCTCCACATCATCCCCGAGCGGCACCCAATGCCGTAGCTCGGTCCAGACCCCGTTACCATTCTTCGACCTGACGTACTTCTCACGGGGACAGGGGGCGATCAGATGTCAGAATCTGATCGCGCTCGCTCTCCTGCAAGCGCCCGGCGCAACAACTCCACCATCTCCTCATGATGAGTGCGCACATCTGCGTCGTTCCAACTCCCGGTCTCCGCCCGCCGTGCCATCAGCTCGAGTTTCAGGCTCTGCCGGCGAGCATCGTGGTTGTTCGCCTTCTGCGCTGGGAGGTAGTTGCTGAACTTCGAGTTGGTGCTCACAGTGACCAGCGCCAAGTTCCCGAACCAGTCGAGAAGGTGCGGATCCTCCAGGCGGTATGCGAAGGAGGAGTGCTCGATGTCCTCGGTGCCCGGGGAGAAGTGCTCCACGGAGGTGCGGTAGCTGAAGGTGAAGTCCCATTGGTTCATCTCCTCCACCAGCAGGTAGTCCAGGTACGTGAACACGATGCGCGGGATGGCGAAGCCGAGCGCCATCCCATCCGGGCCGGTCTCCTCCTTGTCCGGGTCCGGGGTCACCGCCTCGCGCAGGCGCTCGTGGGCATGGGACTCGAGACAGTGGAGGAAGCCCTGAGCTGTGATCGGCTCATCGTGATCGGTGAGCTCGGTGACGTAGCGAAGTGCATCGGTCATCCAGTGCATCGTGCGCGGGGAGGTGTAGGTGATGCGCAGCGCCGACTGTAGCAGCAGGATCCGTCGGTGCAGGCTGCGCGGGCCGGCACCGGATTCGTCAGCGGCGAAGGTCGAGGGGTACCGGGGAGTGTCCTGCCCGTTGTTGCCGCGACGGGACGATCCTCGCGCGAGCCGGTACAACGACCAGCTGCCAGGTTCCTCGTCCGTGGTGGATTCGTGCCCGGTGGTCAGCGTCGCATCACGCTTGAGAATGAAATGATCGAACAGGTAGCGGATGCGCAGCAGGTCCGTGGTGAACTTGCGCACCCAGTCAATCCGCTCCGGCGGCGGTAGTGAATCGACGCGTGCAGAGAAGCGCTGCACTAGCAGTTTGTCGTCGAGCTGACGATCATCCTCCCGTGCGGAGCCCCTGCCTGCTCCCTCCACCGCGAGAACCTGCAGCAGCAGAGTCGGGAACGTGATCTGCGATGTGAATCGCTCGCCGCCGTCGGCATCTTCCGACTCGGTCCTGACCGTGGTCTGGGAGTAGGCAGCCACCGCATCGTCGAGGGTCAGCGCGGTGGATTCGGGTGTGTTCGAAGCGTCGTCGGCGGCGGGCGAGGCCGCTTCGGAGGTGGTGTCGATGAGTTGTGCACGCAAGCGGGAGAAATCTGCTGTCGGCATCTGGTCCCAGTCGGGGCCGAAGACTTCTGCGCGTTGGGAGGTGTTTCCGGCAGTGGCGCTCATCCCCACGTAGTGCTCCATGTCGGAGCATGCTGTCCAGACGCGGTTCAGCAGGGCGCGATCGAGGGGGTCAGACAGGTATCGGAGGAGTCGCGCCTTGACGATGTCCACGGGACTGAGCTGCGCACCGCGCGTATTCATGATCTCGAAGTACCGATTCAGATCGGTGCTCCGGTCGATCGGCATGCGGACGACGAGGACCCTGGTGAGCAGATAGTCGATCACCTGGGGAGTCTGTAAACGGTCACCGTCGGCCCCGCCGTCCAGTAGCTGTTCGATAATCATCGATGCGCGGAGGATGCCGGAGTCCTCTCGATCCTTCTCATCCTCCGCCGGCTCATCGATCGTATCGGCGACGCCGCGGAGAGCGCGGGTGGCCTTCTCCCGAGCCTCGTAGGTGAGCGGCCGAAGCGGACCGATGCGGTCCTTCAAACCCGGCCGGGAAGAGAGCTTGACCAGCAGGATATACAAGGTGGTCAGGCGCTGCTGTCCGTCGATCACGTCGAGCGGCTCATCGGCCCGTTGCGGAGGGGCGACCACGAGGTTGCCAAGGAAGTAGTCCTTGGCCTCCTCCTGCTCGGCCTCGTCGAAGACGTCGTGGATCAGGCGGTGTATCTGCTCCTCGCCCCAGGTGTAATTGCGCTGGTAGAGGGGAATCGAATAGCTGGGAGCGTCCGGGCTGAAGAGCTGCCCGACGGGGATGGCCTGGACGTCATCCTGAGCGATGGTCTGTGTCATCTCAGCGGGACTCCTTCAGCAGGGTGAGGAGCCGTGCATCCTCCGGGTTGTCAGTCCGCGCCGTGCGCGGGGCGCTCATGTTCTCCAGCTCGATCTCCCGCGGATCGAGACTGTCGCGGATGGCGGAGAACAGGTTCACCTTGTTCAGGCCGTCCATATTGGTGCTGATCCCTCGTGCGTAGTTGTCCGTGGTTCTCCAGCCCAGACGCTCGTACGCCAAGCGGAGGGAGTATGCCCAGCGGAAGAGGTGGCGTCGTACCTGCGGCATATCGGCCTCGGAGTACTTGTTCGTGTAGTACAGGACCGCGGCGACGTACAGCTCCCGGCAGTACCTGAATCGCGCCCCGTCGTGGAAGACCGTGCGATCCGCAGTCGTGAGACCGGCTGTGTTGGCGTCGGAGAAGAGTTCCTCGTCCAGCCGCTCATACTCCTCGAGCATGAACGCGGCGTAGTCGAAGAAGGACTTACCCGCAGCGACCGGAGCATCGAGCTGGTGCTGGGCCCGCTTGAGATCTCTGCGGGTCACCGAGTCGGCATCAGGATAGGACCACTCCTGCAGGCCGGGAAGCACCGCCTTGGCAGCGCGATGGTATTCGGCCCCCGGCAGGCGGCGAGTGGATCTGCCGACTCCCTTGAAGAGGTCGAGGTCATCGGTGGTATATGCATGCGCTGGCATGTTGCGGCTCCACCAGTGGATGCGGGCCAGGTAGGTGCCGAAGAGCCGGTCCAGCTCGTTCTCGTCGGCCTTCTCCCATTGCTCGACCACGGCGCGCTGCTCGGCAGTGCTGGCATCTGCCATTTCGCGCAGGTGGAAGGCCTTGAGCAGGTCGTGCGGGCGCAGTGATTTGCCTCGGAAGTTCTGCGAGTCGAAGAACTGGAATGCCTCATCCTCGTCATCGGTGACGATCTTCAGAACTTTGGCTTCGGCGTCGAGGAATTCCCGGTACCTGTCGAGGCGCCCCGGAGAACGTTCGAGGTCGGCGACCCGTCGCGAGAGTTCCTGATGGACGTGGTGGATCGGGGTGTCCCCTGATTGGAGATGGGGGATTCTCTGGCCGCGCAGAAGCGCCCGCAGCAGATGGAGGGTCAGGATTCTCTGCTGTCCATCGACCACCTCGAAATGCGACTCCTGGGGACGCCTCAGGAGGATGACGGTGCCCATGATGTACGAATGCTCCGGCCTGCTATCGAGAGCCTCCGCGACATCCGTGAACAGCTGTGCCGCGATGCGTGGGGACCAGGAGTACGGGCGCTGGAAATCCGGTATGCGCAGGTCGGGACCTTGAGTGCCGAGCAGTTCGCCGACGGAGACGAACTGCAGCATCTCGGTGTTGATCGTCATGGTGTCGACGGTAATCGATAGGTAGGACGCTGTACCAGGGGTCGGGATCCGAAATTGCATCGTGCAGTCAGTGCTGGAGTGCATGCAGGAGCATGGTGTGCGGGCAACAACGACAAAACGGTCAAGATCGCAACTGCGATAACACTCCAGAGCTGGATCACTGAGCCCCCTTAGGTTAGACCGGAACTCGACTACACATTGAACCTAAATTCCACCACGTCGCCGCACATACCAACCTCTGCGCGTGCACAGCTTCCTGGACCCCGTCATGCCGTCTCCCCACAGCCCAGTCGCGAAGAACGATCCCCATCTCGGGCTCACGCAGGCTGTTAGGACCTCGCGCCCGTGCTCGTAAGCATCCAAGCGCACAGAGATTGAGACAACTCTCGGTAGTAGGTAGACTGACCTACCTACTACCGGAGGGCGACATGAATCAAGGATCAGCGCGAGAGCGGCTGCTCGATGCCGCAGCGAGACGCTTCTACGAGGACGGCGTGCACGCGACAGGGATCGACACGATCACTTCTGAGGCCGGGGTCGCGAAGAAGAGCCTCTACAACAACTTCTCGTCCAAGGCAGAGCTCGTCAGCGCTTATATCGATTCCCGCCACGAGGAGTGGCTCGGCCTCCACCAGGCACGTGCGGTGAAGGCGTCTACGGCAGCAGACCGAGTGCTGGCAGTGTTCGACGCCTACATCGACCACGCGAACGATGCCTACGGCAAGGGCTTCCGGGGATGCGGGCTGCTCAATGCGGCCGCCGAGTTCCCGGCCGGACACCCTGCTCGCTCGGCCGTGCGCGCGCACAAGGAGCAGGTGGAGCGGATTCTCGTCGAGAACCTGGAAGTCATGGCCACCGACGCCGAGGCGCTGGAGCTGGCCGAGCACTTCAGCTTCCTCCTCGAAGGAGCCGTCGCACGGGCAGGTCTCGAGGGCACCCCGGCGCGCCTGGAGCACGCCCGAGCCATCGCATCGCGGATGCTGGCCGCACTGTGAAGCGAGGCTCCCCCACCGGCATCTTCGCGGTGCTCGCCGCCGCCCTCCTGTGGGGTACCACGGGGACTGCGGCGACGTTCGCACCGACAGTCGGCCCGCTGGCCATGGGCGCGGCCGCGCTCGGCATCGGCGGGATCCTGCAGGCAGCCATCGCGGCCCCCTCGCTCCGCCGGGAACGACCCGCACTGTCTTCGCAACGTGGGACAGTGCTCGTCGGAGCCGCAGCCGTGCTGATCTACCCGCTGGCCTTCTACAGCTCGATGCATCTGGCTGGCGTCGCGGTCGGCACTGTTGTGTCCCTCGGCTCTGCCCCCATCGCCTCGGGCCTTCTGGAACGAGTGATCGAGCGACGCAGACTCAGCGGCTGGTGGATGCTCGCCGTAGCGCTCGGCATCGCGGGCAGCGCAGTACTGTGCGCTGCGAAGATGCACGACTCGCCGAGCGAGACGCTCCCCACGGTCGCCGGCGTCATCCTCGGCCTGGTTGCTGGCGCAACCTACGCCATGTACTCGTGGAGCGCTCACCGCCTCATGAACCGCGGCGTCGGGCGCGCGGCAGCGATGGGCGCTGTCTTCGGTCTGGGCGGCATTGCGCTGATGCCCGTACTCATGCTCACCGGCGCACCACTCATCGCTTCCGCCCAGCCCATGATGGTCGGGCTCTACATGGCAATGGTCCCGATGTTCCTGGGCTATCTGCTCTTCGGGTACGGCCTCACGCGCGTCACTCCAAGCGCCGCGACAACGCTCACCCTCGCTGAACCCGCAATCGCCGCCCTCCTGGCGGTGGTCATCGTCGGTGAGCGCCTCCCCGCCCTCGGCTGGGTTGGACTGGCGGGCATCTGCGCCTCGCTCCTGGTCCTCTCGCTCGCACCTGCGACACAGGCGCGTGCCGCCGAACCGTCGCGTTCTAGCGAGCTCCCGATAGGTCAGGAAGTCTGAATCAGTCGGCCTGAGATAGACATCGGGCAAGACCTGGAGATCCGCCCAGGACCGGGATCAAATCACTTGGTGCGGCCCAAATAGCTCTGTGGAGAGGCTAAAGCGCAAATCTAAATTCCACCACGTCGCCGTCCTGCATGACGTAGTCCTTGCCTTCCATGCGGGCCTTGCCCTTCGCGCGAGCCTCGGCCACCGAACCACACTCGACGAGATCGTCGAATGAGATGATCTCAGCCTTGATGAAGCCCTTCTGGAAGTCGGTGTGGATGACGCCGGCGGCCATGGGCGCCGTCCAGCCCTTGCCGATCGTCCAGGCGCGCGTCTCCTTCGGCCCGGCCGTCAGATACGTCTGCAGCCCGAGCGTGTTGAAACCCTTGTGCGCGAGCTGCTCCAGGCCCGGCTCGGTGATACCGACCGACTCGAGCAGCTCCTTCGCGTCGTCCTCGTCGAGCTCGGCGACCTCGGACTCGAGCTGCGCATTGAGGAAGATCGCCTCCGCCGGCGCGACGAGCGCCTGCATCTCGGCCTGGAACGCCTCGTCCGTCAGCTGCGACTCGTCGACGTTGAACACATAGATGAACGGCTTCGCCGTCAGCAGCCCGAGCTCGCGGATCTCGCTCGTGTCGAAACCGACGGAGCTCAGCGTCTTGCCCTCCTCGAGCACCTTCTGCGCGGCCAGGGCAGCGTCATAGACCGACTTCTCGGTCTTCTTGCCCTTGACCTCCTTCTCCAGACGCGGCACAGCCTTCTCCAGCGTCTGCAGATCGGCGAGGATCAGCTCGGTGTTGATCGTCTCCAGATCCGAACTCGGCGACACCTTGCCGTCGACATGGTGCACGTCGTCATCGACGAACGCGCGCACGACCTGGCAGATCGCGTCCGCCTCACGAATGTTGGCGAGGAACTTGTTCCCCAGCCCCTCCCCCTCGGACGCACCCTTGACGATGCCCGCGATGTCGACGAACGACACCGTCGCCGGCAGGATCGCCGCCGAACCGAAGATCTCCGCGAGCTTCTTCAACCGCGGATCCGGCAACGGCACGACACCGACGTTCGGCTCGATCGTTGCGAAGGGATAGTTGGCAGCGAGCACGTTGTTCTTCGTCAGAGCGTTGAACATGGTCGACTTGCCGACGTTGGGGAGACCGACGATTCCGATGGTAAGAGCCACGAGAGAAGAGTCTACGTGCCACCGCCCGCGCCGGCTTCATCCGACGGACGCCTTCGACATCAGCGGCGCTGACACAATGACGCCATGCTCGTGCACCTGCGTCTCAACGTGCCGACGGACCTCACCGACGCCGTCCGCGACACCCTGAGCGACGACGCCCGCCTCACCAACCTCACCCACCTGCGCGGCGCGTCCCTCAAACCGGCCGGCGACGTCTTCGAAGCCGACGTCGCCCGCGAAGCCGCCACCGCCGTCCTCGACGACCTCAACGCCGTCGGCCTCGGCCACCGCGGCGGCATCGTCATCGGCCAACCCCTCGGCACCCCGTTCGACGCCGCGCACGACGTCGAAGAAGCCGCGCACGGCGACCCGGACGACGCCGTGATCTGGCACCTCGTCGAACGAGAGGCAGAGAAGGCGAGCTCACCGACGGCGACCTACCTCGTGTTCCTCTGCATCGCAACGGCCCTCGCGAGCATCGCCGTCATCACCGACTCGGCCGTCCTCGTCGTCGGCGCGATGGTCGTCGGGCCCGAGTTCGCCGTCATCGCCGCGATCTGCACCGGCATCGCCCTCGGACGCTGGCGCCTCGCCGCACGCAGCGCCGCCACCCTGCTGTGGACGTTCGCTTTCGCCATCGTCGTCATCATGCTCGCCGCCCTGCTCGCGGCCTCGCTCGACGTCGTCTCGGCCGCCGACGTCACACGCCCCCGCCCTCAGACGGGCTTCATCTGGCGCCCCGACCTGTGGTCGTTCATCGTGGCGCTGCTCGCCGGCACGGCCGGGGTGCTCGCCCTGGCGACCGACAAGACGAGCGCCATGGTGGGCGTCTTCATCTCCGTCACGACGGTGCCCGCCGCCGGAAACCTCGCCCTCGGCCTCGCCATCTTCGACGCGGCCGAGATCACCGGATCCGCCGCGCAGCTCGCCATGAACCTCGCCGGAATGATCATCGCGGGCGTGCTGACGCTCGTCGTGCAACGCCTCGTCTGGCGCCACCTCAGCGACGCCATGCGCCACCGTTCCTCCGAACGGTGGCTACGCGCGCAACTCGGGCCGAGCCCGACCTCACCCGCCGCGGTCGCCACACGGGAGCACTGACCCCGCCACCGCACGGTGGTGACAGGCACCGACCTGGCACCTCCACCGCACACGCAGCGCACCGACAAACCGCGCCGTTCCGGGGTTGTCGGCGGCAGATGCTTGAGTTTCACCCGTGCAGACAACAGCCATCTTCGTGACGTTCGTCGCCGGCCTCGCCCTCGGAGCCCTCGCCATGTGGGTCGCCCTGCGACGCACGGCCGTGACCCCGACGGACGACGTCGCACAGCTCGCCGCGGCGCAGGCCGAGCGCGACGTGCTGCGTGAACGCATCGTCGACCTCGAGGCGACGGTGAGCGACGACGCGCAGACGGCCGCCCTTCTGGGGCCCCTGCGTGACGCCCTGAGCCGCGTCGAGCGCCAGGTCGCGACGCTGGAACGCGACCGTGTCGAGCAGTTCAGCTCTGTCGACGTCGCCCTGCGCCGCGTCACTGCCACGACGGACGAGCTGCGGCGCGAGACCTCATCGCTGGCCGGTTCGCTCAACGCCTCGAGCGTGCGCGGGCAGTGGGGCGAATCGCAGTTGCGGCGCATCCTCGAGCTGTCGGGCATGCTGCGTCGCTGCGACTTCGACGAGCAGTGGCGCGGGCGCAACGACACCGGTGACGACGTGCGCCCCGACGTCGTCGTCCATCTGCCGGGCGAGCGTTCGCTCGTCATCGATGCCAAGGCGCCGCTGAGTGCGTTCCTCGCGGCGCAGGAGGCGGACCTCGACGAACGCGCCCGCAGCGCCGCGCTGGGGCGCCACGCCAAGCAGCTGCGCTCGCACGTCGACACGCTCGCCTCGAAGCGCTACTGGACGGCACTGCCGCAGGCACCCGCGTTCGTCATCTGCTTCGTGCCGGGCGACGCGATTCTCGCGTCAGCGCTCAATGCCGACCCCGGTTTGCTCGAGGAGGCGATGGAGCGTCACGTCGTGCTCGCCTCGCCGAGCACCCTCATCGCGACGATGCGCAGCGTCAGCGCGATGTGGCAGCAGGCGACGCTCGAGGAGAACGCCCGCGAACTCCTCACGCTCGGGCGGGAACTGTACGAGCGCATCGGAGTGCTGGCCAAGCACACCCACGACCTCGGCGGCTCGTTGCGACGCAGCGTCGAGGCGTACAACCTGTTCGTCGGCTCGCTCGAGAGCCGCGTGCTCGTCACCGCGCGCCGGATGCACGACCTCGACGTCTCCGCCACCCCGCCGCGTGGCGTCGCGCCCCTCGACGTGACGCCGCGCCCACTCACCCACGAGGCGCTGCTCGAGCCCGTGCTGGCCGAACCCGCGCCGGGCAACCCCTCGGACGAGCGGGGCTGACGGTGCGCGGCCGGGCATGCTGGACGGGATGTCGAAGGCCCCCGCTCCGACATGGAGCGAGGGCCCGGCGCCCGCACGCGTCAGCGTGGCGGCATGTCTCAGTGAAGCGAGTCGGCGCCCTGGGCGACCTGCTCGCCGCCGCGCATCGAGTCGGACATGCCGCGCGCCTTGAGGTCACGGCGCAGTTCGTTGGGCAGCGCGAACAGCAGGCTCTCCTCGGCGGCGACGATCGGCTTGACGTCCTCATAGCCGCGGGCGGCGAGGTAGTCGAGCACGCCCCGCACGAGGATCTCCGGCACCGATGCCCCCGAGGTCACACCGACGGTCGTGACCCCGTCGAGCCATGCCTCGTCGAGCTCATCGGCGTAGTCCACGAGGTGCCCGGCGCGCGAACCGTGCTCCAGCGCCACCTCGACGAGACGGACCGAGTTCGACGAGTTGCGCGAGCCGACGACGATCATGAGGTCGCACTCGGGCGCCATCTGCTTGACGGCGAGCTGACGGTTCTGCGTGGCGTAGCAGATGTCGTCGCTCGGCGGATCCTGCAGGTGCGGAAACTTCTCGCGCAACCGGCGCACCGTCTCCATCGTCTCGTCGACGCTCAGCGTCGTCTGCGACAACCACACGACGCGCTCCGGGTCGCGCACCTCGACGTTGACGACATCGTCGGGCCCGTCGACGAGCGTGATGTGCTCGGGCGCCTCACCCGCAGTGCCGACGACCTCCTCGTGCCCCTCGTGCCCGATGAGCAGGATGTCGTAGTCCTGGCTCGCGAAGCGCGTGGCCTCGCGGTGCACCTTCGTGACGAGCGGGCATGTGGCGTCGATCGTCTTGAGGCTCAACGCCTTCGCCTCCTCGTGCACGACGGGAGCGACCCCGTGCGCAGAGAAGATGACGGTCGCGCCCTCAGGCACCTGGTCGGTCTCGTCGACGAAGATCGCGCCGCGTTTCTCGAGCGTCGTCACGACATGCTTGTTGTGGACGATCTCCTTGCGCACGTACACCGGCGGGCCGTAGAGGTCGAGAGCCTTCTCGACGGTGATGACGGCCCGATCCACGCCCGCGCAGTATCCGCGCGGCGCGGCCAGGAGAACTCGCTTCGTCTGGGTATCCACGCCCACCATCGTAACGACCACGGCCTCCGAGGCCGAGCGAGTGGGAGCGGCATCACGCGTCGTGGGGTCGCGAACGCGAGCGCCGCAGACTGTTCGCTCCCGCAGAGCGCACCTCACCGCCGCATTCGTCCTTCGCACCCGAGCGTGGCGCCTCGCCCCCGTAGAGTTGCCCCGTGACGAGCACACCCCCAGGCACGGGCACGCCGGCGGGCCTTCCGGCCCTCGCGGGCGACACGACCGCCGAGCAGCCGTGGCCGGTGCGCGTGCTCAGCATGAAGATCGCGCAGTACGTCGATCGCATGTCGCCGCTGTGGGTCGAGGGGCAGATCGTGCAACTCAACATCCGCGCCCGCACGGCGTATTTGACGCTGCGGGACGCCGACGTCGACATGTCCCTCTCCCTCACCGTTCCGACGAACACGCTCAACGCGATGGGCCCCGCGGTTCGTGAAGGGGCGCGCGTCGTCGTGCACGCCAAACCGACGTTCTGGACGAAGCGCGGCAGCCTCATGATGGAGGGCCGCACGATGCGGCCCGTCGGCGAGGGCGAACTGCTCCTGCGCCTCGAACAGCTCAAGCGCACGCTCGCCGCAGAGGGCCTGTTCGCCCCCGACCGCAAACGGCCGCTGCCGTTCCTGCCCCGCGTCATCGGGCTCATCACCGGGCGTGAGGGCGCAGCCGAGAACGACGTCGTCGAGAACGCGCGACGCCGCTGGCCGGCCGCCCACTTCGAGATCCGCCACGTTCCCGTCCAGGGCCCCGACTGCGTCACCGCCGTCAGCGGCGCCCTGCGCGAACTCGACGGTCTCGACCACGTCGACGTCATCGTCATCGCGCGCGGCGGCGGCTCCTTCGAGGACCTGCTCGGGTTCAGCAACGAGACGCTCGTGCGGGCCGTCAGCGCCGCGCGCACTCCCGTCGTCAGCGCCATCGGGCACGACGTCGACACGCCGCTGCTCGATCACGTCGCCGACCGACGCGCCTCGACCCCGACGGACGCCGCCAAGCTCGTCGTACCGGATCTGGCCGCCGAACAGGCCGCCCTCGCGCAACACCGCACGCGGCTCAGCCAAGGCCTGCGCGGCCGCTTCGCCGCCGAACGGCGCCACCTCAACTCCCTCGTCGGGCGGCCCGTGCTGCGCGAACCGGGCACCCTCGTCACCCAGCAACGCGACGAGGTCGACCGCCTCACGAACCGCAGCGCCTACGCGATGCGGCAGCGTCTCACCCGCGCGCGCGACCAGATCGCTCACGGGCGCGCCCAGGTGATCGCCCTGTCCCCGCAGAAGACCCTCGACCGCGGGTACGCCGTCGTCCAACACGCCGACGGCTCCCTCGTCAGGGCCCGCGACGACGTCAGCGTCGACGACATCCTCAAGGTGACCGTGTCGCAGGGCAACTTCGCCGTCACGCCCTACAGCGGCAAACCGCGGACGCGCCGAGCGGGGACGCCTGCGACAACGAAGGCGCGCACGGCTGCATCGTCTAAGAAAGCGACGCAGGGAAGCGCGTCCGATGCCCCGAAGGCCAAGAAGAAGAATGCACCGGCGACGGCTGACGATGCGACGCCCACCACCCGATCCGAGACCACCGAGGACGACGCATGAGCGACACGCACGAGGCACCCGCGAACGAGGCGTCCGACGACGTCATGAACCACGACTCGACCGATGCCGCCCAGGCCGGCACCCCTGGCACCGTGCCCGCGAGCGCGCCCGACGACGCGAACGCCGACATCGCGAGCATGGGTTACGAACAGGCTCGCGACGAGCTCGCCCAGATCGTCACGACGCTCGAGGGTGGTTGCGCGCCGCTCGAGGAGAGCATGCGGCTGTGGGAGCGCGGCGAGGCCCTCGCCGATCACTGCACGCGGTGGCTCGACGGGGCACAGTCGCGCATCGAAGAAGCCGTCGCGCGCCGAGAGAACCGCAGCGAACGAGCCTGACGCGCCGCGCGCCGGGCACTACGCGCGCCCGGCCTGAGCGCGTCCGAGTTCAGCGTTCCCGACGCTCGCGTTCGCTCACTTCGCGATCTGGCTGTACGGCTTGGCCGCCGTGGCGATCTGCTGCAACTGGGCCCACGAGCCCTTGCCGGTGACGACGGTGTCGAGCCCGGCGAGCGGCTGCGAGCGCACGAGCCCCTTCTGGCCCGACTGCATCTCGACCTGTCTCTTATACACATCTCCGAGCCCACGAGACTCCTGAGCATCTCG
>ERZ1031257.51-NODE-51-length-12317-cov-7.190833_pt1 | contig 12317 bp, 8 predicted proteins | sample MGYA00517288_ERZ1031257 | MGnify/ENA primary metagenome ERZ1031257 (study PRJEB33718, sample SAMN03159810) | human skin metagenome | collected 2014-02-25 | study: EMG produced TPA metagenomics assembly of the PRJNA266117 data set (Human skin bacterial metagenome and...
TGTCGTCGCCGTCGCCGACGGCTCGCCCGTCGAGATCCTCGTCCCGCGCGAGTCGTTGCCGGCAATGATCGATGCCGTCAACTCGGGCGCGCGCATCACGCTGGTGCCGCTCGACTCGGCGGCCCGCTCGTGACGACGATGACGGTGTGCACCGTCGCGACCGCGATCTCGGCGCGTCTCGAGGCGCGGTTCGCCGAGGAGCTCGCCTCCGTCGAGGACGCGACCCTCGTGCGGCGCTGCGCCGATGTCACCGAACTACTCAGCGCCGCCGAGTCGGGCGCCGTCACCGTCGCCGCGATCAGCCCTGATTTCCCGGGCATGAACGGCAGCGTCGTCGCGGAACTGACCGTGCGGGGTGCGTCGGTGCTCGGTGTCGTCTCAGCCACATCCGCTCTGGACGCTCGCCAGTGCGAGGCGTGGTCCCTGCGACGGACCCACGTCGTCGGATCGGGCGAGCTGGAGCAGGCCTTCGAGACCCTCGCGCACACCGGCCCCGCCGAGCACGAGCTCTCGGCCGCCGCAGAACAGGCCGAGACGAGCCTGGCCACCGACGGGCCCGATGACGGCGCAGCGGCCGCGTCATCGCCGACGAGCACCACCGTCGTCGTGTGGGGCCCGCCCGGCGCTCCGGGGCGCACGACGTGCGCCACCCATCTCGCGCAGGCCCTGAGCGAGAGCGGGCCGACGCTGCTCGTCGACGCCGACACAGTCGCGCCGTCCTGCTCGGCGCATCTCGGGCTGCTCGACGAGGCACCCGGCGTGCTCGCGGCCGCGCGTCTCGTCGATGCGGGCACCCTCAACCTGCACCAGTTACGTTCCATCGCCGCGCACGTCACGCCCGGCTTCGACGTGCTCACCGGCATAGGGCATTCCGGGCGCTGGCACGAGCTGACCCGATTTCACCTCGGCCGCGTCCTCGATCTCGCCGCCCAGCACTACCGCTGGGTCGTCATCGACGTGGCGGCCGAGGTCGAGGCCGACGAGAGCCTGCTGTTCGACACCGTCGCTCCCTCCCGGGTCGGGGTCTCGAGTGAGGCGTTCGCGCGCGCCGACCACGTCGTCGCGCTCGCCGGCTGCGACCCTGTCTCGCTGCAACGGTTCGTGCAACACGCGCCGGCGATCATCGACCTGCACGACGACGTCCGCGTCGTCGTGTCGAAGGCCCGCGAACGAGCGGTCGGCGGGAGCGCCTCGTCGGTCGTCGCGGACGCGTTGGAACGCTTCCTCGGTGTGCGACCCGTGGCGGTGCTGCCCGACGTGCGCGATGCGCTGGACGCCGCGGTGCTGCGCGGAACCCTGCTCGAGGGCGCTGATGGCGCACCGTACCTCGCCGCCGTGCGCGATCTCGCGAGCGAGCTGGGCGCCGACGTGGCACCGCATGCGACGCGTCGTCGTCGCGCATGGCGGCGCCGCTAGGCTCGAGGCGTCGCCCCACCGCTCGAAAGGCTTTCCGATGACTCGCCTGTACTGCCCCGTGACCGCTGACGGTGTCGCGGCGCTCGCCACCTCGGCTCTGACGGTGGAGGCGGCGTTCGCCGTCACCGACGACGTGCGCGCGCTCGCCCCGCACGGCGACGAGGAACTGCACGAGCACATCGCGACGCAACTCGCAGCCGCAGGCTGTGCCGGGCGCCGCGTCGTCGTCGTGGTCGTCGACGTGCCGGACGCTCGAGTGAGGCCCGCGGCCTCCACCGGTGGCGGCGCACTCCCCGGCCGCGTCGTCGTGGACGGCGACGTGACGCTGCGCGATGTCGCGTGCTTCCTCGTCGGCGACGAGGGTGAGCAGGTGAGCGACGACGCCGACCTCGAACTCAGTTGGTACGACGCGAGCGAGATCGACGCGGTACGCGCACTGCTCTGAGCGGCCCCCGGCGGAGCGTGCCCGCGCTCAGCGCAGGGCCCGCGTGTCACCGCAGCGATCGAGGCAGCGCACGAGCGCTCGTTCGGTGCGGGCCGCCGCGTCGGCGGCCGCCTCACGAGAGCAGCCGGGCCGTGCGAGCGCGGCAGCCACCCGCGCGTAGCCGTGGGCGTAGGTGGAGACGACGCGCGCGAGGCGCCCCACCGCGTCCGCGCAGGGCAGCGCTGCCGTGGACGCGAGCTGTGGGTGCGTGCTCACGAGGTCGCGGATCGAGCGTTCGACGTCGAGCAGATCGTCACGGCTCGTGGTCAAGGAGCGGCCGCTGCCGGGCAGCGTGCCCTCCTCGACGGCGCGCCGCAACGTCACCCCCGCGCGACGCGTCGTCGCCCCGGCGATATGAGGCAGCTCGGGCGCGCGGAACGGTGGCAGGGGAGCGGTGGCCAGCAGCGCCGTCGCGGTGTCGCTCAACTGATCGCTCAACGCCTCGACGACGAGATCGAAGCGTTCACCGCTGCACACCGCCGCAGGCTCGAACGTGACGTCGAGCAGTCGCAGCGCAGCCCGGGTGAGCTGCGGGGCGACGTCCGTGGGTGCGGCGGTGAGTGATTCCATGAACCCCACCGTAGGCGCCGGCACCGACAACGTGCCGAGCCCGAGCCCCCAGCTTGTGGACGACGACGCGAGGCGTCCTGGCGCGTCGGTGAAGTCTGCGACACCGAAGGCCGTCGACGTCGCCGAAGGCCGTCGACGTCGCCGGGGCGCGTTAGAGTCGACGGCAGCGGTACAGCGTCGTACCGCCCGTCGCTCTGCCAGGAGAGGTCATGTCTGCCGAGGCTCCAACGCCTGCTCTGTCCGACGTCGAGGCCCGCACCGGGGTCGCGCTCGAGATCGTCCAGGGGGTGTTGGGCGACATCCCTCCGGCCGAGCTGGCCGGCAAGTCGCTCGACCACCTGGCCTGGGTGGTCGAGGGCCAGATGCAGGCCGCGCAGCGCCGCGCCGGTGCGCACTCGATCGTCGAGGTCGAGGGGGATCTGCCCGCCTCCCTCATCGACGACGCCGTCGAGCACGGGGGCGTCAACCGTCTCACTGCGGGCGCCGTCATCCGCGTCGTCACGGACGACATGCCGTTCGTCGTCGATTCGATCGTCGCCGCCGTCACCTCGCGTGGCGCCGGCATCGGCGACCTGCTGCACCCGCAGATGGCGGTGCGGCGCGACGCCTCGGGGCAGCTGTGCTTTGCGCGCCGCAGCGGTAAGCGTCCCGGCGCGGTGCGCCTGCCCGGCCAGACCGACACGGTGCCGGAGGGCCAGCGCGAGAGCGAGGAGTCGTGGGTCTACCTGCACATCTCGCCGCTGGGCGACTTCACGGGCGCCGACGAGATCGAGCGCACGATCAGCGACGTCATCGACGACGTGCGCGCCGCCTCGAACGACTGGCAGCGCATGCGCGACCAGGCGCTCGCCATCGTCGACGACCTCGGAGCCAACCCGCCCGTGTCGGTGCCGGAGTTCGCGACGGCCGACGTGCGCCGCTTCCTCACCTGGCTCTCCGAGGACAACTTCACCTTCCTCGGCTATCGCGAGTACGCCCTCGACGTCGTCGACGGCGAGGACGTGCTGCGTCCCGTCGACGGCAGCGCCCTCGGCATCCTGCGCTCGGCCTCCGACGCGCCGCGCGGGTTCGAGCGGATGACGCCGCAGAGTCGCGCCGCGGCGCGTTCGCCGCAGCTGCTCACGCTGACGAAGGCCAACTCGCGTTCGCGCGTGCATCGTGACGCCTACCTCGACTACGTCGGCGTGAAGACATTCGACGAGGCGGGCAACGTCACCGGCGAGCGTCGCTTCCTCGGCCTGCACACCGCCCGCACCTACGCGGCGTCGCCGTCGAGCATCCCGATCGTCGCCGAGCGCGTCGCCAAGGTGATCCGCCGGGCGGGCTACTCGCCCGACTCGCACTCGGGCCGCGACCTGCTCCACGTGCTCGAGAGCTACCCGCGCGACGAGCTGTTCCAGACCTCCTCGGAGCGCCTCTACGAGATCGCCACGGAGGTCGTGCGCCTGCAGGCGCGCCGTCACGTCGGCGTCTTCCTGCGCAATGACGACTACGGCCGCTTCGTCGCCGTCCTCGTCTACCTGCCGCGCGATCGCTACAACACCCGCGTGCGCGAGGCCATTGCACAGCACCTCGCCCAGGCGTACGGCTCGGAGACGGTCGACTACACCGCCCGCGTCACCTCCGAGGCGCTCGCACGCATCTACTACACGGTGCGCCTGCCGCGTGGGACGGCGATCCCGGACGTCAGTGCGGACGACATCCGCGCCGCCGTCCTCGAGGTGACGCGCACGTGGAGCGAGCGCGTCACGCAGGCCGCGCACGCGGAGGAGGGGCTCGCGGACGTCGATGCCCGCCAGCTCGTCTCGACCTTCGCAGACGGGTTCCCGGCCGGTTACTCCGACGACTTCACCCCCCGTCAGGCCGTCGCCGACATGCGCCGGCTCGAACGCCTCGGTGACGACGACGCGGCGCTCACGCTGTACGGCACCGACAAGGTCGACTCGCGCGAGCGACGCCTCAAGATCTTCCGCAACGAGCCGCTCATGCTCACCGAGGTATTCCCGATCTTCACGAACCTCGGCGTACAGGTCTCGGACGAGCGTCCGTACACCCTCACGCGCGCCGACGGCTCCACCTGCCACGTCTACGACTTCGGCCTCGTCGCCGACCGCACGGCGATGTGGGGCAACACGCCGCAGGAGAGCGCGCGTCGGCGCACGAACGTCATGGAGACGGTGCTCGCCGCCTGGCGCGGGCAGGCCGAGAACGACGCGCTCAACCAGCTCGTCCTCGCGGCCGGGTTGTCGTGGCGTCAGATCAACCATCTGCGGGCGCTCGCGCGCTACATGCGTCAGATCGGGTTCTCGCTCAGCTACGAGTACGTCGTCGCGGCGCTGCTCGCGAACACGGATCTGACGTCGCTGCTCGTGCGCCTGTTCGAGGCGCGCTTCGACCCCTCCCTCGACGCCGACGAGCGAGAGGCGCAGACGCAGGCCGTCCGCCAGCGCTTCGCCGACGGTCTCGCGGATGTCGCGAGCCTCGACCACGACCGCATCCTGCGCACACTCGAGGGCGTCATCATGGCGATCGTGCGCACGAACGCGTACACGCCGAAGTTGCTCTCCGGTGAGTGTGCGGAGCTCGTGTTCAAGATCCGCTGCGCCGACGTTCCCGGCATCCCCGCGCCCGTGCCGATGTTCGAGATCTGGGTCTACGGCCCGAAGGTCGAGGGTGTGCACCTGCGCTTCGGGCTCGTCGCGCGCGGCGGGCTGCGCTGGAGCGACCGTTTCGAGGACTTCCGCACCGAGATCCTCGGCCTCGTCAAGGCGCAGATGGTCAAGAATGCCGTCATCGTGCCGACCGGGTCGAAGGGCGGTTTCGTCGCGAAGCAGCTACCCGACCCGGCGGATCGCGAGGCATGGCTCGCCGCGGGCGTCGAGGCCTACGAGGCCTTCATCGGCGGTCTGCTCAGCGTCACCGACAACCGTGACGGCGACACGATCATCGCGCCGCAGGACGTCGTGCGCCACGACGACGACGACCCCTACCTCGTCGTCGCCGCCGACAAGGGCACCGCGACGTTCTCCGACAAGGCCAACGCCGTAGCGCGTCGCGAAGGCTTCTGGCTCGACGATGCCTTCGCCTCGGGCGGTTCGAACGGCTACGACCACAAGGCGATGGGCATCACCGCCCGCGGCGCGTGGGAGTCGGTCAAGCGCCACTTCCGCGAGCTGGGCCACGACACGCAGAGCGACGACTTCACCGTCGTCGGCGTCGGCGACATGAGTGGTGACGTGTTCGGCAACGGCATGCTGCTGTCGGAGCACATCCGACTCGTGGCCGCCTTCGACCACCGTGACATCTTCATCGACCCCAACCCGGACGCTGCCGCGTCGTATGCCGAGCGGCGCCGCCTGTTCGAGCTGCCGCGCTCGTCGTGGTCGGACTACTCGCGCGACCTCATCTCCGAGGGCGGCGGCGTCTTCTCCCGCTGGGCCAAGCAGATCAAGCTGACACCGCAGATCCGCGAGGCACTCGGCGTCGACGACGGCGTCGAGACGATGACGCCGAACGATCTGATGCGCGCGGTGCTGCTCGCCCCCGTCGACCTGTTCTGGAACGGTGGCATCGGCACGTACATCAAGGCCTCCGACGAGACGAACGCCGAGATCGGCGACCGTGCCAACGACGCCGTGCGCGTCGACGGTCGCGACCTGCGCGTGCGCGTCATCGGTGAGGGCGGCAACCTGGGCGTCAGCCAGCGCGGGCGCATCGAGGCCGCACAGCACGGCGTCAGCGTCAACACCGACGCCATCGACAACTCGGCCGGCGTCGACACGAGCGACCACGAGGTCAACATCAAGATCCTGCTCGCCGACGCCGTGCGCGACGGTGCGCTCGCGCTCGAGGAGCGCAACGAGCTGCTCGCCTCGATGACGGACGAGGTCGGCTCGAAGGTGCTGCGTCACAACACGGACCAGAACACGCTGCTCGGCAACGCTCGCGTGCAGGGCCCGCAGATGCTGCACGTGCACCGCCGGCTCATCGCCGACCTCGAGTCGGACGGCTTCCTCGACCGCGAGCTCGAGTTCCTGCCCGACGAGGCCGAGATCGATCGGCGCCTCGAGGCCGGCGAGGGGCTGACGTCGCCGGAGTTCAGCGTGCTGCTCGCGTACTCGAAGCTACGGCTGAAGAACGAGGTCGGCGCGAGCGAGCTCGTCGACGACCCGTGGCTCGTGCGTGAGCTGCTCGGCTACTTCCCCGAGGCGCTGCGCGAGCCGTACGCCACGACGATGGAGAACCACCCGCTGCGGCGCGAGATCATCACGAACTCGCTCGTCAACGGCCTCGTCAACCGCGGCGGCATCACCTTCGTCCACCGCGCGGTCGAGGAGACGGGCGCCCGGGCCGAGGAGATCGTCAAGGCCTTCGTGGTCGCGCGTGAGGTGTTCGACGCGCAGAGCTTCATCGACGACGTGGAGGCGCTCGACCACGTCATCAGCACGCAGGTGCAGTCAAGGCTGCTGCTGCGTCTGCGCCGCCTGCTCGACCGGGCGACGCGCTGGTTCGTCCACCACGAGGTGGAGCACACGCCGATCGAGACGCTCGTCGAGCGCTACCGCGGACCCGTGCAGCAGCTGTCGCCGAAGGTGCCCGACCTCGTCGTCGGCGTCGGGCGCGAGAAGTTCGAGGCCGAGGTCGACCAGCTCGTCGGCGAGGGCGTCCCGACGGCGCTCGCGCGACGTGCGGCGGCCCTGCTCGACGACTTCGTCCTGCTCGACATCGTCGAGCTCGCGCGTGACCTCGGTGAGGACGTCGAGGACGTCGCCGCGGCGTACTACTACGGCGGCGCCCAGATCGGCCTCGGCCGCATGCTCGACGCCATCGCCGAGCTGCCGCGTGACGACCGCTGGGACGCGCTGGCGCGCGGCGCCGTGCGCGACGACGCGTACGCGGTGCTCGCCGACCTCACACGGGATGTGCTCGCCGAGTCGGAGGCATCGCAGACGACGCAGGAGCGCTGGCAGCAGTGGGCGCAGCGCCACTCGCTCGCCGTCGAGCGTGCCCGCGCCGCCGTGACGGGCGTGCAGAACTCGGCGGCCCGCCTGGCCCCGATGTCGGTGGCGCTGCGCACGATGCGCTCACTGACGCGCGCTGCGGCAGGGGAGCGCGACTGAGCGCGGTGAACGCGACGATGCAGGACGTCCTCGGGTCGGCCTCGTCACTCGACGAGGCCGACCACGAGTGGCTGCACCTGCTCGTCGGCGACTGGCAGCTGCTCGCCGACCTCGCCTTCGGCGACCTCATGATGTGGGTGCGCGGCGACGCCGGGTGGCAGGTCGCGGCGCACGTACGCCCGACGACGGGCGTCAGCCTGTTCGCCGACGACCTCGTCGGCGCCAGGCCGCAGGAACTCGACTCGTCGCAGACACAGGACGATGCCGATCGTGGTGGCGTCGCTGAGGTTGCTGCTCGCGCAGGCACCTCTGTCGAGCGGGGGCTGCGTGAGGGTGAAGCCCGCGCGGACGCCTCCGACGTGAGTGACGGCGTTGAGGACGCCGCCCGTTCGAACGATCTGCAGGTGGGCCTCGATCGCGCTCGCCTCCAGGGTGCGGAGACGCGCGTGGACATCGTGGTCGAAGGCGAGCCGGTCTCACGGCGCCTCGTGCCCGTGCGGCGCGGCGGACGCGTCATCGCGGTTCTCGGGTGCCACATGCGCCTGGGCAACGTGCGTCGCCGCGGCCGCCTGGAGACGCGCTACGTGGCGCTCGCGGAGGCGCTGTTCCGCATGATCGCCGAGGGCACCTTTCCCGACGGCGGCGGCGTCATGGGCGGTCGCGGGGGTGCGCCGCGCGTCGGCGACGGTGTCGTCGAGCTCGACGCCAGCGGTCGCGTCACCTACGCGAGCCCCAACGCGGTCTCGGCGCTCCGCAGGCTCGGGGTGGAGAGCAACATCCCCGGCCTGCGCCTCGCCACCGCGCTCGACGAACGCGGCGTCAAGGCGAGCGACGGGCCGGAGGAGGCCACCGTCGTGCTCGCGGGCCGCGCCCCCTGGCAGGCGGAGTTCCGGCGCGGCTCGGCCGCCGTCATGGTGCGTGCCGTGCCGCTCGTGGCCGGCGGACGCCGCCTCGGCGCGGCGCTGCTGCTGCGCGACATCACCGAGCTGCGCCGTCGCGACCGCGAACTGCTGACGAAGGACGCGACGATCCGCGAGATCCATCACCGCGTCAAGAACAACCTGCAGACGGTGGCCGCGGTGCTGCGCCTGCAGGCGCGCCGGCTGCCCGACGAGGAGGCCCGTCAGGCTCTCGCCGACGCGGGGCGTCGTGTCGGCGTCATCGCCGCGGTTCACGAGTCGCTCAGCGAGGGCTTCGGTGGCACGGTCGACTTCGACGACGTCGCTGCCCGCGGCCTCGCCTCGAGCATCGACGTGGCCCGCCGCTCGGACGCCTCGGTGGCCTCCCACCTCGACGGCTCCTTCGGTGTGCTCTCGAGCGAGGACGCGACGTCCCTCGCGATGGTCCTCGGCGAGCTCGTGCAGAACGCCGTCGAGCACGGCCTCGGGGACGCCGGCGGCAACGTCACCGTACGGGCACGTCGCGACGGCGACCGGCTCGACGTCCACGTGATCGACGACGGCCGCGGCTACGAGCGCGGAGGTGCGCCCGGCGGCGAGCGTGGCGGTACCGGCCCGGACGCGCCGACAGGTGCGTCAGCACGCGTGCGCAGCGGGCTCGGGACGCAGATCGTCACGACGTTCGTCGAGGATCTGCACGGCGAGATCGCCTGGCATCGCCTCGAGGGCGGCGGCACCGACGCGCACTTCAGCGCCCGTCTGCGTCCAGTCCCTGCGTCGAACTGACCTACGTCAGCCGCGCCCCAAGTCCTCGATTCTCAACCATTACCCGGTGCGCGAATCCCGTCCCCATCGGCGATTTTCGTCTACCTTCGCGAATCCCGTCCCCATCGGCGATGTTCGTGCCCATGTGCGATCATCGGTCACAGTCGCTCATCGCCGTGTTCACCCGCCGGCGCGCAGATCCCAGCACCAGCAGCCGGGCCCGGACATGACAGAACTGGCGGTCACACCCAGGGTGTGCCGCCAGTCGTCGACGCGGGGCTCAGGTCAGCTGGCGCGGCGGGCGCGGGCGTTGCGGCGCTTGAGAGCGCGACGCTCGTCTTCCGAGAGGCCGCCCCAGACGCCTGCATCCTGACCGGATTCGAGAGCCCACTTCAGGCAGGTGTCGATCACTTCGCAGCGTCGGCACACAGCCTTGGCGTCTTCGATCTGCTGCAGGGCAGGGCCGGTGTTGCCGATCGGGAAGAAAAGCTCCGGGTCCTCGTCCAGGCACGCAGCGCGATTGCGCCAATCCATGTGGCTTGCTCCTTGATGTCTCCGCTGAAACCGGCGGGGTCGGTTCGAACGCTGCCGGGGTGCCGGCGTGTCCACAGTGCGACGCTGGGACGCGCTGCGGAGGTGTTCCGTTATAGGTTCACACCTGGCGCGGGCGAGCACAAGGGGTTTGCCCGAACTTTTTGTGTGCTTATGTGAGCTTTTGCTCACACGATGTTCGTAAATGTCGCGGCGTAAAGTGGAAGCGTGGACACCACCCGCTCGACGTCATCGATCCCCGCTCCCACCTGGAAGGGCTCGCGCGCCCATTGGCTCGCCGCCGCTACGGGCACGGCGATCTCGGCGGCCGCCATCCTCGTCATGGCCGTCATGTCGGTCGTGAGCGCCGTCACCGGATCGGCCAGCACGACGACGCGCGCCCTCACGGAGGCGGCCATGCTCGTCGTCCTCGGGGGAGCGGTGCTGGCCCTCGTCGTCGGCCTGGTGCGTGCCAAGTCACTGGTCAAGACCCCGACGCTGCTGTGGAACGCCATGCTCGTGCCGATCGGCTTCAGCCTCATGGACGGCGGTGCCGCCGCGCTCGGCATCGCGACCGTCGTCGTTGCTGTGGCTACGTTCGTCGTCGCGCTGCCGCTACCGCGCTACGAGGCGGACGTCGAGGACGGCGCGGCGCTCTGAGAGCCGGCGGGTGACGTCGGGGGACTCGCCGAGCCGCGGGACGTCGCAGAACTCGTCGCGCTCGACGACGCACCCGCATCCTTCGTCGACTCACCGGTTCGCAGCTTCGCGCCGAGCAGGTCGAGGAGCGCGGGCACGGTCTTCGTCGTGTACGCGCGGCGCGAATCGGCGTGCGAGTCGGCCAGCGTCGAGAAACCGATGCCGGAGAAACGAACGACCGCCGCAGCCTCCCCCGTGCGCACGAGCGCATAGGTCGTCGTCCCGTCGGTGAAGGAATCGCTGACGCCGTGCGCGCCCTCGCCGTAGAACGTGTAGAGACCGCGGTTGGCCTGGGCGCGCTTCTCGTGCAGGGCCTTGTCACGCTTCCAGGCGGCCTCGACGTCCTTCCACTCGCCGGTGTGCGGCAGCGCGACGACGAAGTGGCTGCGGTCGTCGGAGGGTTCACCGGCGATGTTCAACTCGAGCGTGTCGTCGCTGCCGCTCACCCCGTCGAGGTGCGGGATGATCGGCGCGAGCTCGCCGCGGGTGAACAGTGACGTCGCGTCGGGCACGGAGGACGGGTCGACCGTCTTGCCGTCGAGGCGTAGCTGCAGCGGTTTGTCGACGTGCGTCGACCCAGCGGCGGCCGACGAGGAGGCAGATCCCGACGACGAGGCGCTGGGCGACGCGCCCGTGGTCGCGGACGACGGCGTCGCAGCGGACGTGCTCGTCGCCGCGGTGGGGGAGGAGGCCGGCGACGTCTCGGCCGAACCGGTCGTCGCGACGACGACGGGCAGGGCGGCGACGACGAGGCCGGCGACGGCGATCTTGGCGCGGGTTGACATGCCTCAAGCCTGTCACATCGTGGCCCGCCCGTTCGGCTGAGGTTCGTGCCGCAGGTGAACCTGGTGGCCGTGGGGCAGGACGAGCGCGCGCCCGGGCGGCATCGACGCCGGGATCTGAGCGGGACGCAGTCCTGCGAGTGAGTACTCCGTCGCGTCGTTCTGGCGCAGCACCAGCCTGACGTCGAGCAGCGCGCTGAGCTTCGAGGCGAGCACCTGCCGACCACCCGTGACGATGAACGTGTGTCCGTGACGGTGGCCTTCGCTGATGCGTTTCAGCAGGTCTTCGGCGGCCAGGCCGTGGTTGATACGCAGCAGCGTCGCGTGCAGGTCCTCCCATCCATCGATGACGACGACGCTCGCCGGCCCCGCGGGGTGCGCCTCGGCGAGGTGCGTGAGCAGGCGGATGACGGCGTCCGCGTCGTCGGATGCGACGTGGACGTCGGCCGCGATCGGGTCGGTGGGGCCGACCCACCACGTCGATGCTGTGCGAGTCGTCGCGCCCGCGGCCGAACCGCACACCGCCGCCCGGGCGAGCGCCGCGGCGGCGTTCGTGCGTCCGCTGCGAGGGGCTCCCGCCAGGCCGACGTGCACCCCGGCCGACACGGTGACGGCGGGTTGGCTCTGCGCACCCGGCAGGTCGGCGATGCCGACGACGTGCGCCAGGCCGTCGTCCGTCGCAAACGCGTCGGCTGCTTTCGCGCGATCATGCCCGTCGCTCGAAGACGATGCGCCGAAAAGGGATTCGCTCCTGTCGCACACCGCCGTGTTCGAGTGAGGCGCCGGCGTCGGTCGCTCACCCGTCAGTGCGTCGAGACCGACGACGATCTTCGTCTCGGCGAGAAGTTCGTCGACATTCTCGGGCAGCGGCGGCAGCACGGGTCGGTGGATCGGTGGGAGCTGGTGTGCGGCGGCGAGGGCCTCGTCGACGAACATCCCGAGGTCGCTGCGGGCGCTCGTCCGTCCGGGGCGGCAGGCATCACATCCGTCGCGCAGTTCGTCCAGCCCCGAGGCAGTCACGACCGTGGGGTGGACGTGCACTGCCGCGGTG
>ERZ1031257.59-NODE-59-length-11545-cov-5.822193_pt1 | contig 11545 bp, 9 predicted proteins | sample MGYA00517288_ERZ1031257 | MGnify/ENA primary metagenome ERZ1031257 (study PRJEB33718, sample SAMN03159810) | human skin metagenome | collected 2014-02-25 | study: EMG produced TPA metagenomics assembly of the PRJNA266117 data set (Human skin bacterial metagenome and...
CGACAACGCCATCGCCGAACCGGCGGCGGTCGACGGGCGCGTCGCGACGGTACCCGGCTCGTTCACCTGGGACGACGTCGGTGACTTCGCCTCGCTCGCGTCGCTGCTCGTCGAATCGGCCGACGCGCCGGGCGTCAAGGTGCTCGGGGAGAGCGAACTCGTCGTCATGCAGGACGCGACGGGCGTCGTCGCGCCGCGCTCGGGGCGCACCGTCGTCGCCATGGGTATCGAGGGCGTCGTCGTCGTCGACACCGTCGACGCGGTGCTCGTCACGACGCGTGAGCGTGCCCAGGACGTCAAGAAGATCGTCGAGCAGCTCAAACTGAGCGGTCGCGAAGACCTCACCTGAGGATCTCGGACAGAAGGCTGTCGCGTGCGTGCGCCTCGGTTGGGTTCGCGCATCCGAACCCCCGCGCGGTGGGCGGGCTCGCATCGGCGACAATGACCGCATGAACTTCGATCTCGACGCCGTCCGGCGCGCGGCGCTCACCCACGGGTACGAGAAGGCGCTGCGCCCCGCGCTGTTCCGCATCGGCGGGGGAGACGCCGAAGCGGCGCACCACGCGACGATCACGGCGATGGCGCAGCTCGGCGCCCTGCCCGGCAACGGCCTCGCCGTCGACGCCCTCGGCGCGGCCCTGGGCGCCCCATCGAGCCCCGTGACGCTGGCGGGAATACGGTTTCCCGGCCGCGTCGGCCTCGCCGCGGGCGTCGACAAGGACGGCGTCGCCGTCACGTCCTGGCAGGCGCTCGGCTTCGGGTACGTCGAGGTCGGCACCGTCACGGCGCACCCCCAGCCCGGCAATCCGACGCCGCGGCTGTTCCGCCTCAAGGCGAGCGAGGGCATCATCAACCGGATGGGGTTCAACAACGCCGGCTCCGAGGCGCTCGCCGACACCCTGAGCGCCGCGCGCGCGACCGGCACGCTCAAGATCCCCATCGGCGTCAGCCTCGGCAAGACGAAGACGACGGCCGTCGAGGAGGCAGTCGGCGACTACCTCACGTCGCTCGGACGCCTCTCCGGTCTCGCCGACTACTTCGCCGTCAACGTCTCCAGCCCCAACACGCCCGGGCTGCGTTCGCTGCAGGACAAGGCCCCGCTGCTCGAACTGCTGCAGGCCATCACGACGCGCGAGGCGCACCTGGCGCAACAGCGCGGCGCGCGCCCAACGCCGGTGTTCGTCAAGATCGCGCCCGATCTCACCGAGGACGCGCTCGAGGACGTCCTCGACGTCGCCCACGGTGCCGGGGTGGCCGGTCTCATCGCGACGAACACCACGCTGACGCGCGACGGCATCGCGCGCGCCGATCAGCCGCTGGCCGCCGAGGCGGGTGGGCTCTCGGGTGCCCCGTTGACGCGCCGGGCGCGCGCCGTCGTCGCGTTCCTGTCGGCGCGCACCCAGCTGCCGATCATCGGCGTCGGCGGCGTCATGACCGCCGACGACGGCCTCGCACTCGTCGATGCGGGTGCGGACCTCGTCCAGGTGTACTCCGGTTTCATCTACCGCGGCCCGGCGCTCGTGCGCGATCTCAACGCGGCGCTGCGAGCGCGTCACGCCTGAGAGCGTCCTGCGCTGGCGGACGGGGCACGTGACCTGGGTGACCCGCCCGCCCTTTCGGACGTGACGCGGGTTACAGTGCCCTCATGAGTGGCGCAGACGACCGCAAGCAGACGACCGAGTCGGGCCTCGGGCTCAAGCCGGTGTACTCGGCCAACGACCTGGCGGGCTTCGATCCCGCGACGCGGCTGGGGGAGCCCGGTTCGTACCCGTTCACGCGCGGCGTGTACCCGTCGATGTACACGGGGCGCCCGTGGACGATGCGCCAGTACGCCGGGTTCGGCACGGCGCGTGAGAGCAACCAGCGCTACCACGAGCTCGTCGCCAACGGCACGGGCGGGTTGTCCGTCGCGTTCGACCTGCCGACGCAGATGGGCTACGACTCGGACGCACCGCTCGCGCACGGCGAGGTCGGCAAGGTGGGCGTCGCCATCGACTCGCTCGACGACATGCTCGTCCTGTTCGACGGGCTGCCGCTCGACGAGGTCTCGACGTCGATGACGATCAACGCGCCCGCCTCGAGCCTGCTGCTCATGTATCAGCTCGCTGCCGAACGGCAGGGCATACCGGGCACGAAGCTCACGGGCACGATCCAGAACGACGTGCTCAAGGAGTACATCGCGCGCGGCACGTACATCTACCCGCCCGCCGAGTCGCTGCGCCTCATCTCGAACATCTTCGAGTACTGCCACACCGAGATACCCCGCTGGAACACGATCTCCATCTCCGGCTACCACATGGCCGAGGCCGGGGCGACGCCCGCGCAGGAGATCGCCTTCACCCTCGCCAACGCCAAGGAGTACGTGCGGGCGGCGCTCGCCGCGGGCCTCGACGTCGACGACTTCGCGCCGCGACTGTCGTTCTTCTTCGTCGCGCGCACGACGCTGCTCGAGGAGGTGGCGAAGTTCCGTGCCGCTCGCCGTCTGTGGGCGCGCATCATGCGGGACGAGTTCGGCGCGAAGAACCCGAAGTCGCAGATGCTGCGCTTCCACACCCAGACCGCCGGCGTACAGCTGACGGCCCAGCAGCCCGAGGTCAACCTCGTGCGCGTCGCGCTTCAGGGCCTCGGCGCCGTCCTCGGTGGCACGCAGAGCCTGCACACGAACAGCTACGACGAGGCCATCGCGCTGCCGACGGCCAAGGCCGCCCGCCTCGCGCTGCGCACCCAGCAGATCCTCGCGTTCGAGACGGACGTGACGAAGACCGTCGACCCGTTCGCGGGTTCCTACGTCGTCGAGTCGATGACGGATGACCTCGAAGAGGAGGCGATGACGCTCATCCAGGCCGTCGAGGACAAGGGCGGGGCGGTGCGCGCCATCGAAGAGGGCTTCCAGAAGAACGAGATCGAGAAGAGCGCCTACGACGTCGCGCTGCAGATCGACTCGGGGGAGCGGGTCGTCGTCGGCGTGAACAAGTACACGCTCGACGAGGAAGAGCCGTACGAACCGCTGCGCGTCGACCCCGCGATCGAGGCCGAGCAGTGCGAACGCCTCGCGAAGCTGCGCGCCGACCGCGACCAGGGCGCCGTCGACGCCGCCCTGGAGAAGCTGCAGGCCGCCGCCTCCGGAACCGACAACGTGCTGTGGCCCATGCGAGAGGCCCACGCCGTCGGCGCCACCGGCGGTGAGGTGAGCGACGCCCTGCGCGCGGTGTGGGGCAAGTACACGCCGCGCGACGCGTTCTGAGGCATCGCTCGGGCCGGCCGAGGTGAACGAGCGGCGGCAGTGCGCGGCCGGGCGACAATGAGCACGCTCGAGAAATCGTCGATACCTCCGGCCCGGGCTCGGGCCCCCGAACGAGAAGGACGTGGTGGCCCTGAGCTCCCGCAAGTCACCCCTGGCCGGCATGGGGATCGGGCGCAAGATCGCGACGATCGCGCTCGCCGTCCTCGCCGTCATCGCGCTACTCGCTGTCCTCACCGGGCGCGGGGGAGGAGGCGGCTCGAGCAGCTCTCCGTCGTCGAAGTTCTCGCCCGTGACCTACTCGGACGGCCCGTCAGGCTCATCGTCTGGTCCGAGCGCGGGCGGTTCAGGTCGCGCGTCCTCGGGTGCCACCGCCTCGGGCACTTCGGGTGACGGCGATGCCGCCGACGTGGTGCCCGTCGCGCAGCTGCCCGCGCAGGCGCGGGCGACGCTGAAGCTCATCGACGCAGGGGGACCGTTCCCGTACTCGCGCGATGGCATCGTCTTCGCCAACCGTGAGGGCCGCCTGCCCAAGCATCCGCGCGGCTGGTACCACGAGTACACCGTCGAGACGCCGGGAGAATCCGACCGCGGCGCTCGCAGGTTGATCCAAGGCAAGGACGGCACCATCTATTACACGGGCGACCACTACGAGAGCTTCCGGAGGGTGCAGAGATGACGGCTGCGACGGTGCGTGGGCTGATCGAGGCGGGCCAGGGCGGCTGGGTGCCGCGGGGGCTGACAGGCCCGACGTCCGACGAGTTGCGCTCGCTGTGCAAGGACGCGGGGTGGGGCTTCGTCGAGGTGCGCCTCGCCGGGGTGGCGGACAAGCCCGACCTCATGCGCACTCTCGCGCGCCAGCTCGAGCTGCCCGCTTATTTCGGCGGAAACTGGGACGCCCTCGAGGAATGCCTCGGCGACGTCGTCGCGCGCGAGGACGGCATGGTCCTGCGGCTCAAAGGCCTCGGCGCGCTACCCGCGGGCCTGAGCGACCCGCTCGTCGACATCGTCGACGACCTCGTCGAAGATCATGACGGCGCGGGCCGCACGAGCCCGCTCGTCGTCGTCGCCGACCCGCCGTTGCCGCGCTGAGCGGCGCGGCGGGCCCCGGTGAGAACCCACCGCCGGAGGCGGAGCGTGTGCTGTATCTCATCGAGTCGCGGTGGCGCCCAATAACGGTTCGGTCACCTCGGATCGTTGTCGCTTCAACCCGGTGCGCGACCCCGGTAGGCTGAACCGGTCCGGTGGCGTGACGTGCGCCACCTCTGCCAAGACGAAGCCTGTCGTGAGCACGCATCGCGTGCCTGGACGTCGCTCGCCCGCCCCGGGTGCTGACGCACGATGCGGCCTTCGTTCCGATAGACCCAAGGAGTCCCCGTGAAGCGGGTTGTTTCCATCGCTGCCGCCGTCGCCATGACGGCCGGTCTCGCCGCCTGTGGTTCGAACGACAAGTCCTCCGGTTCGTCCTCCGGGGGCACCGACCAGTTCAAGGCCGCCATCGCCTTCGACGTGGGTGGCCGTGGTGACCATTCCTTCAACGACGCCTCCTACCAGGGCCTCGAGGACGCGAAGAAGAAGATCTCGAACCTGTCGATCACGACGGCCGAGGCCTCCGAGTCGGACAACGACCAGGCGCGTGTCAACCGCCTCACGCAGCTCGCCTCCTCGGGCAACAAGGCGATCGTCGCCGTCGGCTTCGTCTACGCGAACGCCGTCGGCCAGGTCGCCAAGAAGTTCCCGAACGTCAAGTTCGCGATCATCGACGACGCGACGCCCGCGTCGGCCGGCTCGAACGTCGAGCAGATCACCTTCAAGGAGAACGAGTCCTCCTACCTCGCCGGTGCCGCGGCCGCCAAGACGAGCAAGACGGGCCACATCGGCTTCGTCGGCGCGCTCAAGGTGCCGCTCATCCAGAAGTTCGAGGCCGGCTACATCGCGGGCGCGAAGAAGGTCAACCCGAACATCAAGGTCGACTCGAAGTACCTCGCCTCCGACGGCAAGGGCTTCAACGACACCCCCGGCGGCAAGGCCGCTGCCGACGCCATGTTCCAGTCCGGCGCCGACATCGTCTTCGCCGCGGCCGGCAAGTCGGGCGACGGCGTCATCTCCTCGGCGCACTCCAAGGGCAAGTGGGCCATCGGCGTCGACTCCGACCAGGCCCTGACGGCTGACAAGTCCGTCGCCGGCTCCGTCCTGACGTCCGCGACGAAGCGCTGCGCGGGCACGGTCGAGGACTTCGTCAACTCGGTCAAGGACGACTCGTTCAAGGGCGGCAACAAGGTCTACGGCCTCAAGGAGGACGGCGTCTCGCTCTCCACGACGGGCAACCACCTGTCCGCCGACACGCTCAAGACCGTCGATGACCTGAAGAAGCAGGTCGTCGACGGCAAGATCACGGTTCCCACGACTCCGTCCAACTGAGTCGCCACCCGGTGAAGGTCCGGCAAGCGGGTGTTCTGCTTGCCGGGCCTTCACGGTTCGAGCAGGAGTGTGCGTCATCGACACCACCGATCCCACGACGACGTCGGCCGCGGCGCCCGACGTCAGCGCGCCCCCGCAGGGGCCCCTCGCCGTCGACCTGCAAGGCATCACGAAGCGATTCCCCGGCGTCGTCGCGAACTCCGACCTGTACCTGCAGGTCGAGCGCGGCACGATCCACGCCATCGTGGGGGAGAACGGTGCCGGCAAGTCGACGCTCATGAAGATCCTCTACGGCGTGCAGAAGCCCGACGAGGGCACGATCCGCATCAACGGTGACGAGGTCTCGTTCTCGTCGCCGAAGGACGCGATCAAGGCCGGCGTCGGCATGGTGTTCCAGCACTTCATGCTCGCGGACAACCTCACCGTCCTCGAGAACGTCGTCCTCGGCGCCGAGAAGCTGCACGGCATCGGGGCGAAGGCGCGCGCGGAGATCACGCGCATCTCGCGGGCCTACGGGCTCGGCGTCCACCCCGACGTGCTCGTCGCCGACCTCGGCGTCGGCGCCCGTCAGCGCGTCGAGATCCTCAAGGTGCTCTACCGCGGCGCGAAGATCCTCATCCTCGACGAGCCGACGGCCGTGCTCGTGCCGCAGGAGGTCGACGAACTGTTCGCGAACCTCGCCGAGATGAAGGCCGAAGGCCTCACGGTGCTGTTCATCTCGCACAAGCTCGACGAGGTGCGCGGCGTCGCCGACGACATCACCGTCATCCGCCGCGGCACGACGATCGACCGCGTCAAGAGCGCGTCGGTGACGAGCAAGCAGCTCGCCGAACTCATGGTCGGCTCGCAGCTGCCCACCCCCGAGACGCAGGAATCGACCGTCACCGACCGCGTCGTCATGCGCCTCGACGGGCTGACGCTCGCCGACCGCGCCGGCGGCCCGGCGCTGCTGTCGAACATCGACCTCGTCATCCGCGCCGGCGAGGTCGTCGGCATCGCCGGTGTCGAGGGCAACGGCCAGGCCGAACTCGTCGAGACGATCCTCGGCATGCGCCGCGCCGACAGCGGCCACGTCGTCATCGGCGACGACGACGTCACGACCTGGCCGACGAAGCAGATCCGCGACAGCGGCGTCGGCTACATCCCCGAGGACCGTCACCGTCACGCGCTGCTGCTCGGTTCGCCGCTGTGGGAGAACCGCATGCTCGGCCACCAGCGACAGGCCCCCGCGAGCAAGGGCTGGCGCCTCACGCCCGGCGCGGCGAAGGAGGACACGCAGCGCATCGTCAGCGAGTACGACGTGCGCACGCCGAGCATCGACGTGACCGCCGGGTCGCTGTCGGGCGGCAACCAGCAGAAGCTCATCTTCGGGCGCGAGATGTCGCACGCACCGCGCGTCCTCGTCGCCGCGCACCCGACGCGCGGTGTCGACGTCGGCGCGCAGGCCGCGATCTGGGATCACATCAAGGACGCACGCCGCGAAGGTCTTGCCGTGCTGCTCATCTCCGCCGACCTCGACGAACTGATCGGCCTGTCCGACACGATCCGAGTCATCCTGCGAGGGCGGCTGTCGGGCGAGTTCGACCCCCATCACGTGACCGCCGAACAGCTCGGCGCCGCGATGACGGGTGCCGGTTCGGACGCGAGCGACTCGAGCGCACGCATTCCCACGACCTCGAAGACCGAGAACACGACCGGCGCCACCGCCGCCGGCACGAGCGAGGACACCGTCCGATGAACTCCACCCTCCGCCGCGTCGGCGTCGCGCTCGCCGCGCCGCTGCTCGCCATCGCCATCGCCGTGGTGCTGACGTCGATCGTCCTGCTCGCGCTCGGAAACTCCGTCGGGCCGGTGTGGCAGGTGTTCCTGTCCTCGCCGATGCCGGGCGTCACCGAGGCGATCATCAACGACACCGCCGTGCTGTACCTGTCGGGCGTCGCCGTCGCCATCGGCTTCCGGATGAACCTGTTCAACATCGGCGTCGACGGCCAGTACCGCGTCGCCGCGTTCGCCGCCGCGCTCTTCGCGGCGCAGGGCTGGCTCCCGGGCTTCCTCAACGTCATCTTCGCGCTGCTGCTCGCGATGCTCGTCGGCGCGGTCTGGGCCGGGATCATCGCCGTGCTCAAGGTGACGCGCGGCGTGTCCGAGGTCATCAGCTCGATCATGCTCAACTCGATCGCGACGGGTGTTGTCGCGTGGCTGCTCAACAAGGTCGCCGATCGCACGCCCGGATCGAACGCCACGGTGACGAAGAGCATCCCCGACAGCTCGCACGTGCCGGCGCTCGCGAACCTGTCCGGTGGGCCGATCTACGGCCTCGGCATCCTCGCCGTCATCGTCGGCCTGGTCTACTGGTTCGTCATCAACCGCACGCGCTTCGGCTTCGACCTGCGCGCGACCGGCACCTCGGAATCCGCGGCCGTCGCGAGCGGTGTCAACGTCAAGCGCATGACGATCTCCGCGATGCTGATGTCCGGCGCCGTCGCCGGTCTCGTCGGCATGCCGCAGCTGTTCGGCCAGGACTACAACTACGGCTCCAACAGCCAGAGCGGTCTCGGCTTCGCGGGCATCGCCGTCGCACTCATCGGACGCAACAACCCGATCGGCATCGCGTTCGGTGCGCTGCTGTGGGCCTACCTCAACGGCCAGTCCGACGCGCTGCAGATCAACGCCGGCGTCAACGCCTCCCTCGTCAACATCATCCAGGGCGTCATGGTGCTCGCCGTCGTCATCGCGTACGAACTCGTGCGCCGCTGGGACAAGAGCATCGAACAGCGCCACGTCGCCGCGGAACTGGCCGCCGGAAACACCGCAGGAGCGAGCGCATGAGCACCGTCGCAACCCGACCCGCGGCAGGGATCACCCACCGTCTCGGTCGCAAGGCCCTGCTGCCGCTCGGCCTGCTCGGCATCCTCGTCGCGCTGTCCGTACTGCGTGTCGCGACGGGCGTCAACGACATCGACTCGGCCAACGCGATCTCCGCGGCCGTCGTCGCCGCCGTCCCGCTCGCGCTGGCGGGCCTCGGTGGTCTGTGGTCAGAGCGCGCGGGCGTCGTCAACATCGGGCTCGAGGGCATGATGATCATGGGCTCCTGGTCGGCGGCATACGCGGCCTACCACTGGGGCGCGTGGGCGGGCGTCATCGCAGCGATCGCCGGCGGCATGCTGTTCGGCGTGCTGCACGCCATCGCGACGGTGTTCTTCGGCGTCGACCAGATCGTCTCCGGTGTCGCGATCAACCTGCTCGGCGCGGGCCTGACGAAGTTCCTCGCCGAACGCTTCTTCTCGAGCCTGCCCGGCGGCGGTGCGACGCAGAGCCCCAGCCTGCCGGACATCGGCACGTTCACCGTGCCCGGTTCGTCAGCGCTGTCGGATCTCGAGGGCAAGCACTGGTTCCTCGTCTCCGACCTCGCCGGCATCCTCGGCGGCCTGTTGACGAACGTGTCGTGGCTGACGCTCATCACCGTCCTGCTCATCGCGGCGACAGCGTACGTGCTGTGGCGCACGCCGTTCGGTCTGCGTCTGCGCAGCTGCGGTGAGGCGCCGCAGGCCGCCGAGACGCTCGGCGTCAACGTCTACCTCTACAAGACGATCGCGGTGCTCGTCTCCGGCGCCCTCGCCGGCCTCGGCGGCGGCTTCCTCGCGATGGTCGCCTCCGACGGCTTCCAGCAGGGCCAGACCGGCGGGCGCGGGTACATCGGTCTCGCCGCGATGATCTTCGGCAACTGGATGCCGCTCGGCACCGCCCTCGGCGCGCTGCTGTTCGGCTACACGCAGGCGCTGCAGCTGCGCGGCGGCGACCAGGTGCATGCGCTGCTGCTGCTCGTCGGCGCGGGCGTCATCGTCGGCGCGATCTGGATGGCGGTGCGTCGTCGCGTGCTGCCGGCGGTGATCCTGGCGGTGACGGCGGTGCTCGTGCTGAGCTGGTACTTCGGTTCGAACACGATCGACCCGAACCTCACGAGCACGGCGCCATACGTCGTCACCCTGCTCGTCATGGCGTTCGCCAGCCAGCACCTTCGCATGCCGGCGGCCGACGGTGACGTCTACCGCAAGGGTGAAGCCGGGTGAGCGAGCACTCACGCGTGACGGCCTCGGCTGCGCAGACACCCGACTGGGCGCACCTGCGCTCCGAGGCCATCGCCGCGTCGCGGCGCGCCTACGTGCCCTACAGCCGGTTCCCGGTCGGCGTCGCCGCGCTCACGACCTCGGGTCGCGTGCTCACCGGCTGCAACGTCGAGAACGCCGCCTATGGCGTCGCGCTGTGCGCCGAGTGCGGGCTTGTGTCGTCACTGTTGAACACGTCTGACCGAGACGGTCTCGGCGGGGGTGTGAACGCTGGTGTGGCTGACAACGCGATGGCCGGCGCAGACTGTTCCGACGCCGGCCTGTCTGACGGCGGGGCGGGCCCGGTCGTCGATGCGACTGCGGCGCGCGAGCGGCTCGTCGCGCTGTCGTGCGTCGACGGCAACGGCACCCCGATCACGCCGTGTGGACGCTGCCGACAGGTGCTCGCCGAGCACGCCGTGGCGCCGTCCGTCGATTCACCTGGCCTGCTCATCGACATGGACGGGCGCGACCCGCTGCCGTTCGTCGAGCTCCTTCCGCACGCGTTCGGCGTCACCAACCTCGACGCCGTCGCCACCTCCGCCGCCCAGCTGAAAGGCGAATCATGACCTCCGCTGCCTCCACCCACGAGGCGTTCGACGCCGTCGACCTCATCCGCACGAAGCGCGACCGCGGCACGTTGAGCCGCGACGAGATCGACTGGATCATCGACGCCTACACACGCGGCGCCGTCGCGGACGAGCAGATGTCGGCGATGGCCATGGCGATCCTGCTCAACGGCATGACGCGGGACGAGATCGCATGCTGGACCGCAGCGATGATCGCGAGCGGTGAGCGGATGGACTTCTCGTCCCTGCGCGTGCCCACGGCCGACAAGCACTCGACCGGGGGAGTGGGCGACAAGATCACGCTGCCGCTCGCGCCGCTCGTCGCGGTGTTCGACGTCGCCGTGCCGCAGCTGTCGGGCCGCGGGCTCGGTCACACCGGCGGCACGCTCGACAAGATGGAGGCCATCGCCGGGTGGCGTGCAGGGCTGACGAACGCCGAGATGATGGGTCAGCTCGACGACGTCGGTGCCGTCATCTGCGCCGCCGGTGACGGGCTGGCACCCGCCGACAAGAAGCTGTACGCGCTGCGTGACGTGACGGGCACCGTCGAGGCCATCCCGCTCATCGCCAGCTCGATCATGAGCAAGAAGATCGCCGAGGGCACGGGCGCGCTCGTGCTCGACGTCAAGGTCGGCTCGGGTGCGTTCATGAAGACGCAGGACGACGCCCGCGAACTGGCGCGCACGATGGTCGACCTCGGCAACGACGCCGGCGTCGACACGGTCGCGCTGCTGACCGACATGTCGACGCCGCTCGGGCTGACGGCCGGCAACGCTCTCGAGGTGCGCGAATCGGTCGAGGTGCTCGCCGGGGGCGGCCCGAAGGACGTCGTCGACCTCACGGTGGCACTCGCCGTCGAGATGCTCGCCGGCGCCGGTCGGCCCCAGGACGAAGCGGCCGTGCGCGCAGCGCTGCGCGACGGGCGTGCGATGGACGCGTGGCGCCGCATGGTCGCCGCGCAGGGCGGCGACCCCGACGCCGAACTGCCCGTGGCGAAGGAGTCGCACGTCATCACCGCACCGAGCGACGGCGTGCTGACGCGCCTCGACGCACTCGCCGTCGGCGTCTCGGCGTGGCGACTCGGCGCGGGCCGTGCGCGCAAGGAGGACCCGGTGCAGGCCGGCGCGGGCATCGAACTGCACGCCAAGCCCGGCGACACCGTCAGCGCCGGCACGCCGCTCATGACGCTGCACACCAGCGTCATGAGC